>Ga0265297_10006978_pt1 | contig 15954 bp, 13 predicted proteins | sample Munlanlwell13791_FD_192502 | JGI IMG/M metagenome (GOLD analysis project Ga0265297, IMG submission 192502) | Leachate microbial communities from a municipal landfill in Southern Ontario, Canada - Leachate well 137-91 | ecosystem: Engineered > Solid waste > Landfill > Unclassified | place... | reverse complement strand
GGAAACAAAAACTTCTTTTAAGAAAACAAAATTACTCTGTGAATTGGGCACTTCTACGCCGACTCTCGCTTTGCCCGGGATAGGGGCGACAATCCTTACTGAAGGCGCTTTCATTGCCAATGAAATATCGTCGTTTAGAGCGACAATACGGTTTAATTTTACCCCCGGCGCAGGCTCAAGTTCATAACGGGTAATCACCGGGCCGCGCTCAATATCAGTAACTTTTACTATAATCCCGAAATCCGCCAGTGTATCCTCTAAAATCCGCGCATTGGCTTCAAGGTCATCTTTAATCTGCCGGGCTTCCACCGGAGGAGGGACATCCAAAAGATCCAGCCCGGGCAAGACATAATCACCAATTTTTAATTCCTGCGGCCGGGTTCTTACTTGCGGGGCTTCGGGCTTTTCTTTAATCTGGATTTTAGGTTTTGAAACCAATGACGGCTTAGCTGCCTCATCCTTTATATTAATTTCGCCCAGATTGGCTCTCGGCTTAATTGCCGGCTTTAAAGGCTTGAGCATGACAGGTTTTATTTTAATTTTAGTTTTTAAACTGAAAAATCCATCGGCAAAAGATTTTGATTTGTTCACTGCTTTATTCAGGTAAGCTGAAATCAATACTTCCGTAGTCAAAGCAAGCGCTAAAAGGCTGAGGGTGATAAAAATAATGTAGGCGCCGAGTGTGCCAAAATAATTCACGATAAAACGCGAGAGGCTGAAACCCAGGAACCCGCCGTGAGAAAACCTGATTACCTCATTATTTACCCCGGAGATGCTTATAAGGGAACTGATGGACAACAAAAGGACCAGGAACCCCAGGATTTTCGGCAGGCGCAGGTCAGGCAGTTCCTGCCTGAACAACATTACCCCGAAAAATAAAATAAATACAGGAATCAGGTATCCTGCCCAGCCAAAAAGGAATAAAACTGCACCGGCCAGATAAGCCCCGAAACTTCTGATCAGATTTTTAGGTGGAGTGTTGGGATGAGAGGTATAAAGCGAAAGATCAAAAGGGGTAAATGAAACCAGGCTTGCCAGCACAATCAGTGCTGCTGCAATCAGGATTAAGCCCTTGATTTCATTTAATCTTCTTTCTCTCACTTTTTAAGCTTTTTCTTCGGCTTGTTTCTTACTTAAGTTAATCCGGCCCATTTCGTCAACGCCGATAACTTTGACCCTGATTTCATCGCCAATCTTGACAACTTCTTCAACATTCTTAACAAAATGGTCTGCCAATTCAGAAACATGCACCAGGCCTTCTTTGCGCGGGGCAATCTCACAAAAAGCGCCAAACGGCATAATCCGTTTAACCTTAGCCGGATAAACCCGGCCGACTTCAACTTCATCTGTGATTGCTTTAATCATTCTAATCGCATCCCCTGATTTTAGAGCATCAGTAGATCCGACTAGAACTGTCCCGTCATCCTGTATATCAATACTGGCTCCGGTGGCAGCGATGATTGCCTTGATTGTTTTGCCGCCCGGCCCGATTAACTCGCCGATTTTTTCAGGATTTACTTTTATCACATCAATGCGCGGGGCGTATGCGGACAATTCCTGCCGCGGCGCCACAAGCACAGCCTGCATCTTTTCTAAAATAATAAAGCGCGCCTCTTTTGCCTGCGTAAGGCATTTCTCCAGCAGATTCAAATCAATCCCCTGAATCTTCAGGTCTAATTGCACGGCAGTAACTCCTGTTTTTGTGCCGGCAACTTTGAAATCCATATCGCCAAAATGATCTTCCAAGCCTGCAATATCAGTCAAAATCACCGCTTTATCGCCTTCTTTAATCAGGCCTAAAGCAATACCGCTGACTGTATCTTTAATCGGTACGCCTGCATCCATCAAAGATAAAGTTGCAGCACAAACAGTTGCCATGCTGGATGAACCGTTTGACTCTAAAATTTCTGAAACTACCCTGACTGTATAAGGAAATTTTTCTTTGGTAGGCATTACCGCAAGCAGCGCCTTTTCCGCCAAAGCGCCATGGCCGATTTCACGGCGGCCAGGGCCGCGAACCGGCCCGGTTTCCCCCACGCTAAAAGGAGGAAAACTGTAATGCAGCATAAAAGATTTATATTTTTCACCTTCCAACGCTTCAATCATCTGCTCATCTTCGCCGGTACCAAGAGTAGTAACAGCCAAACTCTGGGTCTGGCCGCGGGTAAACAAGCTTGAGCCGTGTGTGCGCGGTAAGAGAGAAACTTCACAGGTAATTTGCCGGATTTCATGAAATTTCCTGCCGTCAATGCGTACATTCTGCTCTAAAATTTTCTTTCTTACTTCTTCTCTTTCTACCTCATGCAGGGCGGTTTTTATATCCGCGGCAAGGTAGCCTTCCTGAGTAAGCGTAGTTTCCAACTCTTTAGCTAACAAATCAACTGCTTCTTCGCGCTCTTCTTTCCTGGATAACGCATAAACTTCTTTTAATTTGCTTTGCGCTGATTCTTTAACTTTTTCCTGCAAAGCCGGGTCAATTTTCTTTAACTCAACTTTTGCTTTTGCTTTGCCGTACAATTTGGCAAATTCTTTTTGCAGATGAATAACCGGCTGTAAATTTTCAAAAGCGAATTTTACTGAATCAAAAAATACCTCTTCGGATACTTCCTGCGCCTTAGATTCAAGCATAACTACGCCCTCGCTGTTTGCGGCAAGCACTACTTCTAAGTCGGCTTTTTCTAATTGCGCATAAGTAGGATTAAGGATAAATTGTTGGTTTAACCGCGCTACCCGGCAGCAGGCCAAAGGCCCGCTAAAAGGGATATCAGAAATTAATAAAGCCGCGGAAGCGCCATTTACAGCTAAAACATCCGGGTCAATCGCCCCATCGCTGGACAGAACTATCCCCATTACCTGTACTTCATTAAACAGCCCAACGGGAAAAAGCGGCCGTATCGGCCGGTCAATCAAACGCGCAGTGAGGATTTCACTTTCAGAGGGCCTGCCTTCTCTTTTAAAAAACCCTCCGGGAATCCTGCCTGCAGCATAAGTTTTTTCCTGATATTCTACGGTGAGAGGGAAAAAATCCCTGCCCTCCTTAACTCCTTTAGACATACAAGCAGTTACCAATACTACGGTGCCGCCGCACTGCACAATCACAGAACCGCCTGCTTGTTTGGCAATTTTGCCGGTCTGCAGGATGAGATCATTATCACCGAATTTAGCTTTCAAAATACCTTCTTGCATTATGTTTTACCCTTCCTTTTATTTCCTCAGGCCAAGCTTCTCCAGGATCCCTTCATACTTCTTAATATCTTTTTTCTTAAGATAAGCCAAGAGCCTGCGGCGCCTTCCGACCAATGCCAACAGCCCTCTGCGGGAATGATGGTCTTTTTTATGCAGCTGAAAGTGCCCGCTTAAAGTATTGATCCTTTCGGTAAGAAGCGCAATCTGTACTTCTGCCGAACCAGTATCTTTGGTATGTACCTTGTAACTGTCAATAATATTCTTCTTCTTGTCTTTAACTAAAACCAACTCTGTCACCTCCTTTTACAAAACAAATAATTATATAATAGTTTTAACAATAAGTCAACAGCATATTCGCCGCACTAATACTGTTCCCGGATAAATTTTTCTCCGGTCCAGATCCAGATTATGCGTTCAGGCTGATCAGGGCAATAACAGCTGCCTTCTTCACAAACAGGTTTATCAATTTTTATCCGCGCCAAAACCGTATCAAATTCTCCCTCTATGTTACAAATACTGTCCACCCCGAAGATCCTGGATACCTTATTATTCTTTATACCATAAAGCACCAGATGGTTAGAGCTGTCCCCGCCTTCAAAATACACTGCAATCTGCCTGCTCCCGTCTCCGTTTAAATCGGCAAATTCTATTGCCCTAAAGCGCCCGGGAACAGAAAAACTGCCGATTTTATCTGCTTTTGGCCTGCTGATCGTAATAACAGAAAACCCGTCAGTATCAAACTTGTCTTCCATGGTAATAATTTCTTTTACTTTATCGCCATTCAGGTCAAGCTTCTGCGTCTGTAATTTAGGATTAGGTTTTTCTTTTGCCAAAGCCGCTGGAATGACAGCTGCTGATAAAAATACCGCCAAAACTAAACTAATCAGGTATTTCATTTATTCCTCCCCTTCCTGCACAGGCGCGCGCAACCGTTTCTTTTCTCCCTGGCGGCGTTTTGCCTCTAATATTTTTAACTTCGCTCTTCTTGACCTTCTTTTTTTCTGGCGGCGGATCTTTTCAATCCGCTGCCTTTCCGCGGACTGGCGCCCTAAAATCAGGGTTTCGATTTTCTGCAGTAAAATCTGCCTGCCGCGGTAACGGTTTAACGCCTGAGAGCGTTCTTCCTGGCATTTTATTTCTATCCCGGTAGGAATATGCTTCAAGTAGACACAAGTGGAAGTCTTATTTACATTCTGCCCGCCGGGGCCGCCTGACCTGATAAAATTTTCAACAATATCTTCTTCGCGCACTCCCAGCCGGAGCATTTTTTCAACCAATGCTTTTTCTTTATCCAAACCCAGGCCCATAATCACTCTTCAACTTCCCCGACTACGCTGTCATAAAACTCACGGCAGTTTTCTTTTTTATCGCTATCGCGCAGGGCGATTACTGCGCACAGAAATTTTAGTTTTTGACTCTATCCCCTCAACAACTCTTTTAATATCGTCATCTTTACAGAATTTCCATTTCCCGAATTCTTTAGGAGAAAATAATTTTTTGAATTTTTTCCCTGAACATAATCTCTCTCCTATTTATTCCAAAGTTCCGGCTTCTCCTCCAGCAATTGCAGGAGAACATCGGTAATCTGGGATTTGTGTTGTGTACCGCGGCACCTTCTTAATTCGGCAATAATCGCATCTCTTTCCATTGCCTGGCGGTAAGGCCGCTGTGAATTCATCGCATCAAATGCGTCTGCCACTGCTAAAATCTGCGACCCCAAAGGAATCTCTTCTCCCATCAAGCGGCCAGGATAACCTTTACCGTCATAACGCTCATGATGATACAGGATAATTTCCCTTTCCCGGGCAAGGAATTTCAACGGCTCCAGAATTTTAGCTCCCTGCTGGGAATGGCTTTTAATAATTTCCCATTCTGCATCAGTTAATTTTTCCTGCTTTAAGAGTACGGCGTCCTGAATACCGATTTTTCCGATATCATGCAGCAAGCCGGCACGGGAAATTACTTTTTTAAAATCATCTCCTAAGTTCATTTTCCCGGCAATTGCCAATGCTAATTTAGTAACCCGGTCTGAGTGGCCGTAAGTATAGGGGTCTTTGGATTCCTCTGCTTTCATCAAAGCAGTAATACTTTCTATCTGCGCCTGTTCCAGCTGCTCGCGCGTACTCGTTAAATCTTTATTCAAACGCAAGAGATTATAATAATCCCGCGTTTCCTGAACCCAAAGATACACCAAAACAAAGATTACAATAATCAAAAGAGCCTTATCAGATACCAGCTCCACTGCCGGATTAAAAGCCGGTAGATAAAGAATATCCAGGAGGCGGAACAACGCCAGAAAAAACACAATAATCACTATGGAAATCTTGAATTTATGCGTAACGCTAACCGGGATATTCTTCATCTTAATAGTATTTTACTTCCAAACCATTGCTGATGCAATTATAATTTATTTATATTTATTTAATTAAAGCAGAAGGGCAAATCTGATTGTAGGCGCAATAAGCGCAGCCCATATAAGCAGGCACAGCTGAAAAATCCCCTTTGCGGATACCTGCGGAAACTTCCCTGATCTTTTCCTTTACCTCATCCAAATCATCTTCACTGACGCTGCTCTTCCCGGCCATGCCGGATTCCAGGAAATATAATGCTACATTTTTAGGAAGCACGCCAAAAATATTCCGGTAAGCCAGAGCATAAAGCTTCAGTTGCAGGCTTTCTGCGGCGCGCTTATCCGCGTCTTTACGGGTTTTAATCTGCGAGGTCTTAAAGTCCATAATCACTGCGGCGCCCTCTTTATCCTCATCTACGCGGTCAAAGCGGCCGGAAATTTTATTATCTTCTAATATAAAAGAAAATTCTTTTTCAATAAATTTTGGCCGGCTATCGAGCTTCTCCTCCTCATTGAAAAAACGCACTAATGCTGCCTCCCCGGTAGAACGCCGCTCTTCTTGATGTTTTTCGCTTAAAAACCCCTGGGGATCAAAACTTTCCCTGAAAGCATTTAATAAATCCCCAAGGCTCATTTTTTTATTGATTAATTTAAACTGAAAATATTTACTTACTGCATCATGCATGGCGCGGCCATAAATTACCGTATGATGCTCCATAATCGGCACGCGCAGGATATTGACGTATTTATATTTCAAGGGACAGGTCAAATAGTCGTCAATATGGTAATAACTCAGATTGATTAACCTGCCTGGAGAACTTGCCTGCTGTGTTGCTTTTAAGGATTCTTTTTTCGGAGCAAAGCGCTCGATTGCCTCGCGGGCGCTGGCTTTCTTCTTCTCGGCTTGCGGCATCTCGCCACCCAATGCTTCACTGACAAATTGGCTTACTTTTCTTAAGCGGCTACCGCCATAATCAGCGGCACTAGTCAGGTAGAGCTCGTCTTTTGCACGGGTCATCCCAACATAAAAAAGCCGGCGCTCTTCCTGAATATGAAAATCTCCGCTGGGCAGCACTTCTTTAATCATCAGATCAGGTAATTCAAAAGTCTGTGACCTGCGCGGCCAGGGAAAACGGCCCTGCACAAGACTGACTAAAAATACCACCTTAAATTCCAATCCCTTTGCCTTATGTATTGTCAGAACATTCACCGCGTCAGTGTCTAAATCCGCCTGCACAGTTGAAGGGTCATCGCCTGCGTCTATCAGGAGATTCAGGTAATTTACAAAACTGATTACCCGGTCCTCTTTTGCCACCAATTCAAAATCGCGCACGATATTAAAGAATTTAGCCAAGTTCTGGATTTTTGTTTCATTTTCCAGGTTTTGATTCTGTGTGAGGAATTTTAAATATCCGGTTTCAGTAAGGAAACTATACAATAATTTACCGGTAGATTCTTCACGGCTGGTCTTAAGGAATTTCTCCAAATCATTTAAAATATTTTTTATTTTTTCTCTTGACTCATCGCTGATTGCCTTGAGCTCTTCGATATTCCCAATATCCTGAAAAACTAAATACAATGGCTTATTCCTACGTTTGGCATAATGATTTATAACAGCTAGTTCGGAAAGATTAAAACTATATACTTCGGAACTAACCAGATAATACAGGCTCAATGAATCCGAAGGATTAGCTGCAACCCGCAAAAAATGAATACAAAGTTTTACCTCTTCCCGGCTGTAAAGCCCCTGATTACCGCTGAATTGCCAGGGGATATTCTGCATATTTAATGCCTGTAGAAAAGCCCGGGCATCGGAATTAGAACGCACAAGAATGGCAAAATCGCGAAAATGCATTTCCCTTGACTTCATTTTTTCTTTAATCATGCTGGCAACATGGTCTGCTTCAGTAGAATGCGTATCAAAATGCAAATGCTCAGGGGACTTACCATCTTTAGTTACGCCGATAAGCTGCTTGTTAATCCCTGCTTTTACTTCAAAACGTTCGGGATTATTTTGCTGGATCAGCCGATAAGCGCTGTCAAGTATCGGCTGTGTTGAACGGTAATTTTGAACAATGCTCACTTTTTTACTCTCGGGAAAATCTTTGATAAAATTCAGTAAATTGGAGTATGCTGCGCCGCGGAAGCGATAGATACACTGGTCATCATCAGCTACGACTGTAATATTTTTGTGCTCCCCTGCTAATAATTTAATAATTTGGAATTGCGCAAAATTAGTATCCTGAAATTCATCAACTAAAATATATTTAAACTGCTGCTGGTATCTTTTTAAAATCAAAGGATGCTCGCGCAAAAGCTTAAGGCTTAAATAAAATTGATTGCCGAAATCAAGCAAACCTTCTTTTGCCAGCAATTCCTGATATTTAAGATAGGCGCCGGCGATTTCAATTTGCTGCGAAGCTTCTTCTTCAAGCGCTTTATCCTCAGGGCTCTCTTTTGCCTTCATAGCTAGAGACTGGGCATATTTTAAATATTCTTCCGGAGAAATATCTTCATCTTTTGCCCGGCTAAAAAAAGAAATCAATGCTTCAATAAAACGCGTAGGGTCAGATAGCGGACGGAAGTAAGAAAGGTTAAATTCAAAAAGATGCTCGCGGAAAAATACCGCTGCTTCAGCCTGAGTGAGTACTTTGAAATCAGGATTTAAACCGGCGATTACCGCATTCTCACGCAATATTCTATCGCCGAAAGCATGAAAAGTAGAAATCCAGATATCTGTGTAACCATACGGCAGCAGTATATCCACGCGTTCCTGCATTTCCTGGGATGCTTTATCAGTAAAGGTGAGCGCTAAAATTTCACTGGTTTTCGCTAAATTTTCGGACAAAAGCCAGGAAATCCTGCGGGTAACTACCATAGTTTTGCCTGTGCCTGCGCCGGCAATAATCAATAACGGGCCATTTTTATGCGTAACCGCTTCTCTTTGCTCTTTATTTAAGCCTTCTAAAATTTTATTTTCCATTATTATAATTATACCATCGGCTATACTCTTTGCATATAACAAATAAGGACAGCAGCTGCTGTCCTTATTTGTACACTTATTCCTCTATAAATCCTATCAGGTGCGGATTTCTGTAATGATCATTTTAGAAATATACTTACCGCCTAAAGGAGGATTAGCTATATCATTGGAAGAGTTAACCCGCATATTACCTACGCGCACTGAATATATCCTGGCGCTTGTGCTGCCGGATGATTCCGTATAAAGCAAATTATAATCGTGTGGCGAATCATGGCCATAACTGGCAATGGCATCCACACAAGTTGTATCTTTAAATAAGGCAACTATCGCGGTAGTTTGGCCTATTTCATCACCAGAAACAACAACATCAATTCTAATCATACTGTCTGCGTATTTCGGTATAAAGTTATAAGTAAGTATCTCGCTGCCTTCGCTATAAAGAGGAATTGTATTATCCCAGGGAATACCCGCACTATTCATCGTTCCCGTATAATTAGTAGAAATCATCTGGACAACTCCCCCACCGCCTTCACTTGCCCACCTTGCGCTGCCACTTCTTGGGCTAGCTAGATATACATCATTTGTGACAATATTGTCTGTTACATCAAGCCTGAGAGCCCTGCTATTCTGAGAAGTACGCGGGCTGGTTGTCCCGATGCCGACGTTGCCAGTTACTGAGTCCATCTGCATGACATTAGTTCCTGCAAGGCCATCATAAAAAGCAAGGCCGAGGTCATTTTCTTGGTTTGGTATTGATGCATAATCATTGCCCCGAGCATATATGTGCCATCCCTTAGTGGCGGCATTATTAAGACCGTCCTTACCATTTCCGTAGGTAATAAAATTAAGTTGTGTCCCGCCCATATCAGTTCCTGCATCTAAATACAGACCATTCCCACCATGTATATGTAATGATGCCCCCGGCGTTGTCGTCCCAATCCCAACATTGCCCTGGACTACAAGATCTGCATCATAACCGATGTTATGCATTGGATCAGTAGGATATTCCTGCCAGTCGTATTTATCAGGAGGAGCGCCGGTTTTAATATAATCATCACCGATGGCCATCCTTTTAGTCCTCAGCTCGCGGTAGGTACCAAAGGGTGAAGGATAATAGGTGACAATACGGATAGAGTCAGTACTGTCAGCTTGAGAGGAAACAACAGGAAGCAGGCTGAAGAAAAAAAGAATAATGCTGATGATTTTCAGGGTTTTAGGCATTTTAGGCACTCCTTACTAAATCATACCGATTCAACCTCGTAGGTTAACAAGGTTAGCCATAGTATACCTCTTAAGGAATGATTGAGGCAAGGATTTTCTTACTTTATTATTTGACAAGGCTGAATTTTCAAGTATACTTAATGAGCACATAACTTACGAACACGCAGTGTGAGTAAGTTATAGTGCGAATTAATCCTTGGCATTTACATTGATTTTAAATTTAGGTAGATGCCGAGGATAGACTCAGCTAAAGGAGTAATATAACATGTTAAAGATCTGTCATATTTGCGGTAAAAAAGCAGTTGCGGGAAAAATTCTTGTACGTAAAGGCCTCGCCAAGAAAAAAGGCGGCACCGGCAGCAAAGTCAGCCGGAGGAACAAACGGACTTTTCAAGCTAATCTGCAAAAAATGCGTATTCTTGTAAACGGCCGCGCAACAAGAGTATTTCTCTGCACCAAATGCATTAAAAAAGGCGAAATTATCAAAGCGTAATTTACTTAAAGAATATGTCTTTAGCTTCCAGGATTATGCTCTCATCGCCTTGCCAAGTATCAATTTTTAATAAATAAACTAAATCCAGGGAAACAGCACTAAGCAGGCTTTGCTTAAAGCTTGCCATGCCAAAGCCAATTACCGGGTAAGTAATCACGCCGTCTGTTACCCAGAACTTTAGCGTATCGCGGCTTAAAACCTGCGGTTCGCCTTTTAACTTAAGGTTGCGGCTGTAAAATAACGGCTCGCGGTTACCTGTGCCAAAAGGCTCCAAAGACTGCAATTCTTCAGCTAATGAGCTGCTCAAATCAGCAAGGCTTAACTCCATATCTATATCAACACTCGGCAATAAATCCTCCACTCTTAATTTTTCTTTTGCCAGGCGGTTAATCTCCTGCTTAAAATTATCTATATTATCCCGGGAAACTAACAAACCTACGGCATGAGAATGCCCGCCAAAACTTTCCAGGTGTTCCGCGCAATCCCGCAAAGCATGAAAAAGATGGAAATTTTTTATTGACCTGCCTGAACCTTTACATAGTTCTTCAGTTAATGAAATAACTATTGCCGGACGCGAAAATTTATCTGCCAGCTTGGAAGCAACAATCCCTAAAACACCCTGATGCCAGCCTTCCTTTGCGACAACAATTATTTTATGGTCTTTAAAATTCACCTCGCGGCTGATTAAATCGTGTGCTTCTTCAAGTATTCCACTTTCTATTTTTTGGCGCTGACGGTTTAAACCATCAATAGATTTAGCAAGCAAATCCGCCTCTTCCTTATTCTGGCTAAGCAAAAGACTTAAAGAAGCCTCCGCAGTATCCATCCTGCCGCTAGCATTCAGCCGCGGCCCAAGAATAAAACTGACAAAAGTTGAATTAATTTCTTTTGCGCGCAGGCGGCTTGCTTCTATCAACGATTTAATTCCGATGCGTTCAGTGCAAGACAGCTGTTTAAGGCCTAATTTGGCAATAATCCGGTTCTCTCCGGTTAAAGGAACCACATCAGCAATTGTCCCGAGAGCAACTAAATCCAACTCCTCAGCTAATACCTTGCCTGTCAGAGCCTGGCATAATTTATATGCCACTCCTACTCCGGCTAATTCTTTAAATTTATAAGCAGAGCCTTTTATTTTCGGGTTGATTATTGCTGAAGCATTGGGAAGTTTATCATGCGCAGGCTCATGATGGTCGGTAATAATCACTTCTATATCCGATTTTCTTAATTCTTCTACTTCGTGGAAACTGGTGGTGCCGCTGTCAACAGTAATCAACAGCTTAACTTTTTTCTGCCGGGCAAGCTGCACAGCTGTTTTATTCAGGCCATATCCGTCTTGCACCCGATGGGGTATATAATGCAAAGTATCCAGGCCAAACCCGGAAAAAATGCCTTTTAATAAAGCCAGGGAAGTAACACCGTCAACATCGTAGTCTCCGCAGAGCATTACTTTTTCTTTATCTTTAAGCGCTTTTTTAATCAGGTTTACTGCCGTATGCATCTGGGAAAAAGAGTAAGGATCAAGGAGGTTTTTAGGATTAATCTTGAGAAATTCCCCTGCTTCCTGGGCAGTCTTGATACCGCGGTTAATCAGGATTTGGGCGAGGATTTTGGAAATTTTTAATTCTTTGCTTAAAATACCCTTGAGCTTATCCTGAGGAGGGTGGATATTGAGGATTTTATGGCTCTGCATAGAAAATTACATCTTTTCCGGCTGCGCAATACCTAATAAATTTAAACCGGCAGCAATCACTATTCTTGTTGCCTGGCAAAGCGCAAGCCGGGCTTGCGTCAGCTTTACATCTTCGCCTAAAACACGGTGCAGGTCATAAAATTTATGAAAATATTCTGCTGCTTCCTGCAGATAGACTGTCAGCATATAGGGATCTTCAGTCACAAGGCACATATTCAGGATATGCGGAAGCTGCCAAAGTTTTTTAATCAGTTCAATTTCTTCTTTTTCATTCAGGAGCGATAAATCCGCGCCGGCAGTTTCAGCGCCTGCAGGATTATTGCGCAAAATACTGCATATCCTGGCATGGGCATATTGCACATAATAAACCGGGTTTTCCGAAGTCTGTTTCTTGGCTACTTCCAAATCAAAATCCAGGTGGCTTGCAGTACGGCGCATTACAAAAAAGAACCTTGCCGCGTCAGGCCCGACTTCAGTCAATACTTCCCTTAAAGTGATATACTGGCCGCGGCGCGTAGACATTTGTACCGGCACACCATTGCGAAAAATTGTTGCCAGCTGCACAATAATAATTGAAAGCGATTTGGCATCATGGCCAAGCGCCTGAACCGAAGCCTTCAGCCGGTTAATATACCCATGATGATCCGGCCCCCAGAGGTTAATTAGCCAGCCAAACCCGCGCTTGTATTTATCCCCGTGATAAGCAATATCCGGCGCAAGATAAGTATAGCTGCCGTCGCTTTTAATCACTACCCTGTCTTTGTCATCTCCAAACTGGGTAGACTTAAACCAAAGCGCGCCGCCTTCTTCATAAAGAAGGCCTTTCTTTTTTAAAGAATCCAGCGTCTCTTTAATCCTGCCGCCTGCACCCAATGCTTTCTGGCTGAACCAGGTATCAAATTTTACCCCGAAATCATCTAATTCCTGCTTAATGATTTTTAAAATATAATCTGCCGGATAATCCGGCGCATCTTCAATTTTAATCCCGCGTTCAAGCATATCCGCGGCAATATCCTTTATATAGTCGCCCTGGTAGTAATTTTCCGGAAATTCAATTTTTTCCCCCTGCAGTTCGCGCATTCTTAAACCCGTAGAAGCAGCAAGAATATTAATCTGGTTTCCTTCATCATTCAGGTAATATTCCTTTTTTACGATAAAACCCAGGAAAGAAAGAATATTTGCCAGGACATCGCCGACAACTGCCTGGCGGGCATGGGCAACAGACAAAGGCCCGGTAGGATTAGCGCTGACGAATTCAATTAAAACACGCTTACCTGAACCGAAATCAGGCTGAAAGGATTTTTCTTTTTCTTTTAATATATCCTGCAGATAATCATGAAAAAAAACATTGCTGAAATAAAAATTAATAAACCCTGCCCCCTCAACTTTAATTTCGCGGACATATTGAATTAAATTGCCTTCTTCCAGCCCGCTTTTAATATTATTGATTAAGATTTTGGCGATTTCCACGGGAGGTTTTTTTAATCCCTTGGCTAACTTTAAAGCAATATTTGTGGATAATTCGCCGAAATGCGCGTCAGTGGGAAAATCAAGGATTATTTCCGGAGTTGCACCTTCAGCTGGTACGAGGCTTTCTATTGACTTTTTTATTACGGGGATTAACAGGTCTTGAATATTTTTTTTCAATTCTTACTCTTTTTGCGTCGGACCACAGGCGCTCTAAAGAATAAAACTCTCTCATCGGCTTATAAAATATATGCGCTACTACGCTTGAGAAATCCATGGCTATCCAGCCGGACTCATCTACCGCGGAAGCCTTTGAGAGAGGTTTTATTCGAACTTTTGATAAATCTTCTGCTATTGCCTGCGCGATCGCATTAACCTGCCTTAAGGAATTGGCGCTTACGAGCACAAAATAATCGCAAAAACTCGCCTGAGGCCGCATATCCAAAACAACTACATCCTCGCCTTTTTTCTCCTTCACAATTGCTGCAATACGCAGGGCTATTTCTTTGGTTTCTATTGGTACTTCCTCCGAGCAGAAGCTATTTTTTGCCTAAAATTTTATACATACCGGTGCCGCAATCCGGGCATTTGCCTTTAACTGCCGCACGGCCGTTTTTCATCGTAACTCTCTGTTCGTCCTTTATTTCCCTCTTAGCCTTACATTTCACGCAATATCCCTTTTCTGCCATTCTATTCCTCCTTTTTAACTGCGATATGAACGTTATAATATCACAGGTTAAACACTCTGTCAATAATTTCAGGCGTCATTTTCGGCTGTTCCGCCGTATATGCTTTTCTTCAATTTCGCCTACAATTTCTTCAGTAAGGTCTTCTAATGTCACCAGGCCATGCGTTTTATTATGCTTGTCAACTACAATGGCAATCTGCACTTTATCTGACTGGAATTTCTTTAATATTTCATACACCGGCGTTCCTAAAGGGATATAATATGCTTCGTGCAGCAGGTCCTGCAGCAGGAATAATCCTCTGTCCCTGAGGATATAAAGCAGGTCATGGGCATAGACTACCCCCACGATATTCTCCTGCGTCCCTTTATAAACCGGCAGCCGGGCATGCCCGTCTTCAACAAAAATGTTTAACAATTCTTCGGAATTCGTATTAATATCCACGGCAATAATCTTATCCTTCGGCACCATCACGTCTTCTACTTTTGTATCGCCAAACTCAAAAATGCGCTGCAGCATTTTACTTTCTTCGGCCCTGACAAAACCTTCTTCCCTGCCCAGCTCAATCATCAAACGTAATTCTTCTTTAGTAATCAGAGGCGAACGCTTCCCCGGGTTAATCCTCAAAATCTTTAGTATACAGTTACTGATTCCGCTAAAAACAGCGATCAGCGGGTTGAATATTTTAATAAACAATTCCATCAAGGGTGCAACGAATAAAGCGAATCTCTCAGTATGTTTAATCGCCAAGATCTTAGGGGTAATCTCGCAAACAATCAAGACGAAAAATGCCACGCCAAGGCTGGCAATAATAATCCCCCATCTATACCCGAAAACTAACACACAGATTCCGGTAGCAATACTGGACATGGCGATATTGACAAAATTATTCCCCACCAGGATTGCCACAATAAACTTATCCATATTCGACATCAGGCGCTGGATATTCTGCGCGCGTTTGATGCCGCGGGCAAGCATATGGCGCAGGCGGATCTTGCTTAATCCAATAATAGAAGTTTCAGAAACAGAAAACAAGCACGAAAGCAGTGTAAGTATAACAAATAATATTATAATAGCCGGTAAAGACATTATAGCATCCATGTTTTAGTTCAGCCTCAGGATACTGGCAATCTCTGTTTCTTTACTTTTCAGCGGGCCGATTAACGCCAGATTCAGGCTGTTTTCAACAAAAACCTGTTTTGCTGCTTCCTGTAAATCCTGGCGCTTCACAGACCTGACTTCTTTAATGATCCCTTCTAAAGTATAAGCCTTATCAGAAGCTGCGGTTGTTTCGCCAATCCAAAGCATATTATCCATTGTATCTTCCAGAGAAGCATCAATTGCCCGAGATAAAAATCTTTTGCCCTGCGGAATTCATCCCGGCTTACTGCTTTTATTCTGGCTTTTCCCAATTCTTCTAAAATTAATTTTATTGCCGGGATAACTTTTTTATTATCCATACCGGCATGCACCAGGAACGCGCCCGTATCTTCAAAACGCTTTACCTCTGTGCCGATTTCATAGCTGAGGCCCCTTTTTTCCCTGACTTCGTTAAAAAGCCGGCTGGACATATTGCCGCCTAAAATTACATTTAACAAGCCCAGGGCATGCTTCAGGGGGTGTTCTCTTTTAAAACTATGAAAACCCAAGGCTAAATGCGTCTGCTCTGTACCTTTGTCAAATATTGCCAGCTGCGGTTTTTTCTGCGCCTCTTCAGCTTCGAGAAAACCGCTATTTTCTTTTCCGCTCTCCGCAGGGAAAATCCGTTTTGCCCTGGCTGCCAGATAAGAATGATCCAAAGCGCCTGCTGCAGAAAGCACGATATTTACCGGGGTATAGTATTGCCTCTTAAACGCGGCCAAATCATCTTTTTTCATC
>Ga0265297_10006977_pt1 | contig 15955 bp, 14 predicted proteins | sample Munlanlwell13791_FD_192502 | JGI IMG/M metagenome (GOLD analysis project Ga0265297, IMG submission 192502) | Leachate microbial communities from a municipal landfill in Southern Ontario, Canada - Leachate well 137-91 | ecosystem: Engineered > Solid waste > Landfill > Unclassified | place... | reverse complement strand
CGATACCGATTTTATCTGCTCGATGGCGCAGATCGAAGAGAACGTCGTGATGATTTTGGATGTTTTGAAGCTTTTCGAAGCGGATGAACTGGTGAGTCTGGAACAGATACAAAAAACACAAACAAATGAGGAAGAATAACGATGAAGTGGTTGGATAATATGGTACTACGAAGCAAATTGGTATTGCTGACGGCATTTATGATGCTCGGATTGCTGACTGTCGGAGGGATTGCCCTTAACTCGGTCAATTTATGGAAAACAGAGATCAATGAGATCGGAGTCGTCCGTGTCCCGTCAATTGTAGGATTGATGAAAATGCGTACGGGGATCAATAAAATTATTATCCAGCAAAACCGTACCCGCGGTCTCATCCAGGATCCGGGCCGAATGGACAAATGGAGAGACGCTTCGGAGCAAATCAATAAAGGATGGACCTATTATAAAGCCGGATACGATCTCTATGCTCCGTTGCCGCAGACGGTAGAAGAAGCGGACGAATGGAAAAAATACGAAGAGAATATGGCCACATGGAAAGAGATGAGCGATAAGTATGAAAACGATTTTATCAAACCTCTGGCCAGCGGAACACTGCAGCTTGATGATGCGCAAATTTATGCCCAGATGACGAAGTTTGTCGAGAGGAGCCGTGAAGTCCGCGGGAAAATGCTTGAGAATATCGAAGTAATTTCAAAAATCAATGAAGATGTAGCCGATTCATCCGTCAAGGAAGCGATGGACAAATCCTCGACGGCCGTTACGTCGACGATAGTCATCGCCGGTGCGTCATTGGTGATCGCGATCATGCTCTCTTTCCTCATTATCCGCTCGGTTACCCGTTCCATCACCATGAGCGTAACCACCATCCGTGACGGCGCGATGCAGATCACCTCCGCATCCGATCAGGTTGCATCGTCCTCTTCGTCACTGGCCCAAGGGGCGAGCGAGCAGGCCAGCAGCGTCGAGGAAGTGAGCGCAACACTCGAAGAGTCCACCGCGATCAACACCCAGAACGTCGATAACGCCCGCCAGGCCGATATCCTGGCCAAAAACGCAAACGATTCAGCCCGCACCGGATATGAAAAGGGCGAACAGCTTTCCCACTCCATGCACGCGATCACCGAATCGGCGGCGAAGATTTCGGGAATCATCAAGACGATCGACCAGATCGCGTTTCAAACCAACCTCCTCGCACTCAACGCTGCGGTCGAAGCGGCTAGAGCGGGCGAACACGGTTTGGGCTTCGCCGTCGTCGCCGACGAGGTACGTAACCTCGCACAACGTGCGGCTTCTGCAGCCAAAGAGACCTCCGATATCATCGAAGAGGTCGTAGGACAGATCAAAGAAGGGAACGAGATCGCCCTCGCGACCCACACCGCATTCCAAGAGATCGTCGAACAAAGTAAAAAAGTATCCGACCTGATCGGGGAAATCGCAATCGCCGGTAAAGAGCAATCCGAAGGGATGACCCAGATCAACCAGGCAATGGGACAAGTCGACCAAGTGACCCAGCAAGTAGCCGCAAACTCCGAAGAGGCGGCCGCGGCAGCCGAAGAGCTCAACGCCCAGGCAACCTCAATGATGGAAACCGTCAGTATCCTCGCCGCAATGGTGGGAATGGAGGCCGCGACACCGACAGCCGCACGAACAACGGTCAAAGTCAAAAAACTCCACACCCTGGAGAGCAAACAGCCGTCCGCTCCGCGTAAATCGGCACAAATTCCTCAACGCAGAGGAGCTTCGGCTAAAGCCGAAGACGTCTTTCCTCTCAATGAGGACGACTTGAAAGAGTTTTAAGATGCAGTTCGACGGTGATGAGCTTACCATCGGGCTCGAACTATCGATGGAGGAGATTCGGGAATTCGAACAGTTTATCCGCCCCCGCCTGGAGTATATTGAGACCATCAATATCGAAGAGGGGAGTCTCCTTAAAAGCAGCGCCCTTTTGTCTTTGCTGGTGAGTCTTAAACGGACCCGTCCGGAATTGAATATCCCTTTTTTAAACCAGGGGATAAGCGTTTCGGCCGCGTATGGAACAGTGCATTGGATGTGTCATGACTAAACAAGAACAAGTTAAAGCGATCTTTATCGAAGAGGCGGGAGAGATCATCGAGAAACTCGATGTCGATATTCTCCGCTTCGAGGAAAATCCGGGAGATTTCGACCTGCTAAACGAAATATTCCGCGGCGTTCATACCCTCAAAGGGAATGCCAACGCATTCGGCTTTACCCGTCTGGGCGAATTCGTCCACCATTTCGAAGATGTCTTGGACTACTACCGTACCAGTAAAGAGAGTATCGAACCCGATCAGCTCGAACTCTTCGTCGAGAGCGTCGATATCATCACCGAAGTGATGACGTGCGAGCTCGATGGATTGCCGGATCTGCCGCAAGGGTATGATGAATGTCTGGAGAAGATCATCCGTCTGATCTCTTCGAAAAAAGGGGAGACCCCTGCAGCGGCCAAGCCCCTTGAAGCTCCGGCCGCATTGCCTGATCTGGCAATGGAATTCGGCCTGGACTGCGTTGAACAGCTCGAAGAGAAGATTTCAGAAGTTATACTGGTCACCCAAGCGGTACAAGAGGAGGGGATGAACCTCTTCCGTATCCATCTGACCCTCGACGGCGACAGCTACAAAAGAGGGTTCGACCACATGTTGTTTTTAAACCTTCTGGCGGAGAAAGCAAAAGCGATCGAGAGTTTTTTCGATATGAGCAGCGTAGCGCCTATGGATCAGTTCTCATGCGATGAGAACACCCTCAAAAGCGTTACGGTGATTGTCTTGACCCCGCAAAGCGAAGAGGAGATCCGGGAGAATTTCGAATTTTTATTCGATCACGAATACAGCGTCACCAAGATCGAAGCGGCAGCGGCTGTTGAAACAACAGAGCCGGCGGCAGAAGAGACGGCCGTTATCGAGATGCGGCGGGGAGAAGACCGAAGAAAAGAGGAACGACGGGAGCCAAGAGCCCCATCGGATACGTCAGCTTCGAGCGTAACGGCTCCCAAATCGACGATCCGTATCGATACGTTCAAACTCGACGAACTGTTCGATTCGGTCGGCGAACTGGTGATCGCCCAGAACTTTATCGCCCAGAACGAGAAGATCCGCTCCATCGAAGACGAATCGATCAGCCGTACCATCGAGACGCTTTCCAAGATCACCAAACGGATCCAGGACCGGGTCATGAGCCTGCGGATGGTCGCGATCCGCGATACGTTCGACAAGATGAAACGGGTGGTGCGCGATACCTCCAAAAAGACAGGCAAAGAGCTTCATCTCAATGTCATGGGTGAAGAGACCGAGATCGACAAGACGATGATCGACAGCCTCTCGGATCCATTGATCCATATCATCCGTAATGCGATCGACCACGGCCTCGAAGGCTCTGCCGCCGAGAGGATCGCCGCGGGTAAAAAAGTGGAAGGGACGATCACCTTGCGTGCCTACCATAAAAGCGGCAGTATCGTCATCAGCGTCAGCGATGACGGACGGGGAATCAATAAAGAAAAAGTACTCCAAAAAGCGATCGAGAGGGGAGTTATCAGCGGGGATGAGAATCTCACCGACTCCCAGATCTTCGGTCTTATTATGCAGCCGGGATTCTCGACCGCCGATACGATCAGCGACCTCTCGGGGCGCGGAGTAGGATTGGATGTCGTCAAGACGTCGATCGAAAAACTGCGCGGTAAAGTTGAGATCGAATCGCGTGAGGGGGAGGGGACAACGTTCTCGATGGTTCTTCCTCTGACATTGGCCATTATCGACGGTATGCTCGTACAGGCCGCCGGCGAGATCTATATCATCCCGACGCTCAGTGTCGTCGAATCGTTCCGTCCGGAACGTGAGATCGTCCATGCCCTCAAAGAGAAAGGGGAGTTCGTCAGTATGCGCGGCCAGCATATACCGGTGATCCGCCTCAGTGACGTGTTCGATCTTGAAACCGAACGGATCGAGCCGTGGGAAGGTATACTCGTCTGCGTCGAAACCGAAGCGGGACGGATCGCCATCATGGTCGATGAACTGGTCGGGCGCCAGCAAGTGGTCATCAAACCGCTGGGCAAATCGCTTGCCAGACTCAAAGAGATCTCCGGCGGAGCCATCTTGGGAAGCGGCGATATCGCATTGATCCTTAATGTCGATGCACTGCGCCCTCTGATCGAGGCTGCTCATGGCGGAAATTGAACTCAAGCCCGAGGAGTTCGCCCTTTTCCGCCGCTATATCTATGAGAGAGTCGGTATCGCCCTCTCCGAACAAAAGACCACCCTTGTCAAAGGGCGGCTGAACAAGCGTCTGAACCAGCTGAATCTGGGATCGTTTAGAGACTATTACGATTATCTGGTGCATGACGAATCGGGAGACGAACTGGCCTTGTTTGTCAGTGCGATATCGACCAACGTCACCTCGTTTTTCCGCGAATCGGCCCAATGGATATGGCTCGAAAACTATCTCCCCGAGCTTGTCGCGTCGAAACGGGAAAAAAAGATCCGTATCTGGTCGGCAGGGTGCTCAAGCGGGGAAGAGCCTTATACGATCTTGATGTTTCTGCAGCAGCACCTGCGCGACTTCGACCAATGGGATATCAAGATCCTCGCGACCGATATCTCGGCCAAAGTCCTCTCCAAAGCGATCGCGGGAGAGTACGATGCCAAATCGGTCGAACCGCTCCCCAGAGAGATCGTACTGCGCTCATTTGAAAAAGTGCGCAAGGATACGGGAACCACGTACAAGGTGGCGCAGCATTTGCGTGACAAAGTGATGTTCCGCCTCTATAACCTGGTGACCGACCCGTTCTTTTTTAAAAACAAGTTTGATATGGTCTTTTGCCGAAACGTGATGATCTATTTCGATGAACCGACCCGTAACGACCTGATAGGGCGTTTTTCAAAAGTGCTTTCCAAAGGCTCACCCCTTTTTTTAGGAAGCTCCGAATCACTGACCTCCAACAGGGAGTCGTTTAAGCTTCTGGGCTCCTCGATTTATCAACGATTATAAGGAACAGGGAGTTGTAAAATGGAAAAGATGAGTAATTTACAAATTGAAACATGCGATGACGAATGCAAAGAGGTGACGTTTTTAAGCCGAAAGATCCTGGATCTCAACAAACAGCTGATTGAGAGCGAAAAAGCGAAGTCACTGTTTTTATCCTTGATAGCAAATGAACTGAATAATCCGATGACGGCCCTTTTGGGGATGATTCCCCGTTTGGCCCCCGAAAAGGGCGATCCGCGCGAGGAGATATTTGAAATCGTTCAGGAAGAGGCGCTGATTCTGGATTTTCGTATTCAGAATCTGGTTGCGGCCGCAGAGATTGAAAGTGGAGAGATCAATATTTCTCATGCGTCCGTGGATATAAAAGAGGTGGTAGAAGAGGCGGTTCGAGCGTTAAGGTACCCGATCAAGGAAAAAAACATTACGGTCATTATCGAGGATATGCTGAAACAAAAAATTGTCTCCGATCCTCAAAAACTTTATCTAATCCTCAAAAATCTTGTGGCCAATGCCTGCTGTTACGGACTTCCTGACCAGATTGTCGAAGTGGGGATCAAAGAGGAGAACTCGGCAGTATTGATCAGTGTCAAGAATCAGGGGCACGGGCCGGATGTGGAATTTAAACCTCAGGTCTTTACCCGTTTTGCTCACGGCCCTGACGGGGGGCATGGTTTGGGGATAGGATTGAGTATCGTCCGCGAGATAAGTGAACGGCTGGGGGGAAGTACCGATTATAACACGGATGAGACGTCTGTCACGTTTACAGTGACCATTCCTCTGGAGACGGTACTGCCGGATTCTTTGGCGTGCGGTTCAAATGAATTTTTGTTTGAATCATTCGATGATGCGATAGAACTCTGATGATACAAGGGTGCTCTACTTTTATTCACGTCGGGCAGATCCATGTCGATGATAGTCCTGCCGCGATTTCGACGGTTTTAGGCTCGTGTGTCGCCGTGTGTCTGTATGATGCGCGTGCCGGGATCGGAGGGATGAACCATTATTTGTTGCCGTTTTGGAACGGGAATGGCTTGCAATCGCCTAAATTCGGCAATATTTCAATCCCGAAATTGATTGAAAGCATGATGGCGAAAGGGTCGACTTCCAGAACGCTGGAAGCTAAAATTTTCGGCGGTGCATCGATGTCTATGGGTGTGTCGGAAGCGATGATGATCGGACAAAAAAATATTCTGGTCGCCAAAGAGATACTGAAAGAGTATAAGATTGCGATTATCGCCGAAGATGTCGGCGGGCAAAACGGACGAAAGATTCAATTTAATCTGGAACATGGAAAAGTACTGTTGAAGTATACGACCCGGAGCGATTTTGGAAATGGGGAGCAATAGATGGCGATACGGGTATTGATCGTAGATGACAGTGCGACAGCACGGGCGGTATTGGCTGATATATTGGGATCAGACCCGGTAATCGAAGTCGTAGGGACTGCTTCGGATGCGTATATCGCCCGGGATAAGATAGTCGAACTCCGTCCTGATGTCATCTGCCTGGATGTCGAGATGCCGAGAATGGACGGAATCACTTTTTTAAAACGGCTGATGCATTATATGCCCCTACCGGTTATTATGGTCTCGTCCCTAACGCAATCGGGAGCAAAGACGACGCTCGAAGCATTGGAAGCAGGGGCGGTCGATTTTGTCCCCAAGCCCCATTCGCATATTTATGACGGCAAAGATGAGATGCGCGATGAGCTGATAGCAAAAATAAAAATTGCTGCGAAAATCAAAGTCAAACAGCGTGAACTGCGCAATATTCAGCAAGCTAATACCACCTCTTTGGCTGAAACGACTAACAAGATTTTAGCGATCGGGGCATCTACCGGAGGGACAGAAGCGCTAAAAGATGTACTGATGGGGTTGCCGAGGAATTCTCCGGGGACGGTTATCGTACAGCACATGCCCGCCAATTTTACCGCTCCGTTTGCGGAGAGACTTAATTCGTTGTGTGCGATGGAGGTACGTGAAGCGCGTAACGGCGATTCGATCACCCCTGGGGTGGTATTGATCGCTCCGGGAGATTATCATATGGTGGTGCGCCGTTCGGGTGCCCGTTATTATGTTGAAATCGGGAGCGGGGAAAAAGTTTCCGGACACAGACCATCGGCCGATGTTTTACTCAATTCGGTCGCAAAAATTGCCGGGGCCAATGCCATCGGTGTCATATTGACGGGAATGGGGGGAGACGGGGCGAAAGGGCTTTTAGCGATGCGCAATGCCGGTGCAAAAACAATCGGACAGGATGAAGCAAGCTGTATCGTTTACGGGATGCCTAAAGTAGCCTATGATATCGGTGCGGTTGAAAAGCAGCTCCCCCTGGATAAGATAGCCAACGGAATTCTCCAAGCTATTTGATTCAACAGGGCGTTAGCGCGAAACTTTTTCATAGGGCAAGATGATAGTAAATTCTGCACCAAACTCCCGGTTAATGACGTTGAGAGTACCGTCGAAATGTTCCTCAAGCATTTTTTTACTCATATAGAGGCCAAGCCCTGTCCCCTTGCCTGAAGGTTTGGTGGTAAAGAACGGTTCGAAAATTTTGGGAAGGATTTCTCCCTTGATTCCGCCGGCATTGTCGACTACTTTTATAATAATGTGATTCTTATCGATGTAAGCGCGGATCGTGATGGTTTTGTCGGGGATCTCTTTATTTTCAAACGCGTCTCTCGCATTGGACAGAAGGTTTAGCACTATATGGGCGAGTTCTTTTCTGTAGGTTTGAAGATGTATGTTTTTCTCTATGTCGATATTAAAGGCAATGTTCCGCGTTATGAGTTGGGCATCAATAATTTTAAATACACTCTCTACAATGTCTTTTATATCGACCAGCTCTTTTTCCCGGTCCGGCTTCGAAAACTCCATAAATTCATTGATGGTAGCGGACATTTTTTGTGACATCTCCTGGATGAATTTCAGGGTATTTGAGAGCTCCTCGCTCTTCAATATTCCCAGTTCGTTCAGCATATTTACTTTGATCGTGGCAGCACTCACCGCGTTAAGCGGCTGTCTCCATTGATGGGCTATCATCCCGATCATCTCCCCCATGGTCGCCATTTTGGATTGTTCCATCAGCAGTTTGTCTTTTTCTTGGATATTGGCCGATTCTTTTTGGATCAGGATCGTAAGTTGTTCGTTTATTTTTTCGAGCTTTTGTTCCCGCATTCGAAGTATCCCCGTCATTTCGTTGAGTTCTGAATTTGCAAGGAGCAATTCGCGGTGCAATTGTTTTTCGTCGGTAATATCTTTTTTGGTCGCAACAAAATGGGTAATGAGACCGTTTTCATCCTTAATGGGGGCGATAGACATCTCTTCCCAGTATAGAGTGCCGTCTTTTTTCCGATTGGCTATTTCGCCATTCCATATTTCCCCCCCGGAGATCGTTTTCCACAGCTGTTTGTAAAACTCCTCATTCTGAATCCCCGATTGAAGAATGCTCACATTGTTACCGATGCATTCATCCATTGCAAATCCCGTCATGGAGGTAAATCTCGGATTGGCGTATTGGATATTGCCTTTTTTATCGGTAAAAACGATTCCAAGGGGGCTGTATTTCACAATATTTTTTAGCCATGTTTTGTGTTTTTTTCTCTCCTTGTTTAATATTTTTTGTTCTTGTATGATCGTGTTGGAAATAAAAAAAATGATAATAATGGATAATAAAATGAGGATGGCAGAAGCACCGAACAGTATCTCCCTCTCTTGCTGCGTGGTCGCTGTTTCGGAAGATCTAACGGCAATAAAGTTCAATACGACAATCATCGTAATGACAAGCGCTCCAAAAAGCAGCGTCATTTTCAATTGGAGTTTTTTTAGTTTGGTGGAGGGGATCTCTTTAAAAATCATTTTTTTGCCTTTTTTGGCGTTAGGGGAAATTGTGCTTAAAAAAGTTCAAAATCCTCTTCGGCAGTTTCTACCTCTTTGATCTCATCTGAAAGGGCTAACTCAATTTGCAAACAGGCACTGAACAATGAACTGTCAAAATAATGGATGTCCAATGCGTTTTGTTCAATAAAAATATTATTTCTCCACCCGGCGAGGTCTCCTTGGATTCCGCTTAGAAGGGCATAGAGTTTGTTAAATATTTTACGGTCGATAACCTTCTTATTTACCGATTTCAGCAGTGCCGATAGCGAACGGATAGCATAAGCCAGATCGTCAAATTGGAATAAGAGACTGATCTCATGTGCGTATAAATCGAGCTTTGCGGCGATGGTATCGAGGATCGAGAGGTCGCCGTACTCTTTCAAGTCCAAAAGAGCGGATTCGAACTCTTTGTCCAGTTCATGCAGCTCTTGCAACTCCTGCAGAATATCGTCGTCCAGCTCTTTGATGTACTCTTGTGCGGTTGTTTTGACCGTATGGGAACGTCGCAGCACCTCTTGTTCCGTGTCATCGATAACGCGTTTGGAAACAGCGCTCTCCTGAGGCGGCTCTATCTGTGTTGGCGGCTGAATTTTTGCTGCAAAAGCAGGGATCTCTTTTATAATGGAGGAGTAGCGATTTTTGAAAATGTATTCTTCCAGGAGCTCCGTGTAGTTTTTAATTTTAATTTTTTGGTACTCTTCCCACGTAATATCGTTTAGCGTGTACATGACGGTCTCAAGGCTGTAGGTATCAAGATAGAGCTGGCTTCGCAGGATACGAAAAATTTTTCGCCCTTTATTGCGGGTAATGGAAATTTTATTTTTGGAAAGGTCATCCGTATCGTAGTCTTTGAGGTAATGCAGATACCCTTCCCGTTTATCGAACAGATCGTCCAGTGTTCCGTGCTCCTGCAGCAGCGGGATCAATCGGGAGGAATCAAAAAGGGCGACAAACGCACGGTTGACATACCGGATGGTCCCGTCCATATAAATAATGCAGGGATTGGGATAGGCATCGGCTATCTGGCTGATCACCTGCTCGGACGTCTGGTTGATTTTTTCCTGGATTTTTATTTGTTCGAGTTCCCTCGCTTTTTTGCGGTCATCGAGCATCTTGGAAACTTTGTAGAAGACATTTTTCGCATTTTCCTCTTCGATGGGTTTTAGAAGATATTGATCGACTTTTAGACTGATCGATGTAATGAAGTATTCTTGATTACCGAATGCGGTGGTAATGATCAGCGGGATATCATGAGATTTTTGCCGAATAACTTTTGCCATTTCCAGTCCATCCATATTGGGCATATGAATATCGGTAATAACGATGTCGATAGGGTATTTGTCAAAAAGCTCCAATCCGATCCATCCGTTTTCGGCTACGTATACTTTTTTAAAGAAAATTTCCAGGAGCGGAACCATATTCATCCGGATCGACTCTTCGTCCTCTACGTATAAAACGGTATAGTTTTCGGTGATCGCTTGGACCTCTTTTGCTGAATGCATTATGTCTCCTTTTCGAGGGATGGGTTAGGTTCGCCGATGTGATATCCTTGGGAAAAGTCGATCCCCAGCTCAAGAACTTTTTGATAAACGGAGTCGCTGTGAACAAATTCCGCGATCACTTTTGCATCGATACTTTTGGCAAAATTTGAAATATTGTGGGCGATCTTGTAGCTGTTGACATTGGTATCGATATTTTTAATAAAGCTTCCGTCGATTTTTATATAATCGACATTCAGCCGATGGACCCGTTCAAAATTGGAATTTTGAGCGCCGAAATCGTCGATTGCCAATTGAAAGCCTAATTCTTTAAGTTCGTTCAGCTGGTTGAGATTTTGTTCTGTCGTGTGGGCGCTGATCCCCTCTAGTATTTCGATGACGACTCTTTGGGGAGAAATGTGAGACGTTTGGGCCGTTTTTTTGAGAAAATCGATCAGATAGCCGTGGTTTAGATCCTGCTCTCCGATATTGATTGAAAATTCAATGGATTTATCCTGAAAAAATTTAAAACTTTTTTCAACCATGATACGCGTTATGTCAGGAAGCATTCCGCTTAACTCTGCCGCATGAATAAACAACGCCGGCATGATGATTTGATCTTTATAGACGATCCGTGCGAGCGCTTCGTATTTTTCGATCATTTTGGTGCTGTTATTGCTGATCGGCTGGAAATACGGGATGATCGTGCTGTTTTTAATCGCATCAAATAAAAGAGGGATGTAATGCTGGATCTCTTTTTGATACGTTTCAAATTTAGAATCGGCCCGATAGACGTTAATCCGGTTTTTACCGATTAATCTCCCCTCTTTAAGCGCTATATGGGCATTTTTTAAAAGATCGGCATCCCCCTGTGCAATCGCGATCGTCGCCGTGAACCGAATCGAAATTTCTTCATGCACGATCGGGCAATCGGAAATTTTAGTTTTGAGTTCTTCGGCATAGGCCAGCGCTTCTTCGATCTTTGGCCCTTCACAGAGAATAGCAAATTCATCATGCCCTAAGCGAAAAAGCAAAGAAAAGGGGGGGGCATTTTTTTGTAAAAATTGGGCGATTTTTTGAAGAATGACATCTCCGTTGTAATAGCCGTAACTGATATTGATATTGTCAAAATTGTCAATATTGAGGAGTAGCAGTGCCCCTTGCCCCCCTTGTCGGAGGAATTGATTGAATTTATTGCGATTGAAAAGGCCTGTCAGGTCATCGGTTACGGCAAGCGTTTGAAGTTCGAGTGTCTTATGAATAATTTCATTTTCAAGGTACTTGTAATAATCCTGTGCAATCATTTCGCTGTGAATGGCAGATGCGGTCTTTTCCAGCACCTCTACCATTTGTTCCGATTCTACGGGTTTAACGATAAAACCGTCAACCCCTACCCGTATCGCGGGTAATAGATATTCACTGGTGTCATGCGCTGAAATAATAATGACTTTTTGTTTGGAATTTGTGGCTTTGATTTTTTCGGTGAGTTGAATGCCGTCCATACGCGGCATATGAATATCGGTTATGACAAGATCAAAGTGATCGTTTTGATATTTCTCCCAACCGTCCTGCCCGTCAATTGCCGTGGTCGTATCATGGAAAAAAATTCTGAAAACTTCTGCCAATTGTTCTCTCGATGCGTTATCGTCTTCTACGTAGAGAAGTTTCAAATCCCGGGTCAGCTCATTAAGTTTAATCGTAATCATATCCACAATTTCTCCTTTTTGGCGCTAACAAGAAGCTACTGGGAAGAGCACTGCCAGTACAGGTATTTTTAATCAAAATAAAACAAATACTGTTCAATTGTATAGCGGAATGATTAAACATATTCTTAGTTCTTCAGCTTACCTCTGTATTCTTACTCTACCCTATTTGTAGAGATTAAATTAATCGACACTCTCCATTGTTATCAAAAATAAAGTAAAATGTCATGGGTGTTTATGCGATACCTAAAATACGCACTATAAAAGAGTTTGATGCTCACGATTAACGACACGGTGATTTCTGCAGGCGACGAGGAACTTGGGGATAATCTCCTTTATTACGACTACAATATCGATCATCTCCTCTCTCTGGAAGTCAAAGGGCTTACGATGGAAGATGAGGCCTATGTCAGCGCTTACCGCTCGTTTGAGGGGGAGGTGTATGAGAACTACATCTACGAAAAACTTCTTCGCTACGCCGCATCCGAGCCCAAGATTAAAAGCTTTATTATCAAAGGGCCTCACAAGCACCGCACCCGGGCGATGAGCGATGCGCTGTCGGTGAGCTGGAAAGGGCAGATCATCTATCGTGCCCGCCACAAAGAGATCGGCGAGTTTGACGGACTGCTTTTTACCGACAAAGAGCTTTATTTTGTCGAGATGACCCTCGTCAAATCGGTCAGCAATCTGAAAAAACGGCTTCGCAAAAAACGGGCCCTTTTGGAAGTGCTTTTCCCCCGCTATAAGGTCAAAGCGCTGCTGGTCCTCAATGAAGGGGCGACCGGGACATCCGATCTGCCCGATTATGCGTCGGTCTGGCTTACCAAGCCCTACAGCGCCCGCCATATTTTTGAGCGCCTCAGCGCCAAATCGCCGCGCGCCCCGATGCGCCGGGTGGAGAGTCCCAAGATCACCCATGCCGAAGAGATCAAGACGGCATCGTTTAAATATTACGCCACCCTTTCGTGGATGCTTCGGTCACTGCGTGCCAAATCCCCGATCGACACCGAATTTTTCACCCGCGGTGCCACACAGCGCTATCACGATATCTATACCAAAGTGTATGTCGGATACCTCTCGATCGATGATTTTAAAACGCTGGTACCGAATATCAATCTTGAGGGGAGCAATGCCGTACGCGCTGTCGTCGCGATCGAAAAAGATCACAGCGGCGGCTATTTTCTTACCTATTTTCTTCGCCATGCTTCCAAAAAGCTGGATAATATCACGATCGTTTCGGGGATAGGAAAGACTGAGAAAAAAGACCCTTTCGGGATCACGCTGACAGAGATGAACCATTTGGATAAAGTGATGGATGAGTCCTTTGCCCTCTCGCTCGGCGAACATACGCAACTCAAAGAGCTTCTTTCAACGCTCAAACATAAATAACATTATATTAATCGTCAATTATCCGTTTTTCCCTTATACTATCGGTATTTCATCGGGTACAGGGGATTAGTGTGAAAAAAATTATCAGCGTATTATTGGTAGCGGCAAGTGTTTGGGCTGCACCTTACACCGTAGGACAATCGGTAACCCCTTTGGATCTCAAAGACCAGTTTGGAAAACGCCATACCCTCAAAGTCATGCCTCGAACGCTTATCATGGCGTTTGAAAAAGGGACGGGGGCAATGGTGAATGAGTATCTTGCCGCTCAGGGGAAAGGGTATCTGGCCAGGTACAATGCCGCTTTTATCGCCGATATCAGCCAAATGCCCAATTTTATTACCAAAGCATTCGCATTGCCGAAAATGCAAAAATATCCCCACACGGTATTGTTGATCCAGGATGAAGAGCTGGGACTAAAATTTCCTGCTGAAGAGGAGAAAGTGACCGTTATGACGTTCAAGGGGAACTTTTTGCGCTCTGTACAGTATGTGGATTCCGCGGCGGAACTGAAGCAGGTGATCGAGCAGTGATCACGCCGCTCAAAGCGCTTCGGAAAAACCGGTTTAAAACGGGGCTCATCTTTATGAGTATGAGTGTCTCCATCGCTGCGATTTTCCTGATCAGTGCGATCGCTACGGGTGTGGTAAGCATGTACAGCGCGATGCTCAAAACCGACGGGGACATCATCGTGACGCAGCGGGGGATAGCGGATACGTTTTTCAGCGATATCAACCGTTCCTTGACACAGACAATCGGCACGATGGAAGGGGTCAAAGAGGTGAGTGCCCTCATCCTGGGAGCCGCTCCCGTCGATCCCCTTCCGATCGTGGGGATTTATGGGGTAAGCGAGAGCCGTTTTCACAGCTATACGTTGATAGAGGGGCACTACCCTGAAGCCGGGGAAGTGATGCTGGGTTCCAAAATTTACGATACCTTGAAACACCCTCGCACGATCGCTCTTTCAAAAAAAGAGTTCCATGTCAGCGGCGTGTTTAAAAGTCCTATCGGATTTGAAGACGGCGGGGTCGTCATGGGGATCGATGATGCGGGGAGATTGTTTCATAAAAGTGCCTCGATCTTTTTGATCAGTCTGAACGATTTGGGCAAAAGCGATACGGTTGTCGGAGAGATCAATGCTCTGGATGGCAGCTGCGAGGCAAAAACGACCGACAGCTTCATCGATTCGTATAATCAGTTTAAAATCATTCAGACCAGCTCCGACGTGATCGCCGCCTTGGCATTTATGATGGGGATACTGGGGATCGTCAGCATGATGAGTATGGTTGTCAATGACCGAAAAGCGGAATTTGGGATCATGCGTTCCATCGGCCTGTCGACGGGGACGATTATTGTACGGCTCCTCAGCGAAACGCTGATCATCTCCATTGCTGCGTTTTTGGTGGCATGGGGGGTAAGTGAGGGGGTGCTGGAACTGATCAAACATGCCGATAAGTTTCAGGGCTACATCAACGGCGAGATTACTGCCGCCATGATGCTCAAAGTCTTTATCGTTTCCGTCATCATGGCACTGGCCGGAACGCTTTTGCCTGCGGTCTATGCATCCCGGATCGACCCGATGAGTCTCATCAGCAAGGGGTGCCAATGATCATCACCGCAAATGCTCTGGAACATTTTTACGGCAGTGAGCAGGTCCTTCGCGGAGTGGATATCACGATCAATCCGGGAGAGTTCGTCGCGATCGTAGGGGAGAGCGGCAGCGGAAAAACGACGCTCCTTTCTATTCTTTCGACCCTTTTGCGTCCGAGCAAGGGTGAGGTGAGGTATGATGGTCTCGCTTTGGACGGATGGGGAAATATCGACCGGTTTCGCCGTCACAACGTCGGATTCGTGTTTCAGTTTCACTATCTGATCGCGTACCTGACATTGCGCGAGAATATCGCATTGGCCTCTTTGCCGGATCATGCGCATCAGATCGATCCGTTGATGGAGCGTCTGGGGATCGAGAGGCTGGGGGGACGCTACAGCGACGAGGTCTCCGGAGGGGAGCGGCAGAGGGCCGCGATCGCGCGTGCATTGATCAATCATCCCCGCGTCGTATTCGCGGATGAGCCTACGGGGAACCTGGATACGAAAAACGCCCTCGGTGTGTATGAACTGTTTGCCCGGTTTTCGCTCGATGGGACTGCATTCGTCGTCGCTTCGCACGACAAAAAGATCGCCGATTTTGCCGATACGATTATCGAAATGGAGGATGGCGTTGTTAAAAAAATTACTCAACGATGAACTCCCCTTAGCGCTCTTTTGGCTCATCCTCGGTCTGTTTGCCGGGCTCGTCTATTCGCTGGAGATGCTTGGTTTGGATGGCACTTCTACACTCCTCTCTCCCGATCGGGCCCGGTCGCTTCATATCTCTTTGATGCTGTACGGATTTTTTCCGCTGCTCCTCTCTCTGCTCCCGTTCGCCCTTTTTGAGCGCGACGGTGTGTTGAGCGAAAAAGGGCTGCATCATCTGCACCGATATTTTCTCCTTTGGAATGTTTTTCTCCTCTTTATG
>Ga0265297_10006976_pt1 | contig 15961 bp, 16 predicted proteins | sample Munlanlwell13791_FD_192502 | JGI IMG/M metagenome (GOLD analysis project Ga0265297, IMG submission 192502) | Leachate microbial communities from a municipal landfill in Southern Ontario, Canada - Leachate well 137-91 | ecosystem: Engineered > Solid waste > Landfill > Unclassified | place... | reverse complement strand
ATCCGATCATCAGATACTAGCCTCCCTATCTCCCGAAAATCCATACGATCCATTCTTCCTTTCCTAACGAAAGGTTAGTGGTGGATCTTACACAATTACCAAAAGAATTATTCCGTCAGCTATACTCTTCACCTTTTCCATGGAAGGGACTCTTCTGGGTGAATATTTATTGTTTTTATTCCTTTACAATGCTCGATAGAGAAGGTATATCCCGGGGGTCTCGAGGGTCTGCTTCAGAGGCCCTCTTTATCTTCTGTTCCTGGTCGACATAGAGGCTGAGAATTCTGCGTCGAACAGAAACGGAGCGAAAAGAAGGAGGCTTTGAACCTCGTGCCCTAAAGCCGCCAGGGGGACTTGAACCCCCGACCTGCTGATTACGAATCAGCCGCTCTACCGCTAAGCCATGGCGGCCCGATACCTTATACTATCGTCCTGCTCGATATATGAATATTCGGCATCACGCACGGTATCCATCCTGCAATAGAATCATTTTTACCGATGTACACCTCCTGGTGGAAGCAGGTCAATAAATTGAGAAACAGGGAATGTGTGGTGGAAATGCTTCCATTTCAGTATACACAAGAAAAAGAACCCGGATGATCCCGTCAGGAGTATCCGCGAATAGTGGTGACGCTGTCACCCTGCTGCTTGCCCTGGGCGGGTTCCACCTTCCCAAATTTTGACTCGTAGTCTGCCATCGTCTTGGAGAAGACCGAGAGCAGGGTCTTTGCATGCTGGGGGGTGATGCTCACGATAGACTTTGCCCTTGCCTGGTTCACACCGGGGATCTGGTGGAGGAACACAAACGTGAATTCATCTTCTTTATAGGCGATCTGGATCATATTGCTGTATACAGGATCTAGGGTGTTCGGGATATTCACCGCGATCTCGTGGGAAGTCATGCTGTACACTAAGGCTGTGTGGAGGTTAATTCTTCCCGTGTTGACACGCCGGGGATTCCTTTACGGCTTTTCCTGGAGTGAGGTCACTATCCGTCGCGATGCATGAACATCCGGGGAAGACAAGGGCAGCAAGCCCGAAAAAGAAAATGAACACAAAGGAGAAAACCTTCATGACCGCAAGAGAAGACTGGCAGGTATTTCCATGAATGGATCGGCGTTCCGGAAAGGGAGGACAGTTCCCGTCTCCGCGGTCATCACTGCAGCCCTCTGCCCGATGAGGCTCTACCTTGAGTCAAGGTCAGCAGAGCCACGGCAGGAAAGCCCGAAGTACACCATCTGCAAGCAGATCTCCTCGCACCTTGGAAGCACTCTTGACCCGGGGCTGATCTGGGATGAGGTTGTCGCAATCATCCCCAACGCAGACCCGGATTTGCATGAGTTCATGAATGCCTGCATTTCCCGGTGCGACGAGGGAGGACCGTGGCGAGGCTTCACTGACACTGATGTGCACCTCCATTCAGAAAAGCATGGCCTCTCGGGAAACATCGACAAGATCCATGACCATGAACCGTTCCTCTCCATTGTAAGATCCATGCATGCTCCTCCGGCAGGTGTATACACATCAGATCGGCTCAGGGTATTTGGTTACATGATACTCATGAACGAGACCCTGGGACTCGATATCCAGGAAGGGTCGGTCGAATACATCCCTTCGGGAGTGGTGAGATCCTGCACACCGGGACCAATTGACAAAAGGCGGTTTTTAAAAGCCATGAGAGATGCACGGGATATCCTCTCGGGGAAGGAGCCTCCGAGGCCGCAGGGTGTGAAGTGCCAGTCATGCGAGTCCCTCGATGCGTGCAAGCCCGCGGGGAGAAGGCTCTCTGATTTACTGTAAGAATGATCACATGCACCCCAAGGGAAAGGCTTTATTTCCATGTTTTTAACTCCGAATTTTCCGCAGATTACGATTTTAAGGCTCCTGATTCTCAACAGTTCAAGGCGGGATGAAACATGGAAGAATTCAACGAACGGCTATGGATACAACTGGAATGTTCGAAACATTCATGAGAGATGCCGACGAGCATGTGACAGGATGCACGATGGGAAAAGGAATAATAATTGCTTTTGTTCTTCTCTCTCTTCTGATCTGTAGTTGTGGGGCGGCATATATCCAGAATCCTTTGGCAGAACATGGCCGGTTCCAGAAGGATGCCCGGGGATACATCATTCCGGCCGGAGTACATCCAGGCATTATTTCTAACTTTATATATCCAAGTGATCATATTTCCAGGTCTGAAGCGGTTTCTATCGCAAAAGCCAATGCAGGTTTAATTCTAATCTATTCAATAAGTGCAAAATGCGAAGATGAATGGTCTGAATTGTCGATTAATCCGGTGGCATTGACATGGGTAGTCATTCTAAAAGGCAGGGTCACGAGATCATACGATGCGGAATTGGTTACAAAAGTGGTCCGAATTGACGGATTTACGGGAAAAGTGATTTCAGTCACCTGATATATTCGCTGTGTTCAATCCTGCCCGAGGAGTGTGAGGGAGCGGATATACTCTCCCCGGGCTTCCCGGCTCGTCCCGACGATCAGCCACTGCTCGTCGCCATGAACCTCGCAGACTCCCTTCGCCTGGATACGCTCGCCATCGAGAGCCTGCCCGCTGTAGGTGTGAGTGAAGGAGAGCACTCTTGAGATCTCTTCATGATCGATGAGGTAGGTGGCAGGGTTATCATTGGCAAGGCTCGCATCGGTCACCCTCGCCTCGATCTTCCGGGTTCCCACCACCTTTCCCTTTCCTGAAGGTTGCGGATCCAGGTTCCGGTAGGACCGCGTGTAGAGAAGGTCAAAGTAAGTCTGGTTGATCTGCCCGCGGTTCCACTTCCTCTTTTCATGCAGGAGGAACTCATCGAAGCTGAGTTCAGGCTTCCGCTTCTCGTAGATCTTCTCCCAGGTCTCTTCCCTGATTGGCGGGATCTTCCCCGATGATACCGCTCGTTTGAGCATGGCCTGGGCTCGGAACCATTGCTTTCCGTAAATCACAAGGTCTACATCGGACCCGGAATTCTCAAGGCCGCAGAGGAACGAGCCCGTGCACCCGATACTCCCTGGGCGGAGGGGAAAATGTGCAAGGAGCGATGAGATCCTGGCATCCCGGGCGGAAATTGCTGCGATCTCTTCCTCCGGTTTCAGGACACGGCGGACATCGGAGAGAGGTACCCTGTGGAGGAGATCAAGGTATTCCGGCTTTTCCTTTCGGATCAGCGCATACGATTCATCGAAATCCACTTTCCGGTACCGCTCGCCTGTGCGATTCACCCGGTCCCCTTTCGGGTCCGGTATGTACCGGAGGATGCATCCGACTCTGGGTGTGTTGTCGTAGGTCGAGACAGCGTAGAGCCAGCCGTCGCAATCCTCGATGAAGTCGCGCAACCGGATCTTTTTCGCCCTCACAAATTCTCCCTCCCATGTTCCCTGAGAAATGCTCCCACCTCTTCGATAAGGGTCCCGGGCCGAAGAATGGTTCCGTGCACGAGATCGACGACAGTGCTTGCGGTGCCGGGGAGCCGCCCGCCGTCGAGGAGGAGATCGTGCCTGACATGACATTCGTCAGGGGATGCGGGATCCCGTGCCCCGTGGAGATTGGCGCTCGTTGCCGTGATAGGGGAATCGAGGGCTTCAATGAGTTGGAGTGCGAGGGGATGGGCTGGGAACCTGATCCCGATCAGCCCCGTCCCTCCGCTCAGAATTTCGGGAAGGCAGTTCCTGGCCGGCAGCACCATCGTAACGGGACCGGGAAAGAATCGCTCCATGAACGAGGAAGCCGTTGCATCGATACGGGCAATCCCGTACGCCATCTCGACATCGCAGACCGCAACTGAGATCGGCTCCGATATGGGCCTTCTCTTTGCTTCATAGACGTTCAGAATGGCCTCATCGGAAAATGCATCCGCTCCAAGGCCGTAGATCGTGTCGGTTGGGTATATCACGAGACCGTCGTGCCGGAGGATCCGGACTGCTTCCTCGATCCGGTCCATCCTAGAATTCCTTTCCCCGTACCCTGTTGATGTCAAACACAGCCTGTCCGCTCACGTGCATGACGGCAAAAACCCCGGCCTGGATGGGATCAGTGACCACCATGTCAACGTGCTGGGGTATACTGCCGGCCATCTTCAGGGCGATTACTGGGATTCCTGCTTCTCTGACCCTGTCAGCCGCTCTCGATATCTCTCCTCCCATGAGTGACCCGGCAAGGACAAGGATTGCCGCCCGGGGAAGCCGGGCTACCGCGTCAACCGCCTGGGCCACGGTCTTTTCCCCGACAAGAGGAATGGTGTCGACCGAGATCCTCTCCCCCCGGATATTGTGCCGGTCTGCCTCGTTCACCGCTCCAAGGGCGACCTGGGCAACCTGGGCACCTCCTCCTATGATGATGACCCTTGTCCCGAAGATGTGGCTGAATGGCTCAACCGCTGTGACCTCCCGGACAGACTCGATCTCGTTGAGCTTCGCGAACATGGCAGAGGAATCCGAGCAGTGATCATACTCCATGTAGAGTTCGGCCATGCCGTCAAAGGGCCCGGAGTCGAAGATCTCCTGGTGGACCATCAGGATATTCGCATTATGGCCGGCAACAACGGTAGAAATGTCGCGAAGAACACCCTTCCGGTTCTCGGCAATGATCCGGAAGGCAGACAGATCTGAGACCTTGTCATCCATGGCAGGATGCGATAGCCGGGGATCGAACCCGGGTTAGAGGCTTGGGAAGCCCCTGTCCTACCGCTAGACTACTATCGCGAGAGAGAAATATGGTAGTATCATTTCGTATCCCTCTGACATAAAGGTTCTTTTTTCCCTGAATAATGGCGTAAAAATCCGCTCCTGTGCTCTCCGCGGGCAGACAGGGGTATCCTCAATGTCACATCTATTTGTGTTCATTCCCGGAGTTCCTGGCATCCTGGAGTTCCCGGATCACTTCCCTGTGAAGGGAAAGCATCATGTCGGTCAGGATACCGAACATGAATATCTGGAAACCGACGACAATCAGGAGAACAGTGAGTATCGTGAGTGGCAGGTGCTCGATATTCTGCAGCCATTCTAGAATCACGTATATCCCGACAATGATCCCCCCGGTCATCGTAACAAGGCCGATAAGGCCGAAGTAAAAGAGGGGGTTGGTCATCTTTGCAAGCCGGTAGATGGTCGCGGTGATCTTGAAGCCGTCGTGGAAGGGGTTCAGCTTGGTGGGGGTCCCCGGTCTTTTCTTGTAACTGATAGGGACAACCAATATCTTCTGGCCGCTCCGTACCGCTTCTGCCGAGATCTCGGTCTCGATCCCAAATCCCACCTCTTTTAAGTGCATCTGCCTGATACCCTCATGGGAAAATGCCCGGTATCCCGACAGGATATCCGAGAGATAGGCAGAATGAGCCAGTTTGAAGAGACGGTTGAGAATCTGGTTCCCGAAAAGGTTCAGCCTTGAGAAGGCATCCCGGTTCTCGTCGGTTAAACGATCCCCTATCACCTGGTCGTATCCCCTGGAGAGGGGCTCGAGCACCTTTTCTGCATCCTGGGGAGAGTAGGTACCGTCACCATCGATCATCAGGATGTAGGGTTCTTCAATGAGCGAGAAGGCCTCGATGAGAGCATTGCCCTTTCCCTTCCTTGACTGAACCTCAACCCTTGCTCCCTCCCTGCTTGCAATACTCCTCGTCTCGTCAATGCTATTTCCATCGATCACGAAGATATGAGAATAACCGAGATCCCGGAACTCTCGTATCAGGGGCCCGATCGTGGGAGCTTCGTTGAGTGTGGGAATGAGAATGCAGACCTGGTCCTTCTCAATTGGCATCGAGTTATTAATTTAAAAATCCACGAACATAAGTGCTTCCATGCATATCGCAAAGAAAGGACTCCGGGTGCTCGGCATCGCGGAGAGCTTTTCCTCGCGGGAGTATTCGGTGCTTGCCGGCGTCGTGATGCGGAAGGATCTTCGGATCGACGGGTTCACTTGTACAAAGATCACTGTCGGGGGAATGGATGCAACCGAGGGTGTCCTTCGGATCTATCGTCACCTTGAACGGAAAGACATCAATGTGATCATGGTGAGCGGGTGCGTGATCGCGTGGTATAATATCCTTGATCCCGCGAAGGTCAGTGAAACAACCGGTGTGCCGGTTATTGTCGTCACGTACGAGGATTCTGAAGGGTTGAAGGATGATATTACTCACCATTTCCCGGGGGATTTTGCCCGCCTGGCTTCCTACGAGTCACTGGGTGAGCGAGTTCCCTTGAGCCTCTCCACAGGGCATACGATCTTCATCCGCTCTTACGGGATTGATCAGGATGAAGCGGGACAGTTATGCCGCGATGTTACCCTCGACGGAAAGATCCCCGAACCTCTCCGGATCGCACGACTCATGGCACGAGGCGTGATGCATTTTTCAGGAGAGGATCCTGATAAGGCATAATGGGTCCTGGAATACTGAAGCATCACTGTGGACGTCGTATCACTTTTTTTAAGAGTGTCCCGTCGTGACAACAGGTGCCATTATTAGGAGAAAAAAAAGTTAAATCCCCCGTGGAACCGCAGTAGGGCCATAAGGTGTCCTGTGGTAGACAAGGGTGCTGCCGAGTTCTGACGTGATCACGAGCTGGCTGCCTGTGATCTCGTAACTCGAAGCATCCTGGAGGATCTCATGATACTGTGATTCCAAATCTCCTGTCTCTTTACAGTACATTAATGTCGATACGAGGGGACCGACCTGAATGCCCTTTCCGTCAGGGAGCATCTTTCCTGTAAGAATGTACTGGCCGCTGAAATGGTTGCACCCTGAAAATCCAGACAGTCCGCCATCCTCTGTGAACACCACATCCATCTGAACGCTCATCGTCTGTATTGGTGAAGCTCCTTCCGGCCTGGTCATTGCCGCGAGATACCATGTTCCCAGCAACGCCTGGTCAGCGAGTGGCCCTGCTGTCGGGGCAGGCGTAATGAGAGTCGTGGGGACAGGGGTTGGCTCTGCGGGACCAGTGGACATGCAGCCTGCAGCAAATATACCACAAAGTGTACAGGCCACGAGGAGATACCATGTGAGTTTCATACGTGAAATGAAACCCTGCATCAATAAACAATTTTCGAAAGAGTGTGGGGATACCAATCGATACTGGGGATCTTGTCCATGATGTTCAAGCCATCGTGCTGTACCGTGATATGAGAGTGCATTGGGGCTTCTGGTAAATTTCGACTGTAACCTGGTCCCCGGGGTGGAATGTCCCATCAGAAAAATCGAGTGCAATCTTCTCCTTCGGACTCCAGTACGTGCCCTGGCAGCCAGCACCGGCGAGGGTCTGGACGCCAAAGTGGTGAGTGGGGATGAAGAGGTGACCATTCAGGGTCTCTAGAATGCAGGGAAGTTTCTGCTGGTTCTTGTAGAACACCGCATAGAGATCATTGTTGGCATACATGAGAGTCCCGTTGTGGTAGAGAATAACACGGGAATCGTAGATCATCGCCCCCGTTTCACTCTCGTGGTGGATGACTTTTATCTCGATAAACGACGGTTCAGGGGTAAAGATTGATAAATTCCATTCAGGAAGACTTGGTGCGAGGAGCAGGACAAGTGCCGCAAGGATGAGGACAATTGCAACCATCAGGATGGTCCCTATCTGGGGAGAGAGTGCAGAGTCCTTTGATGTTGTTGTCAAACTATCGTTGGTAGCCCATTGTTCACCATAAATATTCGGATTTGATGTTGTCAGATCACGTCACCCTTGCACGTAAAAGAAAAGAACCATATGATTCCTTATCCGGACACAGGCCACACAAAATGAAAATGGCTCTGCTATTTTTAAAGATAAAAATCTCTGATTGTGAATCCCGATTCATGAAGACTCGATACCACTATCCAATAGGCAACTGACAGAAAAAAAGTACACGTGGGTCTTCTATACGTCTGACATTATCGCTTCGAACGTGGAATTCCTTACCATATACAGCCAGTATCCATGGCCCGGGTACATGAGTCTTGTGTCACTGTGACTGCCTGTTCCATGTTTTACGATGGATATCTCGTAGGTCTGGTTAACCGGGTCGAATCCAAAGAGGTATTCCCATGCATCGTCGACCGGGGAGAGGGCATCCCTTGCCTGGGAATCCGGGAGTGCGATGATCCCGAATCCGTTCCACCCGGTAAAGAGAGAGCGTTCGACGATTCCCTGCTCTGGTGCGAAGTGGAGCTGGAGCGGTGTTGTGTATGAGCTGTATATCCATATCCCGTCAGTGGGATACAGGCGGGTTGCCGGGTAGATCCTGTCGAAGAGCTGGACCGTTGCATTGTATCTCCAGATCGAATGGCCTGCCATATCAATCGATGAGAATATCGCCCCGGTATCTGCACCTGCAGCAAGTGTCCGGGGAATCGAGATGAAATTCCACCCCGGTTTAAAGGTGAGTGCAAGACCCGGTGTCCCCGTTGGTGTGACAGTCGGGGTGATGGGGGTGGTGGCGGTCGTTACAGGTGACGTGGGTGGCCAGGTCGTTTGGGTAGGTGTGGGAGTGATCGTGGTTGTGGTGGTTGTTGGTGTGGTTGTGGGCATTGTCGTTGTGGGTTCCGTGGTTGGAATCGTGGTTGTCGGTGTAGTGGTGGGCACTGTTGTCTGGGTTGGGGTCGGAGTCACGCCGCCGAACGAGAGGGTCAGGTTCTGGGCAGACCCTGAGTTATATGGTGCAGTCTGCCCGGCGGGGACACTCCCGTTCAGCCAGAATGTGATGAGCACCTGGCCCCCGGTTATCTCTTCAACTGTCGGATATACTTTGAGCTTCGGATCAAATGGACCCGGGCCGCCATAGATACCTGGATTGACGATCACTATCTCTCCTGCAGTCCTCTCCCCAATCTTTGCGACGATCTGGGAAATTTCAGGGACCGGGATGCCGGAAAAATAGGCAGTCCCATAGAATTCTGAGGGGACCTGGACAGTGGGTTGTGTCGTGGGGATGGTTGTCGTCGGTGTCGTGGTTGGTGTGGTTATGACCGTGGTCGGTGTGGTGGTCGGAATCGTGGTGGTTGGCGTGGTCGTAATCACGGTGGTGACCGTGGTGGTGGGGGTTGGGGTAGTGGTGGTGGTCACAGGAGTGGTTGTGGGTGTGGGGGTTGGGCCAAGTACCGTGATATAGGCATATTTTATCCTGGAATGGTATCCTTCAGCATCGATTCTGTCAAGCTTCACGTCATACATACCTTCCTGGGGATAGGTATGCGTGATGGTCCCCACTGGGTCATTCATCATTGTCCCATCCCCGAAATCCCATATCCGGTAACCATCAATGACCGGCAATGTGCTGATATCTGTAAAGAGCACGGTCAGCGGATTCTGCCCGGTTGTGATATTCGCGGTAAAATCTTCAATGATTTCACCATCTGCGTATACAGGGATAATAAAAAAAAGGGAGAGAATGAGAATGCACCCGCCCATGAGATGCGCTCTTTTCATGATGGGATCGTGATCGTTCGAAACCATAGATGCCACACCTAATTGTTCCAGGCATTGTTTCTGTACATAGAGGCTTATTTAACCTTCCTCCTCTGCGGCATTCCTCATCAGTGTGGTGTCATGTGGATATCCCCATTTTTTACAGTGCGAGAATGGCAAATTCATGAAATCTTGATTACTATGAACCGCCAGGATCAGAAGAAACAAACATTCTATAGGGAAAAGTATTCTTTTCACTCCTAATTTCGCAAATACATCGCTACGAAAAATGTGAGAGTTTTCACTCGTAAAAATTTAGGTGAAAAAAGTGCAGGCTCTGGATTGTACACTTGAAATGCGATTGACTCCGCCGCCCCCGCAGGGGAACCCCGGCAAACGCTCAAAAAATCTGTTTTGGCCTTTAAACACCAAATTATCAGATGATACGGATAAAACAGAAAGGAAACCTGCTTGAATATCCTGGGATTATTGATCCCGATTGAAATAAAGTCAGGGGCTGGATTGCCACACAATCACTCTAAAAAACATGATGACCCACGTCACGATCCATCCATATCGTTTCGTGAAAATGGCGCAATAATTTCATAGAAAAAAGAAGGACTATCAGGTCTCCACTTCGCCAGTGCGGACCCTGATGGAGCGCTCTACCGGGAGGACAAAAATCCTCCCATCACCCATCTTCCCGGTCCGGGCTGCATCTGCAATAACCTGTATGATCCGCTCCTCATCATTGTCCCTGATCACGATCTCGATCTGGACTTTGGGGATGAGATCGATGACCATGATTCTTCCCCGGTACTGGAGCGTGATGCCTTTCTGATCGCCCCTTCCCGTCACATCGAGAACTGTCATTCCATATGTTCCCTCATTTTCGAGTGCCTTTTTTACAAATTCGAGGCGTTCGGGGCGGATTATCGCCTTGATCATTTTCATACCAATTCCTCCCTATACCCGTTCCCCGTGCTGGGATATATCAAGGCCCACATACTCTTCTTCTTCACTGACCCGAAGCCCGATTGCCTTATCCACCACCCAGGCGAGAATGTAGGTGACCACAAAGGCGTAGATCATCGCTGCAAAGGCACCGATTGCATTCGCTATAAACTGCGTGACATTTCCTTCAATGAGGCCGGAATACCCGTTAACGGCGGCGACTGCGAAGATACCTGTCGCAATGGCGCCCCAGAGGCCACCCATGCCGTGGATAGACCACGCATCGAGGCTTTCATCGAGATTTTTCCGGATTCGCCACAGCATGCATCCATAACAGACCAATCCGGCAATGAGCCCTATGGCAATCGCTCCGGTGACTGTGACATAGCCTGCTGCAGGGGTTATCGCGACAAGTCCGGCGATTGCACCGCTCACCATGCCGAGTGAACTGGGTTTTCCCCTCACCCAGCTCGCCGCCAACCATGCAAGGCCTCCGGCAGCGGCAGAGATGTTGGTCACGAAGAATGCACTGGCCGCAAGGCCGTTCGCCGCGAGTGCGCTGCCGCCATTGAACCCAAACCACCCGAACCAGAGGAGTGCGGCACCGAGGAGGGTCATAGGGATGTTGTGCGGCTCCATGGAGTACGTGCCAAAACCGGCGCGTTTCCCAATGACAAGAGCAACCGCGAGTGCAGCAAATCCCGAGCTGATATGAACGACGGTACCCCCCGCGAAATCAAGCGAGCCCAGCGCCATAGCCCAGCCTCCACCCCATGCCCAGTGCGCAAGGGGATCGTACACGAGGGTGGTCCAGAGAAGGGCGAACACAATGAATGCAGAGAGCTTCACCCGCTCGGCAAACCCGGATGTCACGATTGCCATGGCGATGGCTGCAAACACCAGCTGGAAGGCGACGAAGAGGATGGGGGGATACCCCGAATCTCCGGCATCCATTCCAATCCCATCAAGTCCGGCATACTGGAGGTTTCCGATAAAACCGCCAATATCGGTGCCGAACGAGAGCGAATAGCCAAGCACGACCCACTGGATACTGACCAGTGCAAAGACGATGAACGAGAGGGCGATCATGGAGATGAAATTTTTTCTCCGGACAAGCCCGCCATAGAAGAACCCCACACCGGGTGTCATCAGCATCACCAGTGCTGTGGATATTAGCAACCAGGCTGTGGTTCCAGTATCTAATGCCATGTTACCTTCAGAATCCTCAATCAACTCAATTGTTAATGTTCTGCAGGCTTTACCCAGGTTCAACCAGTACGTGGTTCCGGGTCAGGTGGCGCACCCTTATTCTCCTGGTGCACCATACAGCCCGGGCTCAAGGGTGTGTCATATCCCGGAGCATACTCCCTACTTTCGTCGTCAGATGGCCACGGTATGAAGTGGCAAGCACTTCCGCGTTTTTTCGAATGGAGTGTTTCCATCGTATCCGTTATCATCATCGGGTCCTCCTGATTGATGTGCATCAGGATTGTCCCAGTTCAGCCATGAGACGATAGAAGTTATGTTCTATCATATTTAATATTTTGTATTATTGATTGGCGTAGGGATTCATCGGTTCATCATGAATATCATGCCTACAATTCGGTAATCGCACAGAAAAAAGCCGGATACAAGAAAGGGCAAGCCGGCACAGAACCCCGGCCAACCCGAGCACAAGTGCCGGAGTGTGTCCGGCGAGTGTTGTTGGGAAGACCGATGTTGAGAATTACATATCAGGCCTCCACTTCGAAAGTGCGTACGCGGATGGATTTTTCTACATCGAATACAAAAATTCTGCCGTCACCGGGTTTTCCCGTGAACGCATGAGTGGAGATACACCTGCATACTCTCTCCTCCATCTGATCCGGCACAATTACCTCGATATGGATCTTTGGGAGAAGGTCGATGTTGATATAACTCCCGCGATATCTGAGTGATATTCCTTTTTGGGTGCCCCTGCCCATCACCTGTGAGACGGTTATTCCATATACTCCTTCCTTTTCCAGGGATTTCAATACGAAAGGCAATCGTTCTTCCCGGATATAGGCAGAGATATTTTTCATCACGTGTATCCTCCTGGTTTCAACGATTGATACTCTTCTTCACCTTCATGCAAAGTGTGAATCATATTTTTCACTAGGTTTGAATGGAGTACGGTGCTCCCTGAATTTTCCACCTGGTACGAGTGGTAGGCATCAGACAGGATTCAGGGCTTGAACAATTCTTACTTTCCGAATGTGAAGAAGATATAATTGCCAAATAGATGGAAGGTAATAATTATCTATAATTTATATAATTAACTATTGAAAAAAAAGAAAAAAATTAGTACGTTGAAAGGTAGCGTTCAATCTCCCAGGGGTGAACCGCAAGCCTGAATGCGTCGGTCTCCATCTGGGTGCTGGAGTTCAGCCCTTCCATGATATGCGAACCCATGGCCTTCCTGATCACCGAGTCCCTGTTGAGCTCAATATTTGCCTCCATAAGACTTCCTGGAAGCATCTCGATGCCGCGAGCCTTTCGTTCCTTTTCACTGAGGTGATAGATATTCACATCGGTGGCCTCCGGTGGTTCAATTTTCTTCCTGATTCCATCAAGACCTGCTGCAAGCATCGCGGCAAAGCACAGGTATGGGTTGCACATCGGGTCGGGGCTCCTGAATTCCGCCCTCGTGCTACTTCCGCGGGCAGCCGGGACCCTGACAAGTGCCGAGCGGTTTGATGTACTCCAGGATATATAGACAGGGGCTTCGTAGCCGGGGACAAGGCGCTTGTATGAATTGATTGTCGGATTCGCAACTCTCGTGATGGCTTTTGCGTGTTCCAGGATCCCACCAATATAGTGATATGCAGTAGTGGAGAGCTGCTTTTCTCCTTTCGGATCATAAAAAGCATTCTTACCGTTCTTGGAGAGTGATCCATGGGTGTGCATGCCGCTCCCGTTTATCCCTGCGATGGGTTTGGCCATGAACGTGGCATGGAGATCCCGTTTGAGTGCAAGGGTCTTTGTAGCGAACTTGAATGTGATCACCCTGTCTGCAGTATCGAGCGCAGTGCTGTATTTGAAATCTATCTCGTGCTGGCTCTCAGCGACTTCGTGGTGGGATGCTTCAATCTCAAAACCCATGTCAGTAAGGGCAAGAACGATATCCCTTCTGACATCTTCCGCCCAGTCGGTTGGTGCGAGATCAAAATATCCTCCGAAATCCTGGTACCGGGTGGAAGGACGGCCGTCAACCATCTTGAACAGGAAAAATTCGAGTTCAGGTCCTGTGTTGAAGGTAAAGCCCATTGCTTTGGCTTCTTCGATCTGCTTTTTCAAAACATACCTTGGATCACCTTCGAATGGTTTATTCCCGTAGGTATAAACGTCACAGATGAATCGGGCAACCCGGGCATCAGAGGGTCTCCACGGCAGTATTGCATAGGTATTGAGATCAGGTTTCAGGAGCATATCGGATTCTTCAATCCGTGCAAAACCCTCGATAGAGGACCCATCAAACCAAATACCCTCGGTCAGGGCTTTTTCTGCCTGCTGAGCAGGAATAGCCACGTTCTTCGGAATACCCTGGATATCCGTGAACTGCAAGCGTAGGAACTTTATCAGGTCGGCATCGATCCGCTCAAGCATCTCAGCCACGATGTCTTTGCTCATATGGAAAGTAACTTCTACCTGATCAGATTTATATTTAATGAATCAAACCTAATAAGAAGTCCAGGGAGACAACCTGAAAAAGGGTACTTTTTCAGGGAGGTATCATCCTTCTCTACCGGTTCGTGATCGAGATGTGTGGAATAATAGGGGTAATAGACAGGTCCAGGCAACGGATGGATGGAGCGAATATCAGAAAAGCGCTCTCGATGATGGATGAACGCGGAAGCGGGGAAGGGGCCGGGTACGTTGCCTACGGGGCCTTCCCGGAATTTGCGGAATGCTATGCCATTCATGTATTCTTCGACACTGTCCACGAAACAAAGCCTGCGGTTGACCAGGAGCTGGCGAAGTGGGGAACAATCATCCATGAAGAGGAGATCCCGACGTACGAGCAGCAGAATCTCCGGAAGATCCACACACCCTGGCGGTATTTTTTTCTCCCTGACCCGCACCTGATGCCGAGAAGCACGACGCCGGAAGATGATATCGTCATGCACCTCGTCATGAAGGTGAATACGACTATCCCGGGGGCTCTCATCTACTCATCAGGGAAGAACATTGCCCTTTTCAAGGCATCCGGGTGGCCTGAGGAGGTTGCTGATTTCTACCGCATCCAGGATTACAAGGGATACCTATGGCTCGGGCACAACCGCTACCCCACAAATACCCCTGGGTGGTGGGGAGGGGCCCATCCCTTCAATCTCCTGCACTGGAGTGTTGTCCACAACGGAGAGATCACCTCGTACGGGACAAATCGCCGCTACATCGAGAGTTATGGGTATCGCTGCTCGATGTTCACCGACACCGAGGTTGTTGCATATCTCTTTGATCTCCTGGTCCGCCGCCACCAGCTCAGCCCCGAGATTGCAGTCAAGGCTCTTGCCCCTCCCTTCTGGGACGATATCGATCGGATGCCGGAGAAGGTCGCCCGACTGAATACGGCAATACGTCTCACCTATGGACCGGCACTGATGAATGGACCGTTTGCTATCGTAGTCGCTCGTCCCGATGCGATAGTCGGCTTCACTGACAGGATCAAGCTTCGACCTCTTGTTACGGGGACATCAGGATCAAAGCTCTATATCTCAAGCGAAGAGGCAGCCATACGGATCATGGAGCCTGGTGTGGGGGATATCACCATGCCCCGTGCTGGCGAGCCGATTATCGGGAGGGTTGTCGCATGACGATCGGCAGTGTTCCCGTAAAATTCCGGATTACAGTCGATCCCGACCAGTGTATGCTCTGCGGCCGCTGTGCGGAGAACTGTCCCTACGACGTCTTCCGCATCGAGAATAACCGCATGCATGTGAATTCACGAAAGTGCGTCGCCTGTCACCGGTGCATTGCCATGTGCCCCCGCGATGCCATCAACATCAAGGAGAGGCCGGTCGATTACCGGAGCCACCCGGTGTGGACCACCGAGATCCGGGAGGCCATCTACAACCAGGCCAGGACCGGGAAGATCATCCTTGCCGGGATGGGAAACGCCCAGCCGTATCCTGTGATCTTTGACAGCCTAGTCCTGGATGCATGCCAGGTGACCAATCCGAGCATCGATCCCCTTCGCGAGCCGATGGAGTTGCGAACATATCTCGGGAAGAAACCCTCGAGGCTCGAGATCAAGGAGGATTCCGATGGTGTCGACGTGCTCACCACACTTGCCCCGAACCTCAAGCTCGAGACCCCTATTATGATCGGTCACATGAGTTACGGTGCGATCAGCCTGAACGCACAGCAGAGTATCGCGAGGGCAGTCTCAGACATGGGAACCTACATGGGAACCGGAGAGGGTGGGTTGCACCAGTCATTGTACCCGTACCAGAGCCACATGATCGTCCAGGTGGCATCCGGCCGGTTCGGCGTGGATATCAATTACCTTGAGAGGGGGGCCGCTATCGAGATCAAGATAGGCCAGGGTGCAAAACCAGGGATCGGCGGGCATCTTCCCGGAGAAAAGGTCTGCGAGGAT
>Ga0265297_10006975_pt1 | contig 15962 bp, 13 predicted proteins | sample Munlanlwell13791_FD_192502 | JGI IMG/M metagenome (GOLD analysis project Ga0265297, IMG submission 192502) | Leachate microbial communities from a municipal landfill in Southern Ontario, Canada - Leachate well 137-91 | ecosystem: Engineered > Solid waste > Landfill > Unclassified | place... | reverse complement strand
CGCAGATGCCAAAAGTACCTTCCTCTATCCTTTTTATTGCATCATCCAGCTCATAGAGTGATTTTCTCTCATCCGAAGCTAACCCCAAGGAAAACTCGCGGTCGTAGTTATCGGTAGCAACATCTGCCATATGGTAAGTATAACCTGAGATATCCCCCGAAGCCTCTTTCTGGGATTTTCTTAATGTATCGTCGGCTATATGCTTAAGGTCGTCTAATATCTCTTCCTTCCTTTTTTGCACTATCTTTCTAAATTCCTTTAACTCTTTTTTGGTATATTTCTTCTTCACTTTTACTGCCCCCTTATGGCTGTCCGGCAATTGCCGCAAATCAAAGGATGTTGCGGATCTAGTCCTATATCAAGCGTGTAATTCCAGCAGCGCGCGCATTTGGCGCCTTCAGCTTTAGCAGCTTCTATTTTTATTTCCTCAACAAAATTATCTTCTTTTACTATCTCTACCTGTGAAACCTTAAAAATTTCACAGAGATCATCGGAAAGGCTGGATAAGAATGTATAACGTTCCTCAACTTTTGTCAATAGTTTTATTCTGGCATCAAAAGAACTGCCGATCTGGCCTTTGCCGCGTAACTCTTCCAGCGCCTTGGCTGCCAAAGGTATCTGCAAAATTACCTCGCCAAGCCGTAAGCGAACATTGTCCTCAGGTATAAAGTTAGCTTCCGGCCATTCTAAAAGATGCACGCTCGGAATTGATCTTAAGTTTTTATCTTTGGGCAGATGTTGCCAGATTTCATCTGCAGTAAAAACTAAAATGGGGGCGATTGCGCGGACCAGCATATCCAATACTTCAAAAATAGCCGTCTGAACGGAACGCCTTGGTAAAGTTTTTGCCCCAAAAGTATATAAACGGCCTTTGACCATATCCAGGTAATACATCGAAAGCTGTTCATTGCAAAGATCGTAGATAGCTTTATACGCCTTATGGAACTCAAAAGAATCATAAGCAGTTTTAGCCTCGGATAATACTGATTTTGTTTCCTGGAGTATCCACTTATCTATTATTTTCAGGTCGGCATAACCTACTTTATCGGTCTGCGGGTTGAAATCATAAAGGTTGCTCAAGATAAATTTAGCCGTATTGCGTATTTTACGGTAAGACTCGGAAAGGCGGGTTAGAATCTCTTTTGAAATACGGATATCCTCGTTATAATCGCTTGAGGCCACCCACATCCTTAAGATATCGGCCCCATAATCCTTGATGATCTCAAAAGGGCTGATTACATTGCCCTGGGATTTAGACATCTTCCTTCCTTCACCGTCGACGACAAAACCGTGGGTAAGCACATTTTCAAAAGGCGGTTTACCGTCGATTGCGATCCCGGGAATGATCGATGACTGAAACCATCCCCGGTGCTGGTCGCTGCCTTCCAAATATAATTGGGCAGGGACTCCGCCCAGTTCTTTTCTTTTTTTGAGGACTGCCTGGCTGCTTACTCCGGAATCAAACCAGACATCAAGGATATCCATCCCTCTGGTAAACGATTTTCCTTTTTTACATGCGGGGCAGGTTAATCCTTGAGGAATAAAATCTTCGACATTACGGCTAAACCAGCAATCTGAACCTTCGCTTATCGTAATTTGAGCGAATTTTTCAATTACTTTTTTATCAAAAAACTCTTCTTTACATTCCTGGCAGACCAAGGCCGGCACAGGCACACCCCAGTATCTCTGGCGGGAAAGACACCAATCAGGCCGAAGTTCCACCATTGCCGAGATCCTTTCTCTTCCGGCCTCGGGAACCCAACGCACCTTTTCTTTTATAGCCTTTAAAACATTCTGGCGTAAATCTTTATGGTCGATTATCAAAAACCATTGTTTGGTGGCCCGAAAAATTATCGGGTTTTTGCAGCGCCAGCAATGCGGATAGGAATGCGATATCTTTTGTTCCAAAAGAAGCGCGTCTGCATTAATCAGTTTTTCGATAATAGCCTTATTAGCATCATATACATTTTGCCCGGCGAATTCTTTCGCTGATGAATCGAACTTTCCCCTGGGGTCAACCGGCATAACGATATCTAAACCGTATTTTAAACCGGTCTGGAAATCTTCGGCTCCGTGGCCGGGCGCAGTATGGACAAGCCCTGAGCCCTCCTCGGAAGAAACATAGTCCGCCAAAACTACTTTACCCGAACGCAGCCCAAAAGGGTGGGTATAGGTAATTTTTTCTAACTCTTTCCCTTTGAACTCTTTTAAAACCTCGTATTTTTCAATACCCATCTGTTCTAATATGGTCAAGCGGACATTGGCGATGATCAAGTTACCCTTGCTTGTCTTTAAATAAGAATAGCTGAATTCGGGATGCACTGCTACGGCAACATTGGCAATTAATGTCCAAGGTGTAGTCGTCCAAATTACAAGGTAGCTGTCTTTTAAAAAATCTTTTCCGGCGTCAATTTTGAATTTGACAAATATCGAAGGCGAACTGCGGTTTTCATATTCAACCTCTGCCTCAGCTAAGGCAGTTTCGCATTTAAAACACCAATTAACCGGCTTTAGGCCGCGCTGGATAAACCCCTGATTGAACAGGTGGTTAAAAGAACTGATGATCGCCTCTTCATATCCGTGGCTTAAAGTTAAATAGGGATTTTCCCAATCCCCGAAGACGCCCAATCTTTTAAACTGGTCTCTTTGATTGGCTACATATTTCATCGCGTAATCATGGGCCTTCTTCCTGAACTCAAGCTGAGAGATCTGATGTTTAGCTATTTTTAATTCTTTGAATAACTGGTGCTCTATCGGAAGACCGTGGCAGTCCCATCCCGGCACATAAGGCGATTCATAGCCCTGCATGGTCTTGTATTTAATTACTATATCTTTTAGCGTCTTGTTCAAAGCATGGCCGATATGTATGTCCCCGTTTGCATAAGGCGGGCCGTCGTGCAGGACATACCTGCCTTTTTTAGCCGGCTTTTTTTTGATTAAGCCGTAAAGGCCGGAGCGGGCCCAATTTTCCAGTATTAAAGGCTCCCGCTTAGGCAGATCAGCCTTCATTGGAAATTCGGTCTTTGGTAAATTCAGGGTATTTTTGTATTCGGAATTATTCGACATATCTGCCTATTAAAATATCCAGATCCTTTTTTACTTTCGCAGGAATAAGCTTTTTATCGGTAACGATGGCAAATTTTAAAGCGTCCTTACATCCACAGGAGCGTTTTGAATCTATTTCTTTGATTACTTTGGAAATTATTTTCTTGGCATTTTCCACGTTTTTCCTAAGGTTGCTTATGACCATTTCCAAAGTCACGGATTCATGATCCGGGTGCCAACAGTCATAATCGGTAATACAGGCCAAGGTTGAGTAACATATTTCGGCCTCGCGGCTCAGCTTTGCCTCCGCTATATTGGTCATACCGATTATATCCATACCCCAACTCCGGTAAAGCTTGCTTTCAGCCAAAGTGGAAAATTGCGGGCCCTCCATATTAATATAAGTACCCCGGTTATGCATATTTAAATTCAAAAACTTACCGGCTGAATAAATTGTCGCAGAAAGGTGAGGGCAAACCGGATGGCTAAAAACTATATGGCTTACAATTCCCCGGCTAAAGAAGGTCATATCCCTTCCGTAATTAGTCCGGTCGACAAACTGATCAACCACTACAAAATCAAGCGGCTTCATTTCTTCTCTTAAACTTCCGCAGGCAGTGACCGAAATAAGCCTCTCTACACCTAGTTTTTTCATGGCGAAAATATTTGCCCGGTAATTTATTTCGGTCGGAGAAATCCGGTGGCCGACCCCATGCCTGGGCAGAAAAACTATCTCTTTATCTTCAAGCTTGCCGATAACAAATTTATCCGAAGGTTTGCCGAAAGGGGTCTTAACCGAAACCTTATTTATAACTTCTAATCCCTCGATATTATAAAGACCGCTTCCGCCGATAATACCTATCTTTGGCATATTTTTAACTCCTTTGCCCCAGTTCGCCTGCACGTTTATAGGCGCTTTTTACCGCTTCTTCCAGGGTACCCCCTGAATTTAATACATCAAGGCCGGCCTGGGTTGTCCCGCCTTTAGAAGCAACCATTTTTATTACATCAGCACAGGATAAATTTCTTTCTACCAGCATCGAAATAATCCCATCGACCGCTCTCTCGGACAAAAATTCAGCTTCTTTCCTATCGAAACCAAGGCCGACGGCCGATTCAGTCAGCATCTTAATGAACTCATCCCTCATTGCAGGAGCATTCTTTCTTTCTTTCATGTATTGACAGAAAAATGCCGGCCCGCTTCCTGAAATTGCCGTTGCCATATTAATCATATCTTCCTTATCCACCGCCAGGACAGAACCTAAATTACTGAAAATATCATATGCCAACTGCCAAGCCGGGTTTGCCCCTGTATTTAAAGATTCCTCGCCTTTAAAAATAACCGTGACTCCCTGACCAATTTGAGCCGGCATATTGGGCATGACCCTGACAACCCTGGCATTATCTCCCAGCCGGCTTTTCATAAATTTTGTAGTAATACCGGCAGCTATGGTTATAAAAAATTTATTCTCCGCAAAGGGCTTGATTTCGGCCAGCAGCTCATCGAAATCCTGAGGCTTAATGGACAGAATAATCACTTCGGATTTTTTGACTAAGCTTTCTATGTCCGTAGATGCGTTATTTAAGGAAGAAATTTTATTTTTATCTTTGTCAAAAACGTTGACGGTATATTCATCCTTGATCCGCTCAGCAATAGCCTGCCCCATATTCCCGTAACCGATGATACCCACGCTCTTGGTCTTATCCATTAAATATCGCCCTTCCTATCCTTATAATATCGGCGCCTTCTTCGATTGCTACCTCGAAATCATCCGACATCCCCATTGAAAGGAGCCACCCGGGATTTATTTTATCGCGTAATTTCCTGGTTAAAGCAAAATATTTCCGGGTTTCCTCTATATTTTCGGCCCAGGGAGCTATGGTCATCAGCCCCTTGACTTTTAGATTACCTAATTTTGCGGCTTCAGTAGAAATTTCCTCAAGATCAACTGGTGAGACTCCGAATTTCGTTTCTTCCGGCGAAGTCTTTACTTCAATAAGAATCTCCTGGACCTTATTTACTTTAAATGCCTGCTTATTGATTTCTTCGGCTAAATTCAGGCTATCAACAGAATGGATCAAATCAAATACCTTTACCGCCTCTTTTACCTTGTTTGTCTGAAGGTGTCCGATCATATGCCATTTTAAACCGGAAATCTGGTTAAATTTGAAAAGAGCCTCCTGAACCTTGTTTTCGCCGATATCTTTATAACCTAGGCCGGCTAATTCAGAGATGGATTCGATTGGCTGGCCTTTAGTAACACAAACAATCGAAATCCGATCAGGGTTTGAGCCGATTTTTGAGCAAGACGCCCTAATCCTCTCCTTTACCCTTTCGATATTATCTCTAATCATAAATATAATATTATACACGATAACCCGCTTGGGTCAATCGGAATAAATGGGGTCAGAGCTAATTTTTTAGATAGCAGGTAATAAAAATTAGCTCTGACCCCATTTTTTAAAAATATTCTTGATAAACTTCCTTGAAGCGGTTTGCGGCTTTAATCAGCAGATTTTTGGCAGGTTTGACCAGTTTCGGGGTACCTAAACTCTTATCTTCTAAATCTTCACAGATCATCCCCAGGCAGGTAAGGTAGGTAAGGTATTTTTGCCCGGATAGCTCGCTGTTTTCTTTTGCGATAGATACAATCTCTGCGTTCTTTATCCTCCCCATCGAAACCGGGATCTTAATAACCTCTTCCATCATTTCAATAAAACCATCAGTAAGCAGGGTTCTACCTGCCATAATAAAATGGTCAATCTCATGCAAAGCTCGCTTATTCTCCACTGCTTCCTTGATTTGAGATGCAATCAGGCGACTGGAATTAGTAACCATCTGGGCGACCTGGCGCTGTTTGATAGGCTTATAGAATTCATCTTTCTTGACTAAAATTTCTTTATCTTCCTGAATATTGTCAGCTCCCCCAATAACTCCATAAGAACGTTTGATATCTTCCGCTAGTTCAAAATTAATCTTTAGTCCTTCGCAAAGATGTAAGGTCATACTATTTCCGCCTATACTAAGGATCTGGATATTCTGAAGCAAACCGTCTTTAAAGGTAATCAGCTCGGTGACATCTCTTCCTATATCGCAGAATACGCTAACTCCTCGTCTTTCCTCCCTGCTAAAAACAACTTTACTGGTAGCCAGGCCGGAAAAAGAGAGTCTTCTTATTTCATAACCTGCCTGGCTTACTACCCGGCTTAAGCTCTGCAGTGACGACAACCTTGCGCAGATCAGATATAAATCTACCTCCAGTTTATGGCTATATAAACCGATTGGGTTAATAACGTTAGATTTCGAATCGATAGAATAACTTGAGGGTATAACACTGATTATCTCCTCGTCTAAACTGGAACCCAGGATCCGCGCCTGCTCGTTTGCAGTGACAATATCGGTTGCAGTGACGACTTTATTGCCGCGTTCGGCCAACGGGATAATCGCATGGCTGTGTTTGGTTGAGATATCTTTGCCGGAAAAATTCGCATGGATATACTTTATTCTCAGCCCGGATTTATTTCTTAAGCTTTTTAAAATTTTAGTGATACAAATGACTAACTCGGTTGCGTCAACGATCACTCCTTCTTTTACTCCCCGGGAAGGCAGGCAATCTAAAAAAATACTTTCAATTTTATTTTTCTTAAGCGTGGCAAGGCAAGCTGAGATCTTATCCGAACCGATGTCTACCGTGCAAATCTGGCTGCTATTTAACATTATTCTCCCATACTAAAGCTTGTTGTTTAATTTAATTAAAGGCTCCTTAAACCTCAAGTCTATATATTTTATATTACCCCAATCTTTACGCGCCTGAATAATCAGGCCTCCTAAAATCATAATTTTTTGTTTGATATTACCCCGGCCTATGCGTACTTCAAACCCGAGTTCTCCCTCCTGCTGCAGCGGTATAATATAGCCTGCAGCAGGCTTAGGCATCAGGATAAAAAATCCGGCGCTCTCAATGTTTTGGGCGTCGATTCTTTTTAATTCAAAACCTTTCAAAGACTTGTTATCTCCGACCTCCCGGATTATATCTAAAGCTAGATCAAGTTCGGCCCTTTTATACTTTACTCCCGGTTTTGGGGCGAAAATTTTTGTCTCAAGGCCGTAAATAATCGGTAGTCGATTTTCTTCTCCTGTTTCCAGGGAATAGAAAAATACCCCTTCTTCATCTACCGCAAAATTTTTATAAAACTTGACCAGGGCAACCGGTTGGCGTTTTAAAAAATCTACCACTACGGTATTCGGGAGCACCCTGGAAAACCTCACCTTACGGCAATCCGGACAGGCTAGAAAAACCCGGCGCGATTGCTGGTCTAAATCCAGGTTAAAAATATTTCTCCCTTTTAAATAATCAAGGTTTATATCGAAGTTTCTGACCACAACCTGTTTAACGCTGAAAAAATCCGAGGTAGTCAATACTTTCCAAATATATCCTATTAATAAAAAGATAGCAAGGAAAATAAGGATCAGAGGAAAAAATAATTTAAAAGGAAAATTATATCTTTTTCTTTTCATATGCCAGTTCTAAAAGTTTAAAACATAGCCTTTCAAAATTTATACCGACAATCTTGGCGGCTTTGGGTAAAAGGCTGGTCGAGGTCATTCCGGGAATAGTATTGACTTCCAATACATAAGGAATTTCGTCTTTACTTAAAATAATGTCAGTGCGCGAACAGCCGGAGCAGCCTAAAAGTTTATGAGCCCTTAATCCAGCTTCCTGGACTTTTTTAGCGACCCTGCCTTCAAGAGGAGCAGGAACAAGATATTGGGTCAGGCCGGACTGGTACTTAGCATTATAATCAAAAAATTTATTTTTGGGAATAATTTCAACCACCGGCAAGGCCTCTTCTCCTAAAACTCCGACCGTAAGCTCTCTGCCGTATATATATTCTTCGATAACTATGCGCTTATCGTATTTAAAAGCCAATTCAATTGCCGCGGGAAGCTGGAACTCTTTTTCAACCAGAGAAAGCCCGATGCTTGAGCCGTGGTTAGCAGGCTTGACAATCAAAGGAAACCCCAGCATATTCTTAAATACTCCGTTATAAGAAGAAATTTCCAGTACCTGAGACTGCGGGACCTTTAACCCTCCCCTTTTAAATATTGCCAGGGATTCGATTTTATCCATAGCCAGTCGGCTGGCGCATACTCCTGAGGCTGTGTAAGGCAGATTTATCTCTTCGAGGATTTCTTGGATCGCCCCGTCCTCCCCGAACCTGCCGTGAAGGGCGATAAAGGCACAGTCTAAATTTTGCCTTTTCAGCAAATCAATATTTTCACCTTTACCTTCATTGATAATATCGATGCCCACAGTATTTAACCCCAAATCCGTAAGGGCCTGCAAAACTGCTTTACCGCTCTTTAAAGAAATTTCGCGTTCCGAAGACGGTCCTCCCATTAAAACACCGATTTTTCCAAAATTTCTTAGTTCCATAATTTTACCTCTTCAGCCAATTCGATATTAAATCTGGATCTTACCTTTTTACGGATTAAATCCATAAGCCAGAGAACATCACTGGCCTTAGCATTGCCGAGATTAAGAATAAAATTTGCATGTACTTTGGAAATCATCGCCCCTAACTTTCTCTTTCCTTTTAACCCGCATAAATCAATTAACTTACCCGCGGACGTGGCTGCCGAAGGATTTTTAAAAATACAGCCTGCGCTGGGCAAAAAATCACTCTGGGATTTTTTGCGCGCAAGTATGTACTCTCTTATTTTCGCGTAAATTTTATCTTTATCTTCTCTGGCTAACTTCAGGCGCGCCCAAAGAACGATATATTTACCCAAATTCGATAAGCGATAAGAAAATTTCAGGTCGTCTTTATTAAGCAGCTTTTTTTTACCGTCGTAGCTTAAGATGCAAACCTGATCGACAAAATCACCAATCGAACTGCCCCAGGCACCGGCATTACCAACTAAAGAACCGCCGACTGAACCCGGGATCCCGGCTAGAAATTCCAATCCACCTAAACCTTTTTCCCTGGCAAATAGAACCAGCCGGCTTAAGTTTATCCCGCTTCCGGCTACTATCGAGTTCTGTTTTTTATAAAGTTCCCTGAAAAATTTAGCGTCTATTTTTATTACTATTCCCTTCACGCCGTTATCGCTTATCAATATGTTACTGCCCCCTCCCAGAATGTGTACGGGAATTTTCTTGATTTTAGCAAAAACTAAAATCTTTCGAAGCTCAGCAATGTTCTTCGGAACAGTGAAAAATTCCGCTTCACCGCCTATCTTAAAACTGGTAAATTTTGCTAAATTAACTTTTTTATTTATTATCTTAGTCAAGCTCTTTGGCCAATTCATCGGAAACCTTAACGATATCTCCTGCGCCTAAAGTAATTACGAGATCCCCGTCGCAAAGCAGATCCAGTATATGCTTTAGAATATTTTCCTTGGCTAAATAAACTACCTCTTTACCGGGTAGATTTTCTTTTATTTTATTTAATAAAACTTGGACGCTTACCCCTTCTATCGGAGATTCGCTGGCGGCATAAATATCGGTAAGGATTAAATAATCGGCCTGGCCGAAGGATTTAGCAAAATCATCTAAAAGCAGCTTGGTCCGGCTGTAGCGGTGCGGCTGGAACACGACGATCCTTCGTTTTGCTGCCAAATTAGAAACTGCCGCCAAAGTAGCTTTTATTTCCGATGGATGATGGCCGTAATCATCCATAACCAGGTATTTATTGTTCTTAAATTTGGTTTCCAGCCGACGCCCTGCGCCCTTGTATTCACTAAGGCTTCTGGAGATTTGTTTTAAATCTATCCCCAAATCTAACCCCAGCCCTATCACTGCCAGAGAATTGGAAATATTATGTCTTCCTCCCAAAGAAAGATGGAAATGGCTCAGGAATTTATTTTTAAAATAACAATCGAAATCAGATGATAATTTAGTAAACCTTTCCGCTGATTGCCCTTTTATAAATGAAATATTCTTTGCACAAATATCAGCACAGCCATCTAAACCAAAAGTAACCTTTCTGGCGCAATAAAGATTAACCAGTTTTAAAAGCACAGGATCATCGTAACAGGCAAAAATACAACCGTCCTTACGGGTCCGCTCCATGAATTCCTTAAAAGCAACCAGCTCATTCTCAAAACTATGGTAATAATCAAGATGTTCATGGTCGATATTGGTTATAATCGAATATTTAGGAGTATAGTTTAAGAAGGAGCCGTCCGACTCATCTGCTTCGGCAACAAAAAATTCACCCGAACCTAACCTTGCATTGGCATCGATATTATTAAGAATACCTCCTATCGCGACTGTAGGATTAAAGCCTGCTTCAAGGAGCATATATGAAACCAACGAAGTAGTAGTAGTTTTACCGTGACTTCCGCTTACAGTTATTACTTCCTTATCTTTCATAAGAAAAACCAAAGCTTCTGCTCTTTTTATGAGGGTTTTACCCATGATCTTAGCTTGTTTTAGTTCCGGGTTATCATCTTTGATTGCCGAAGAATAAACCACCACATCCTGATCGCAAATATTTCCTACTGAATGGCCGATAAATATTCTAGCACCTGAGCGTTTTAACTCTTCAGTCGAACGGTTTTCCCTCAAATCTGAACCGCTGACTATAAAACCGCTTTTAAGCAGAAGGTGAGCGATTCCGCTCATCCCTATCCCGCCTATTCCTATGAGATGATAATGTTTTTTCATTGAGGCTTTCCTTTTAAGAGCAAAAATCCAGGACTTCTTTGGCAAGCAAAGCGGCCGCATCAGGCCGACCCTGGCCGAGATAGGCTTTTTGCATGGATTTCAATTTAGAAGGATTTTCGCTAAATTCAAGCAGTTGAGCGCTTATCTTTTCCACAGTCAGATCTTCATCCTTAATCACTATCGCAGCAGAAATTTCTTCCAAAACCCGGGCATTGGCTAACTGGTGCAAATAGGCAAAAGGATAAGGGACAAGTATCGCCGGACATGAAAATTTTTGCAGTTCAGCAATAGTAGTCGCCCCTGCCCTGCAAATCACAAAATCCGCTGCGCTATATGCATATTGCATCGAGGTCAAAAAATCAAAAACTCTATAACGCAATCCGCTGGATACGTATCTTGCTTTAAGCTCAATAAAATCCTGGCTTCCGCAGATATGGATTATCTGTAAATCATCTTTTTTCTTAAAATTATCAAAAGCCCTGAAAACAATATCATTTAATTTAAGGGATCCTTGCGAACCGCCGGTAACCAAAATATTGATTTTGCCTTCTTTAAAATCAAAAAAGTCCAGTGCATCTTTTTTATCGATCCTTTTTAATTCCGGACGTATTGGGTTGCCGACTATCTTAATTTTACCAGCCGCGCCTTTTAAATAGCTGTTTGTCTGGCTAAAAGATAAAGCGATTTTATCGGCTATCCCTGATAAGAGCCGATTTGCCCTGCCGGGGATGACATTTTGTTCGTGGATTATCGTATTTATTCTAAATAACCAGGCCCAAAAAATCAAGGCTAAAGTATTTTGGCTTCCAAAACCGATAACAACATCCGGTTTAAATTTTATGATTATACGAAAACTTTCCCAGGCTGCCAGGAAAAAAAACCCTAAATTTATAATATTTTTTTTGTTTAGTTGTGGGGTTAAATTAGAACTATGGATATACTCCACATTATCGCAATTAAGGGGAATCTTGTTTTCCCTGGCCTTTAAGGGCAGTACTAAAAGCATCTGGATATCCGGCGATTTTAAATAATCAATTAAGGCGGTAGCCGGAAAAATATGTCCGCCGCTTGAGCCGGTGGCAACTAGAAAGCGCATATTATGGATAATCTCCGGTACGGGCAATGTTAATCAATATACCCAGGCTTACCATATCAAATATTAATGAAGAACCGCCATAGCTAATAAATGGCAGCGGCAAGCCTTTGGTCGGGAAAACACCGCAGGATACACCGATGTTGATAATTGCCTTTAGGGAAATCATTAAAATTAAACCCAGGGCCAGAAAATACCCGAATTTATCCTGAGCATTCTTGATGACCTTAAGGCCTTGTTTAATAAACATCATGAACAATACGATTATGCCAAGGGTACCGAGCAGGCCAAGCTCTTCGCCGATAATAGAAAAAATAAAATCGGTGTGGGCTGCAGGAAGATAAAAAAGTTTTTGCTGGGAATGCCCGAGCCCCCTGCCAAAGAGCCCCCCTGAACCAATAGCAACCTGTGATTGGATAATCTGAAAACCCGAACCTTTCGGGTCAAGCCAGGGATTTAGAAATGCCAGGACCCTTGCCCGGCGGTAAGGCACGCTGAAAATCAAAAGATAAAGCGCAGGTAAACTGCAAAGTATTAAGGTAAGAATATACCTGCCCCTTACCCCGGCGATATAAAGCATTAACAAAACCACGCTGCTTAAAGCAATAACCGTCCCCAGGTCAGGTTGTAAAAGTATAAGTAGGACAGTTACGCCCAATACGCAAATCGGCGGGATAAAACCGTGGAGCAGCATTTTAATTTTATCAGCTTTACGGCAAATAAAATCAGAGACATAAATAATAACGGCTAAATTGGCAAATTCCGAAGGCTGGAAACTTATAAATTTATACCTGAACCACCGTCTTGCTCCGGAAACCTCGCGGCCTAAACCCGGCATAAGGACAAGCGCTAAAAGCACAAGAGCAACCCAAAGCATTACCCGCGAATATTTCCTGAGAACCCGGTAATCTACCACTAGCGCAAAAAAAGTAAACAATAACCCTATAAACAGAAATGCCAAATGCCTTTTTAAAAAATAAAAACCATCCCCGTATTTTTCCCAGGCATAAATACTCGAAGAACTATAGATCATGATTATTCCGATACAAATTAATATAACCGCGATAGTCACAAGATTAATGCGAGTTTTTCTAACCATGATTAATTTTAACTGCCAGCTCCTCTACAATTTTCTTAAATACCCTGCCCCGCTCTTCGTAATCCTTAAACATATCATAGCTCGAACACATCGGCGAGAATAATATGCAATCGCCCGCGCTGGCCAGTGCATAAGCTTTGTCAACTGCATCTTCAAGAGTGCCAGCCATAACTAATGGAAATGCTCCCTTTAAATCCTGGGCGATCTTTCCTTTTGCTTCCCCTAAAAGCACAGCTTGCTTAACTTTTCCCCGGGCCGATTCAAGAATCACCCGGTAATCGATACCTTTATGCCTGCCACCTGCTATCAAAACAATCGGATTTTCGACATTCTTGATTGCCCAGATTGCCGAATCAGCGGTAGTGGCTTTGGAGTCATTAATAAACCTTATCCCCTTAACTTGAGGCAACTCTTCCATCCGATGTTCAATACCTTTAAACTCCCGGAAAATTTTAAGGGTTAGCTCTTTTTTGATGCCTAAAATTCCTCCTACAGCCAAGACTGCGTTTTGGTTAGAATTTAACCCTGGCTCTTTCTTAAAAAAAACTATTTCCGATTTCGCCTGCCCCTTAAGACCGGCTAACCTGGGATCATCCAAATTAAGCACAAGAAAATCTGTTTTATCTTGATTGGCAAAGATACGCTTTTTTGCCTCAAAATATTCCTGCAGATTATTATAACGATCTAAATGATTGGGAGTAAGATTCAAAATTACGGCTATTTTCGGTTTAAAATCTTTTATCCCTTCAAGCTGAAAAGAGCTTACTTCCAGGACAAAAACATCCTCTTCATTTATGTTTTCTAATTGGCCAGAAAAAGGATTACCGATATTACCACAGACAAAAACTTTTTTCTTGGCTTCTTTTAAAATTAAGCCGATTAAAGTAGTTACCGTAGTTTTACCGTTTGCGCCGGTTACAGCAATAATTTTAGCGGGGCATAAAATACTGGCTACTTCTATTTCACTGATCACCGGTTTATTAAATCGGGCGGCCAGTTTAACCGCCAAAGATTCAGCAGGTACGCCGGGAGAAATAACCACTAAATCGGTCTGCTCGATAAACTCAGCGCTATGTTTTCCCAGTTCGACTGAAATTGCGCTTGAGAGCAGCTTACTGCATGCATCCCTGGTGCTTGGGTCATTTTTAATATCCGTAACACTGACTTTTGCTCCTAATTTAAACAAAAGGTTGGCGCAAGCAACTCCGGAACGAGCCAGACCTAAAATAGTTACCTTTTTATTTTTAAAATATTCTTTGTTGCGCATAGAAAATAAACTAGGGGTTAGCTTTTTAAACAACTACCTGATTTTTAAGGTGACTAGGGTAAAAAGAGCAAGCAGCCCTGCAATAATCCAAAATCTGACGATCACCTTATTCTCAGGCCATTCCAAGAACTGGAAATGATGGTGCAGAGGAGCAATTTTAAAAATTCTTTTTTTGGTTAATTTAAAGGAAGCCACCTGCAAAATTACCGAAAGCGCTTCTACAACAAATATGCCGCCAACGATTATAAGCAGCATTTCTTTTTTGATCAATAAAGCGACGGTTCCGATGGCCCCTCCCAGAGCAAGTGAGCCGACGTCACCCATAAATATCGAAGCCGGATAACAATTAAACCAGAGAAAACCTAAACCCGCGCCGATTATACTGGCGCAGAAAATAGTCAGCTCTCCTGCGCCTTTAATGTAAGGTATTAAAAGATACTGGCTTAAATTCATGTTTCCTGAAACATAACACAGTATACTAAAAGCAATACCTACCATAACCACAATACCGATCGCCAGGCCGTCTAATCCGTCAGTCAGGTTTACGGCGTTAGAGGAACCTGCGATTACGATTATTACAAATAAAATGTATAAACCATCAAGATCGAGATTGGCTCCTTTTAAAAATGGGACTTCGAGCTTAACATTATACTGACTGTCTAAAATCAGGATAATTCCCAGTATTAAACCGAGAATAATCTGGCTGGTAAATTTTACACTCGATGATAGACCTCCGGAATTTTTTTTGGTCTGCTTTAGATAATCATCGATAAAACCGGTACCCCCCAACCAAACAGTGCTGAATAAAACTATCCAAATATACTTCTGAGAAACATCCGCCCAAAGAAGAGTAGAAATTATAACTGCCCCAAGGACAAGTATCCCTCCCATTGTCGGCGTGCTTTGTTTATGCCGGTGCAGGTCGTCAAGTTTCTGGCTATCGGCCTTATTTATTTTTTCACCGATTTTTAAGGCTTTAAGTTTACGGATAAGCGGCGGGCCGAATATCAGACTCAATATAAAAGCAGTCAATGCGGCCATTACCGCACGAAAAGTGATATAACGAAATAAATTAAAAAAGGAAATAAAATCCCTGAGGGGATAGAGTAGATGATAAAGCATTAAATATTAAAGATCTCTTCCATTCTCATCGACCGGGAACCTTTGACAAGAGTAAAGTCGTTCGGCCCTAAAGACATCTTGCTAAATAAGAATTCCCTGGCTTGTTGAGAGTTATCAAAACAAAAAATATTTTTATCTTTGAAACCGCGCTGGGCTGCCTCCCGGGCAGCAATCCTGCTTAAATTACCCACTGTCAGAAGGACATCGCATGTATTAGTTATACTCCTTCCGATTTGTCTATGCAATAATTCTTTTTGCTTGCCTAATTCCAGCATATCGCCCATTACCAGAACCTTTTTCCCCTTGCATTTTACGGCCTGCAATACAGAGAGAGCTGCTTTAAATGAAAGCGGATTGGAATTATAGGTATCATCGATAAAATTAGTCCCCTTTAATGAAATGAGGTTTAACCTGCCTTTAGGAAATTTAAAATCAGCCAGTTTTTGAGCTATCTCGGAGTAGCTTAACCCTAAAATGCGGCCGACTGAAATTGCGGCTAAGGCATTATAAACGTTGCAAACCCCGAGTGAATTCAAGATAAAATTGAATTTGCGGTTAACTTTAAATTCCAGTTTTGCATTGGCGATAGTTATATCTTTAGCTGAAAAATCACTTTTTTCGCTTATGCCATAGCTAAAGATTACCCTTTTATTATTGCTTTTG
>Ga0265297_10006974_pt1 | contig 15963 bp, 12 predicted proteins | sample Munlanlwell13791_FD_192502 | JGI IMG/M metagenome (GOLD analysis project Ga0265297, IMG submission 192502) | Leachate microbial communities from a municipal landfill in Southern Ontario, Canada - Leachate well 137-91 | ecosystem: Engineered > Solid waste > Landfill > Unclassified | place... | reverse complement strand
GTTGAATTTGGGCACCATAAACTTGAGAAAGATCGTATTTATCGAGAGTTTCTTTCAGTTTTTTTGTGAGTAAATCCTCAGATAGCTGACTATTTTGTATCGTTTTGATTCCATAAATTGTATCATCAAGTTTCTTAGCCTGATAACTGCTATCCTCAAGAAGTTGCTGAAGGAGCTGATTATTATTATCTTTTAAAGAATCAATCGAGCATTTATGCCATATAGATCCAGCAATTACAACAAGAATTAAAAGCGCTATTATATAGAACCACCCCGAACGCCAAAATTTCATCAATTCACACTCCAATTTAATTATAACACTTCGAAATTCCTTGTTCTTGAATTATATCCAAAATTGAATCAACTAGCTCCTTGGCTGAATCTATATGGGTTATAACAAACACATGACTAAATTGAGATCTTATATAACTCAAAAGATTCATAAACAATGATCTATATGATTCATCTAAAGCCCCAAAGGTTTCATCGAGCCATAGCATACTAGGTTTAGGCAACGAACATATCTGAATCAATGCAAGTCTTATTAAAAAACTACAAACATATTTTTGTGATTCTGATGCTACTTCAAGATGTCTAACAATTTTATCTTTTTCAAAAAATATTTCAATATCGTTGTCCTCATTTGATTGGAAATACATCGAAAAATCATAATGATTATTTTCTAAAATTGTTTTAATCTCCGAATTAATACATCCTAGATTCTTGATCACAATTGAAAGGGGTAATCCATCCCTCGATGTAAGTTTTATATATTCGTCATAAGCTGCATATTCATCATTAAGTGTTATCCATTCTTGTTTTTTCTTTTGTGAATCTTCTAATTTGAATTTAAACTGCCCAAATAATTCAAGGTGTTTTGTGTACTGGGAAGTTTTTACATCTATGTCGTTATCAATTACCGATTTATCAATGGAAATTCGCTCTATATCTCTCTCCAATTGCTTGTTATACTCAAAAATTTCTTTTTGTTTTTCAGAAATTTTCACTCGTTCCTTCCATGTTTCCATATCTTTAATAGCGGAATCAAGAACAGACCTTGACATTATTATACTAGTTTGAGATTTGCGATATAAATTAATAAATTTGACTTTTTCTTCTCCATATTTATTATTTTGATCCTGAATTAACTTATATTTATCATATTCCACAGATAGACTTTCAATATTAACTGATATTATCTTTATGTCTTTCATTAACGAATACGACTGACTGTGTAGTATCTCATATTGATCTTTTTTATTATAAGCATCCTTAATAAAAACACATTCTCTGTTACTACATGGCACCTCATCAAGAATTTTGAGCGACGATGATAATATGTTCTCTTGTGCTTTAATTGCAGAATATTTTGAATCGAAATCTTTTTTAGTATTTACAGCATCCGAGTAAATTTTTATTACATTGTCATCCAAAGAATTGTTAATTTTATCATCATAAAAATATATTTTACCAAGAGATAATCCACTTGCCCGATATAATTCGTCCAACCGTTCTTCGGTTATTTGTATGGTATTTTCCGACTTGGACAAATTCATTACTGCGGTGTCATAATCACAAGCCGCTTCAACTTTTGTTATTTCTTTACTGAGAACGACAACTTGATCATTCAATTCTTTTGATTTCTGTTTCTGTTCATCGAGTTGTCTTTTAAAATCATCGCATAATACTTCGTATTTGATTACTTGGGCATTATTTTCTTGAATCTCTTTATCAAAATCAATCTTTGTGGCTTTTATCTTGTGTTGTAAATCACTTGACATTTTCTTAGCGGCTTCATGTTTCAATTTGAATGAACCAATACCAAGAAATGTGGACAACAAATCAAATCGTTCAGAACCAATATTATTTACGAAATTGTTCATCATTCCGGCAGGAACCATAGAGGTCATAATGAAATCATCAATTGTCCCAAAAATTTGCCGTATATTCCTATCAGTGTCTACCCGATCCACACCATTAAGATTCTCCACAGTTCCGGTAGGACAAGTACAAGAAAATTCAACACTACTTTGTGAAGTATCTTTTTTATTTTTCCCCTTCCTATTTATAAGTCTTGTTATCTTATATATTTTCTCATTGTTCGCCTTTATGGTAATGGATGCCTTTGCTTCTTTGGCACCATCACGAATAATCCAATGATTGCTTTTGGTCCTAAATATGATCTTGCCCCACATAACCCACAAAATAACATAAATAATCGATGATTTCCCAATACCATTCGGACCAAAAATACCAATAAGTCCACTTAAATTTTCAAGATTTATTCTATTATCTTCACCATACGAAAACAAATTTGACCATTCAAGCTCCAACAATTGCCATATTAATCCCTGATTAGCATCATCAAAATTTATCTTCGATTTAATATCAATATCAAGTTTGGTAACCTTTTCAATTACATCATCAGAAATTTTCTTTTCGCTTAAATACGATTTTATATCATTAGTTTGATTCAATTTTATGGTATTTATTTCAGAAACCGTATTTTTAATAGTTTCTATTTTGCAGGTTGGATTGACTTCCGACAATTTTGAAACCGTGTCTATTAATAATTGTTTGTTGATATCCGAATTGTAATGAAGCCGTATGGTTGATTCCGGAACAACATCAAAATTCTTAGCAATATTACCAGAATTATCAACCTTTAATGTTGACCACATTCCTGGAACATAAATATTTTTTCTTGTCTTTGAAAATTCTTGCTTTGATTTGATATCCCAAACATAGAAACCTTTATCAGTTGACTCTCCAACATTCTGCTGAATAAGAGATCCAGCATAAGCAAATCGGCCTTCTTTATCAAGAGATTGAGCTTTATGAATATCTCCGGCCAGAAGGTAGTCGCAATTATTAAATAAACTAAGTGGGTAATTACTTTTTAAAATTATCTTGTGGTCCACAAGAATATTATCATAATTATCAGGTTTACAACCATCGACGGCTCCATGAAATAAAGCAATTGTTATTTTATCATTTGGTTCTATTTTGGGAAAATTCTCCTCGTCCCAACAAGAAAAAATTGCATACTGAAAATTGTTATCAATATCAACAATGCCAGATTTTTTATGAAGAAAAACATTTTTGAGATCAAGATTCTTTACAAGCGGAGCAATAGCATTTTCACGATCCTTATTTTTTAAATTACCATCGTGATTACCAAGAATAATATCGATGCGAGGAGCTAACAACGATAAATTTTTGATAAAATCAGAACTAAGAGAAATATATTCAGGAGATAATTCCGTTTTAGTGTGGGCAATATCACCACAAATTACAATAACATCCGGTTTCTCTTCCTTAATAATATCATAAGTTTTACTAAACGCAATTTTATATTGATCGTGACGCTGATAATTCCTATTGTGTATATCAGCTATGTGAACAAACTTCATATAGGAACCTCCAATACAACAATTTACCACATAAAAACATCATTGAATTTTTTATACGTGATCTAATTTGGCTTTCATCATAAACCCAAAGTCTACTGAAATTGCATTCTCTTTTCTTTTTAAAAATTCATCATATCCCGCCTTACGTATCATTTCATCAACATCTTTCCATTCCCCACGAATATCAATTAATTTAACTGTCAAATCATACTCAAGTAATTTAGAAATTATTTTATACAATTTTGAGTCATGCCAAATATCAGATTTTTTATAGGTATCTGGATCAGTTACAATATAAACACACGGACAATTGTCAACCAAACGAACAATAAGTTTATCACTTATACTTGAACCTAAAAGCGGAACAGAATTAAACCCACACGAAATTGCATCGAACACCCCCTCCACAATACAAATCTCTTTATCAAAATGCAACATCATTTCATTAAAAACAATTTCATTCTTCTTGGCATGCGGATTTTTATATGGCATAGAATTGTTCTTCAAGTAAGAACGACCAACAAAATAATTAAGAACCCCATCAGAATCAAAAGATGGAATTATAATTCTTCCTCGATAATCTCCCCTCTCACAATACCCAATTTTATATTGAAGTATTTGTTCATTATTTATACCACGACTTTTTAAATATTTTATTGCATAAGCGTGTTCAATTGATATTACTCTAGAAACCAATGGAACAAAATCAATTGGTAGAACAATTTTGTCTTCTTTAACTTCTGATGGTTCTAAATCAAGATCACTAATTCCGCTAAAAATCGTCGGATCAAGATTATATTCACGAATTAATTTCTTAAGTCCAATTCCGCCTTCGCCGCCCAACCAACAATGAAATTTAATTGGATTAGAAAGAGTAATGCCAAGTTTACGTCTATGTTTCCCACTATTTGTATAAGGATGACGCGGGCAAAAAAGAATTAATTCATCGCCAGAAATACGACCTTCGTCATTAAATACAGTACGCAGAATATCTAATAATTGCTGTCGCGAATCCATATTATAAGCTTATCACACTGAAAGATTATTGAATTGTCACAATTGTACAGCCCCGATTACAATAGCATCACTGATATCAAACATTCTTTTGTCCATTTTCCCATTTTTGTTCATTAATGAAAACAAATTAAATTTCTTATCCACGAAATCAAAAATCTGTTCCTTTTTATCAACACTACTATTTTTATTTATCTTAAGACCAATGTGTTTTCTAGCTGTTTGTGCAGAAATAAATTTTGGATAAATACCAATTTTACAATACAAGACATACGAAATAAGAACATTGATCTTGGTTAACAACAACATTGTATCAACACTAGAATGACCATAGGCAAAAGATTTAAGAGACTCTTCTACCAATATCTCAGTAACATTCTGCGGTATATCAAATAAAACAAAAAAAGTATCAATTTTTTTAAATAATTCATCCGATGGTATCCTAGAAATATCGACAAATCCATACTTTACCAAATTATTATTATTCCACTGTGATATTCCAACGCACGAGCTAGATATGTCTAAACCAATAATTGTCATGTATCAAGACGCAGTTTGATTAAAACATTATCAGATGGTTTTTTTCTGACACCTTTAGATATTTTAGCCGTAGCAATATGATTATAATCTTCATCATATAATCCAATTCCAGTAATAAAAATTCTATCATCAGAACCTGAATACAATTTAACCTGCTCACCATTTGATGCTGTTATGTACGCTGTTTCATTCTGTGAAAAATTGGCCTGATAGGCTGGTATGTGGCAAAATACATTTTGAACATATATATTATACGAACCAGTGAACATTATTTCAGTACATATTGATTCGGAATTTATCCATGAATAATAAATTGCGTGTCCTATTAATGATGGATCGGAACGTACATAAATCAATCCTTCATTATAAAAAGCTTTACCAACTAAAAATGGTCCACATTTAGTAGTGCAATTTTCAAAAAACACATTGCCACGCCCATCATCATAAATGATTCTTTTGCCATGTATTGGGTCGCTTTCAATCGTCATAAAGTTTTTAAATTTATTACCAAAATATACTCTCGGTATTGATATAATATCAATTTTACTGCCATAAAATCCAGATCCAGATCCGCAACTTTCCGACACGAAATAAAAATCATCTAAATTTTTAATTGTTCTGGCTATATTTGACGAAGTATCAACACCATTATAAAACGATATTGATGCAGTACTCTTCAAAATTGGCGAGCCATCTACATAATAATATGTATGATATGTACTACCAGTATTGTAATAATCACGATACACATATTCGGATTGAATAGTACCACAAAAGTAAAAATATACTGATCCAGTAGAAATGGTTAAATTTCCATTAAAATTGTACTCCGGATTTGCTTCAACCCTAGTAACAAACACATCTTTATTTTCAACTAATTTAAAATATGTCATTAATGTTCGCTCTTTACTGATATAACCAAAGACGTATTTAAATCCTTATACATTGGTTTGGTTTTGGCTGTCATTAATATATTATCTTCATCATCTAAAATTGCTATCCCAGTTACATATACACACGGACCATATTCCGAACCACTTACTACCTTAATTAATCCATCATTATTAACGTAGGTTGGATTACTAGAATAATTGTATTCCCTGTCTGGTAGAGAACATTTATAGGTTGTAATTCTTCTTTCCGTAACCGGATTAATATTAACATACAACAAATGATTGCGCATCCCATCAACTGCAGAATCTATAGAACTGCCAGTCAAAATATCCAGTAATGTATATGACCCGGAAAACACACCAGCGGGACCAGAACCAACCATTAATGATGCAGTTGGTAAGATCATTACCCCAACATCATAATAACATATCGCAAACACATATCCAACAGAACATGAATATAACGCACCATAATTTCCAACACATTCACTTTTATATAAATTAGTAGAACAGAAATCCGATGCTGTAGTTGTCACGTTGTCATATGATGATGATATCCATAACGCAGATTTTTGATAACAAATCTTATTTTTATATGTATCTCTTTTAAAAGTTATAAAAAACAACTCGTCGGCGTAATGAGGTCCCCATTGAAATCGTTCATTCGGAGAGCCCAAAAGCATTGACGCAAATATTTTATACACATTATTTTTTTCAGTTTGTTGCACCGTAGTTGATGCATATAAATTTGAAGCAGTAGAAATTCCATATGCAACATCGCATAAAGCATGTGAATCAACTATTGATGGAATATTATCATAGATAGTTTGATAATACCCAAAATATCCCAATGAATTAGATGCGTGATAATAATTTTCATTATTATATTTTCTTGTATGGTTGTCATCAAAACTATTAGAATATATAATCAAATTTTCATATAATAACATTGTCTCGGAAGTTATATCATTTTTGGAAAATTTTTTAAACATTAATAATTCTCCAAAATTGTAACAATTACATCCGTCTTAATTCCACTTGTGGCACCAATTATTCTGATTCTCGTTATTATATGCCGATTTGGTGAATCACCGTGCCCAATGCTATTCCACATACTGGGCGTTATATTCTTACCACGAATTAATATCGTCGCAGAATTAATATTCTCTATTTGATTAGAATCAGATGGAATAACATAGGTACGAAAATTGTCACTAGATAAATAATACGAATCACCATTTACTTCTAATAAATCATCACAAACAACTACCATGAATGCAGGATCCCACATTTGCGGCGGAATTGTGGATCTATCCGAATCAAGCATCTGTTGCTGAATAATAAAATTCGTATAATTGGCAATTAAAAATTTGTGTGCTATAGATAATTCAGATGGGGTTGCCGATAATTTTGGGAGATATTTAAGATTTTGAACATCACATGACAACAAACAATGCTTTGCGGCATATTCATGATTTGTAATACACTCAACAACTGGTGTTGTTAGTATGGTAGCATCCTCATTTCCCGGAGTAGATGAGTCCCACAACGAATAATCTATATCATCATCAAATGGAACCCACTTAGATGGTTTAAAAGACCCATCTCCGCGAGACATTAACTGTCTGCCAATGTCAGTTAGATATGCATCAAGAATAGCTGAATTTTCTATGTTTTGTATGTATCCCATTACGTTCTAACCCCAATACCACGACTGCCACGAATTGATTCGATTACATCAGATGTTGAACTAACAATTGGGCCATAAGTTGTAACTGTCCGAGTAACCGATTGATGTGTAATATTTAATGACAATTTAATGCTTTTACCCGTATTTAAATCGATCAAATCAATTATAATCACATTAGATGAATTCTTGAACGGATCTTTAATTGACACACAAAATCCAGGATATAACATAATACTATCATGTTGAATATTCATGTGTTTTTTTAGTATATGTTTTTTGTGCATTGGAATATTACAATCATACAAATCATAAACAACATCATATTCCAAATCTTTGCAATTTTGATCAGACTCAATGTATGATGTAACAATTTGTGATGATTCGGAAACTAGATTATGATAATCAACAGCCTTAACAAAAAATTTAACACCATGCGTTTCGGCCAATTTTATTAAATTTTCCGGAATTGCAAATTTAAATCTCGGAATAACACTATTATACGTAAACGATTGATCATAAATACTTATATTAATTGAAAATTTTTTAATATCATTTTGAATTGATTCGTCACGTGAATATGCATTTGGGTAGTACCAAGTATACAATATTGTTTTTTGGTAAGAATTTACTACACACATAATATTCGTTGGACAACTTGGAGCAATAGTATCTTCTATTGGTTGCGCCACGACAAAATCTGAAAATTCTCCGTGAAACAATTCGGAAAAATTCCCACCAAAAACTGGCGGAATTCCCTCCGGAATATACGCAGGAACACTTTCTAAAGCACGCGGAGACACAGATAATTCACTAACTATACCATCGCCAATTCTTGGATATGAATCAATGCCCATTATTTTCTAATTCCTACTCTTGAACTTAAAGCCTTTGAAATTGCCATTGAAACTTCACCACTGACAGATCCAAGAATATCACGACTTTCGGCTCTAGATTCTTCTTCCTCGCGCAAAATTTCCCCAGTTAAAATATCGGCCCTGCCAATAAATTCTTCGGCCGATCCCATGATTCTTGACCCCATTTCTGCTGCAGTTCTGTCAGTCGTATCAGTAGTAGAATCAACCAAATCAGACGGCAATATCGGAGTATCAGTAGTGATTGTTGGAGCCATTGAATCATAAAAATCCGCCATACTATATGATGATTCCACTTCTGAAAGTGAGGTGCTATAAACCCATTTAATAATTGATGATATTTTGTATTGATATTTTTTACCATACAACACATTAAAATCGTAATAGCAAGAAGACCGACAATCATCAAGCATTATTATTTCTTTAAGTTTCCATGTATCATTATGCCACTCATATTTATGAATAAGATAACCAACATATTGTAATTTTGGTGGGTCGTCACTTCTCTTTCTAAGAAGATTATGATCTGTAACAAATATCATATTATCAATCACATCTTTTGTTTCTCTATGCTGAAATTCATGAGTTATTTTATTCCAAAATGATGAATTCGAAAATTTATTAAGTGAAGAGCTACATATCGTTATATATGGTGTTATCGGAGCAAAAGACAGTGGAGCCGTAGGAGCAAATGTCGTACTACTACTACCACCAGAGAAACCAATAAATGCAGATGGTGCAACTGGCGCTGTTGTTGTTTCTCCGGCCGGAGCCAAAGTTACTAATGGTGCAGCGCTTGAAATAACATTAGAATCTTTCCTAAATGTTTGAGAAAAATAGTACTCATTGAGAATCTGAACTTCTGATATGTTTGATATATTTCCACTTACTGGAACAATTGTCGTATCAATCCCACTACCACCCTGAATTGGATTCCAAGAAAGTTTAATATATCTCGGCATATATTTAAACGCCGCTGCAGCATCATAATAATTTAATGAATTGACAACAGAATCACCTTCCCCGCTTATTGATTCATCTAACGTATAAAAATTATAAAAAGACGTTGTTTTTATTCCAGTGATCTTTTTTAAACCATTTAGTACACAATAAGATGACAATGTTTTTGATGAAAACTGCGGATCATTAATAATATCCTCAGCCCTAAAAACAAGTTCTTCATCATCACTATTAAATGGATCCGATCCAAGTGAAATAGCATAAATATAATTGAGTGAATTTACATCATTGTTTTTACTTGTTAAAAATAAATAAAGATCATCTATTTCGTCAAATGTATCATATGTTGTTAATGTTATGCACACCCTTTCATAATGATTATTAATAAAAGAATCAAGTCGATCAGCGTATGCCATTCTTTGCGTCGAATATAGATTAAACCACGTTGTTGATTGTTCAATGTATGTTCGTGAATTTATGAACACGTAAAAATCATTAAAATCATTAATCATATCAATCTTTGAATATACACCTCTTTTTTTCAAAAAACAATGTTTTGCAATTACAAATAGAATTTGAGAATCTATATACGTCTGTATATTTGAATTCAAATCTAAAAGCATTATTGCAACACTTGCATCAAAATAAGACGACCTCGGTGATAACATTCCAACATATGGATCGTACATTAATATATTATATAATTTATCTGATATTAAACCCCTTGCCAATGAATTTCTTGCATCTATCGGAATTTGCGGTTCTATTTTCCATAAATCAACATGTATCGATATAATTTGTTCCGCAAACGGAAGTCGCATAACATCTGGAATCACTGGAATTGTTGACGAAGGAATTGTCATATTATGTACCCACTGGCGTTGGTCTAAAACCAGTTGCTATTGACAATGTTGCTGTTGGCGGCATTGGAGCAGAGGTTAAAACTGGAGAACTTATTGAAGCTGTTGCTGGAGGCATTGGAGCAGAAACAGCATCCGCTCCGTATATTTTATGAACAAATATACTATCATCTTGAATATGTGGATTATAATTGTAATCAAAAACACCGATTTCCAACAATCTCTTTGCCTTTGCCCGTTCCTCGTCAGTTCCAAAAATTGAATAATTGAGATCTATATTAATACCATATTTATTCATTGTTGCTTTGTTTCTTACAGCAGCTTCTTTAGCCTGTTCACGATTAAACGATAGCATATCACTTGGCGGATCGGTTCTTGGTATAGAATCCACAAATGGAGAAACTAAAAATGAGTTGGCTGTTTCAATTGTTGTATACCCACTATAAAAAACTTTTCTATCATAAAATGTATCAGACACTTTAATAAGGAAGTTGTTAAAATCACCCATCCGAAAAACAATAACAACTTTCCCATTATTGTCTTTAATCATAGCAATAATTTCACATTCAGAAAGCATTGAACTAAGCTGATCAAATGAACTAAGCAATTCTGCGGTATAACTACGAAGATCTTTATCTGGTGTATCAAGATTATATATATCTGATCCAACGGCAAAAGACCCGGAAAATAGTGTCGTTTCTGGAAAAGAAACATCTAAACTCATAGATCTCATCCTAGTGTTTATTTCATCTTTGTCCGAAATTAAGGAAGAAACAACAGTTTTTGTACTTGGAATTTCTATACTTTTAACTGTCATATCAACAATCGGTGTTGGAGCAATAATGGGAGTTAAACTCTTATTGGTTATTCTTGTTTGAATTATAAAATTGTCCCGCTGCGGCAATGTAATTTTAGATGCTGTTATCTGTGCCTGCACTATTGAAGTTTTGTCGGTAACAATATCTTTTTCTGTTCTCAATATAGATGAATCACCCGATGATTCTATCTTATGTGCTACGATTTCGGGTTGATCATCAGATTTTGTTCCTGATATAATATTTAATACTTCTGATGTCGATAACGGAACTGATGATGTGTTTGTAATAACAAAAGGAATTGAAATAGATTTTCCACTTGTAGTTCCCTCTTCTTTGTCGGCCTCACTGACACTTGGACTTGATACGACAACTATTGGTGAACTCAATGTGGTTTTACTGCTTATAATCGGCTCAAGCATCGCAACCGATGATGTTTTAATAATTTCATTGGCAGTAACAGATAAATCTATGTCCTTTTCCGATATAATTGATGGGACAACCACTGTTGATTCACTTGTTGAAATTGTCTTCGCAACACTCAAATTCGTTTCTTCTTGTTTAATAACTTGTGCAGTTGTTAGTGATGATATAGCCAAATTTGTTTGATCTCTTGAATCACTATCAACTATTTGTTGAGCTGCTGTTTCTGTTGCCCTTTCCATTGTAGGTATTGAAGACCCAACCGATATAGTTCCTGGTGACAATGACTTCGATACCAATTGTGTGGTTTTTATAATCGCCATTATTTTAATTATGCAACGTAAAAGAAAATAGAAAGACTATGTTACGACAGTTATATATGAGTACAACCCCATATTTCCATTAAAATCACGTGCTCTTATTCTATATATATATTTTTTATTTCTCTTAATCGTAGTATCTACAAATTGCGTCGAAAAATAACTTTTACCAATTTCTACCCATACTTTATTATCTTCAATTCTGTCTATGACAAACATATCTAGGGTTTTTTCATTTTCATCAGTTTTCCATGTCAATATTACTTTTAATGGCTCAAAAATATTATTATAATAAGATTCAACATTCGTAACTTGACTAGGAGGAACAGTAAGATCTACTAAAATTTCATTGCTTCTATTTGATTGAACATTAGTTTGCGCATCATAAGTTGACACATAATAATAGTATTTGGTATCACGCATTGGCGGAGTCGGTTGATAACTGGGATATTGTGTATCTTTGACTACCCCATCATCATCACATGAATCAGTAAATTCGCTCCCAGATTGTTCTGGAAATGATTCATAATTAAGTTCATCATATCTCCTGCGAAATACTTTAAAATAATATAAATTGTCTCTAGGAAATAAATCACTGGATCCACTAATAATATCATCTAATTTTTGATTTAGGTTGTCGTCAACCCACGTAAGTTTAACCGCTGTCGGATAACTGTTGATTATTTTTCCATCAAGGTTAATTGGAGTAGCAGGTAATTCAGCAACAGTACCACAATACACAACATTAGATTGTCTAATGTCGGTTTTATTTGAATATTTATCTAATCCATAAACAGAATATTGATAATATGACCCACTTCTAACTATTGAATCAAAAAATTCTATTTCCTGAACATCAGTATTTTTAATAAGTGAGCCAGACGGCCATTGTTCGACTTCCTCAAATAAATTCCTCTGTTCGGAAATATCTCTTCTCCCTATTTTATACCACAAACATCTTGGATCAATATTTGAAATCTTTAATTTAATATATTGGTTATTTGATGACTCTCTTGCAAATTGTGCAAATGGGATTGGATCAAATAATACATTTGTTCTGGATGATCCATAATTTTTATTCCAACAAAAAATATCAATTTTAACAATTTTCTGAGAAAAATGGCCAAATAAATCATACGACATAAATCGATATTCATAAAAACTTCCAAGTGAAACATCTTTATCAGTATATGAAATTTGTTCCCCATACGGTAACACAGCTATTCTTTCAAAAATATCATCACTAAATTTTTTTCTAAAAACAAATATATTTGTTGCAAAAACATTTTTATCACACTTCATAGAAAAATAAATCCCGTTAGAATTTATTAAAAATGTTATTTGTTTCGGTGGATTTATTTCATAAATTTCTCGTGGATCAAATTTTTCTATTTGTGATGCTTTTGATGTCAGCGGGGTATATGCGATTACTTGATAAGCGTATGTTTTAAAATACCTGTTATTAGAAATTATTTCAATTCCCTTATGCACATAGTTTGTCACACTCGAACCAAATTCAATCATTTTCTTCAATGATCCATTTTTCGATGATGTGTCATTTTCAAAAACAAGTAAATCATACGATATTATTTTTTCATTCGACGGATCTTTACTAGACCAAATAATTTTATTTGACATATTTTGAGAATTAAAAACAATTTTATCTATTGAAACAGAAATATCCGTTTTGATTATTTTTCTTGCAGATTTGATTAATGTCATATGGCACTACCAGTTACCATCTTAACAACACTATAAAAATTGTCCGATTCACTATATTCACTACTCTTAAAAAAAACACGAAGATCTTCGGAAATACCAAAATCACTACCAGATACAGATAACGCATGTATACCATCAGATCCAGATATATACATTCTAACTAAAAATTGTGGCTTGTTATTGGAATAATTTTCACGCAATTGTATCATTGAATTTGTATCTATTATGTTTCCCAAATTCTTTAATGATTCTATTCTTGATTCTGGCGATATAGCATTCGGATCCCCAAATAAAAATTGTTCATTAATAAGATTTAATATTGTATCAGATTCAGCATTTTCATCAGTTAATCTTGATATTGATAGTGAGCCAGTAACATTCGTTTGAATATCCACATACTGTGATATAAATGGATTTGAAGTATACGACTGCGAAAATAAGCTAACATTTTGAAATACCTCAAACACTGGAAGTGACTCTACACTAAAGTCATCACTAGCACTATTATATATAACATCAGTATCGTGCAAAGTAAAATATTTTGGTAAAAAAATACCCTTGGACAACAACTCAACACCCATGGGGGTCAGAGCTAAATCAATAATTCTTGTTTTATTACAAATAAATCCCATGAATTAATTATGAATTTTGGATAAATTATAGAAACGATTCAAAAAAGAATTAATAATCTACTCGCACTGTAAAAATAAGACTTACCTCCGGTGATTTCAAGATTGGAGTGGATACTTTTGCAACAGCAAGTAAATTATTAAGATCGTCACATAAACCAATAGTTGTTATATATGTTCTACTTTGAACATTTGTTAGTGACAAAGAACCACTCATTACGCGTATTAAGCCATTTGTGTCGGTATATGTTGGGTTACTGGAATAATTGAAATCTTTATCAAGCAAAATACATTTATACGCAGTGGAATTAATTCTAGTAGCCGGATGAACGTTAAGTTGTTGTATGTGATTTCGCGCTCCATCGACAACACAATCAATTGTGCTCCCAGTTAGTAAATCATTCATATGCCATGAACCGGAAAAATATGGCCCGTATAATGATGCGGTCGTAATTGCGATAACTCCAGCGTTATAAAATGCAAGACCAACGACATTACCATTGGAACACGAATAAATCGGCCCATAGTCGCCCGCATATTCTTTAGCTATTGTTGACCCACAAGAATCAGATGCCGTTAATGTTGAAACAGGACCCTCTGCAGATGCAGACAGCCACATTGTTAAATACTTGCTTCTGAAATAATCTTTAAACACATTCCTTTTTAAAGAAATAAAAAATAAATCGGTATATTCAGTACCAGCCCACGAGAATTGCTTTGTTGTAGAACCAAGAAGCGTCGAAGCAAATATTTTATAAACATTGGCTTTTTCGTCTCTTTGAACAACAGTTGATGAATACCAAGTAGAACCAGTTGACATTCCATAAGTTATGTCCGCAAGAGCATTGGTAGAAGCAAGTGATATTGGGGTCTGATCATAAATCGTCTGAAAATAACCTAAATATCCAGTTAATGAATTTGATATGTGATAATAACTAGCATTATTATATTTTCTTACATATGCGTCATCAGTAAACGAATTTGAATTAATATAAACATTCTCGAATAAAGTATTTTCCCGCTGACCAATATCCGAACGAAGATCAAAAGATTTGAACATTACTATTCTCCTTGTCTCAGATTTTTATAATACATTATATGTTACTTTCCGTCAGTGTTATATTTACAGTCGTATGTAATCCACTCGCAGTACCAGTAAATTTTGCAACAGTTGTGATTTGTCTATTTGGGGCCGTAGTACCAGGATTTGCATACGTTGCCCATTGCTCGCTTGTTATTTCCCGACACCTAAAATAAACATTGCAAGTATTAACATTTGTTATCTGTGTTGAACTAGTCGGGGCGATGTAACTCCCAATGTTATAGGCAGAAATATTAACCAAATCAATTCCATTACAAATCAATAAATCATCATCAATTTGAACAATAAATGATGGGTCCCAAATCTGGGATGGAATTGAAGCAACATCATTTGTAATCATTTTTTGGTTTATAGTAATAACAAACGCATTTTTAATTGCATCCCTATAATATTTAGTAATCGATGTCGGTTCCGTTGAAATTTTTGGTAAATAACGCAAATTTGGAATGTCGCATGACATCATCGGATATTTTATCGCGAATGACTCATTAATAAAACCTTCAAACACCGGCGTTACAAGTATGGCCGCATCTTCTGCACCAGGACTCGATGGATTCCATAAATTATAATCAATTTCATCATCGGATACAGTCCATTTAGTAATGGCAAATGAACCGTCTCCACGTGATATAAATTGGCGTCCAAGATTTGTTAATACAGCATCAACAATCACAGTAGATGTGGCAAAATCACTACTTAAAAATCCCATA
>Ga0265297_10006973_pt1 | contig 15966 bp, 44 predicted proteins | sample Munlanlwell13791_FD_192502 | JGI IMG/M metagenome (GOLD analysis project Ga0265297, IMG submission 192502) | Leachate microbial communities from a municipal landfill in Southern Ontario, Canada - Leachate well 137-91 | ecosystem: Engineered > Solid waste > Landfill > Unclassified | place... | reverse complement strand
TATCTACTCCTAGGGAAAGCAGAAACCATTTTTGAGTACTAACGAAAGTAGGAATGAGCATTGGTTGAATCTTTTTAGAAGCAATGTGACGTGCCATGATTCGGTATTTTGCGCGCAAATATTCTTTAGTTATCATTTCTTTTCTCCTTAAAACATTTTGGATCCATTTCTATTAACAAATAATCGAAAGAATATTCCCAATCAAAGTTTAGTGCTGCGATATTCTTTATTATTCTGTTCGTTATTATTCTCTCTAATAGTTTTCTTTCGTCTCTTTTTTGTTTTTGTCGGACAGCAAAAATTATAATCCAGATAGCACAAAGAACTCCTAATATTGCATAGAGCATTATCATTCCTTCATTTTATAAATGAAGTAGAAACCTGCTAGAGATATAACGACACAGGAAATAACTTCATACCATTCCATTATTTTGCTTCCTTGTACTCTCGATATTGATGAGAAAGATCAGCGATATATTCATTGATCTTTTGAAGACCTTCTTGAAAGGCAGCTTTCAGGTCACTCAGGTATTCAAATTTCTCAGGATTATTACTTACATACAATCCTGTAGAAACCAGAAGACCTGTCATTGCACTAGCTAACAAGGCGGTGAGAGTTCCTCCAAGAAGAACATAGGTTCCACCCGTTGCAAGTGCATCTGCAAGTAATGAATGTTGTTCGAGAAAATCACGAATTTTCTGGGGAAGTTTTCCATAGATAATGAAAAATCCAGCAAACGTCAAAACTGAAAGAGTAATTGCTTGGCTGATCATGTTGGGTCTCCTAGTTTTAAAAGATTTCCAACCTGTTTCTCAATGAGTTCTTTTTCTTTAAGCAATGAAGAAAGTCTTTTCTTAATTAATTCTTTTTCACCTTGTTTTATTTCGTTTTTTCTAACACAGGTAGAACAAAAGAGAGTAGAACCTAGAGTCATGTCTGAACAGCAACATGGCCATTCCGAAAAATAAAAATTACCATCTGGATGTCGGCCAAGGTGGAGACGGATATGGTCTGTCATTGATTCTCAATCCATTGAAGTTCAGTTTGATCTCGAACTTCCTGAAGTTGTTTGGAAATTTTGGAGATACGCGCCGAACTTCCAAATTTCTGCTGCCACATCTCTAATACTTCCAGGAGATTATTCATATCAACTATTTGACTTTCAATTTGAACTGGACGAGATTCTTCAATAGGTATTCCTGACATAGCACTAAGGAGTAAACGAATCATTCAGATCTCCTCTGGAGAATCAGTCTGGATCTTCTTCTCCAATAACAAAATTTACTTCAAAATTTACTTCAGGAACTTCTGGTAGGCTTTCAATTTCTTCGAGATCTTCTTCAATAAAGAGAAAGAGTTCATTCGGTGGGCTCATGTCGTTCTCCAAATGCTTTGAGAATCCTTTCTCTAATCTCTTTGTCTTTTTCTGGATCTTTATCAATCTGAAGATCTTGAAGTCGGTAGGTTTTTCCATATCCGACATGGTCTACAAGAATTTCTTTATCCTTCTTGAATGCAATGAAAGATTCTCCTTCAAGAGTTGAAAAAAGATAACTCATTGAGACCTCCTACTTAATTCTACTCTTTTGATGGGAGGCTTTCCACCTCCCTTGCCGGTTATCACGGATTGTTAACTATTTGGTGCTCGGAACGAGATTTGAACTCGTACGGCCGAAGCCAAGAGATTTTGAGTCTCTTGTGTCTGCCGGATTACACCACCCGAGCTAAGCAATGACTTGAAAGAATTGTTCAATATCAGTAATACTCATCTCTTGAATGTCGAACTGTCGTTCAAATTCTTTTTCTTTAACAGCCTGATAGCTAGGATTCTTCAGAGCCAAAAGAAATGAACGTTGTTCAAACCCAAGAGCTGGATTCGAAACAAAACCAGGGACGATCTTGTTCTGTTGACGATGACCATACAACCACCGAAGAGTTTCTTTGACCGAACGATGTTCTCGTGATTTCGAAGCTTTGCAAATCACTCCAGTATTATCTGGATCGCATTCTTCGATAATCTCATTCACTTTTTTAGCGGCCCAATCGACATCTACAGGAGAACAACTGATATCGGTTCCATCTTCAATAGCATGAAGAACGTCATTCAAATCGTTCTCAGGATGGATAGGAGTGAACTCGATAGTCTCATCATCATTGGGAAGCATTTCGATGATGTCGGTAATATCAAGTTCGATGTAGGTTACCGCAACTTTTTGCTCGTCTTCGTCCCTGATTCGATCTGCCATCTGATCAAATGTTTCGTACATTTTTTCGACGACTTCACGATGTTTTTCGCTACGAAGACAACCAACGACCATAGGAAACGAAGGAAGGAAATCGAATCTCCATTTACCTTGGAGATCTTTCTCTCGAGCAGTTTCCGAAAGAGGAAATTCCATCCCTGCGATTTCGAATACTTCTTCCCAACGAGAAGTGCTTTTTTTGAAGTTACGTCGGAAGAAATCCAATTCTTTCACAGTTTTCCAGTGATCGGTCGAATCGAACAGTCGTTCTTGAAACGAAGGTTTCTTCGAAATGTATCTCCAGGCTTGAATTTCCCGAACCTGTCCTGCTTTGGAGATACGAAGAGTTAATTGTTCTTTAGGGCCAATGGAATAGACGAAGATCAAATCTTTATTCTTGATCTGCTTCCCTTGGTCTTTAACAATCACTCTGCTTTCTTTCCGAACAGCTTGAGTGAGAGCAAGTTTTGCTTTAACATTGCGAAGAAGTTCTTCACCAAGTTCAGTTTGATTTTTCCTGCGGCCAAAACCATCTTCACCAGAAAACCTCCAGGAGATACCGTCTTGAACTTTACTCCAGAGACTTTCATTTATCGAGATGGAATAGCCATGATCATTCTTCCCAATCCAAATAGGTTTCGCAGTCCATTCTTCTTCAGTTTCTTCGCTGACCTTGAAGTTGCGTTTAGCATTCCTTTCTGCGTCTCGAAGAAGTTCTTCATCAGTCCTAATTGGACCAGAGAGACGAGATTCAGTACCACAACGATAGAATGGAGCAACTTCCGATTGATCTTCTCCAGCAATTTGGAGACCATCAACGACTGCTGCTGCAAACTCCTGGGACCTAGCTTTCTTTTCTTGAAATTCATCGATCATTTCTTGGAGTTTTGCGCGCACATTTTCAAGTTCACCAATAGCGGCAAAATAGGTCATTAGAGCCTCCTAAAAGTCTTTTCGTTCGATAGAAGTTTCTTTCAAAAACATCTCTCTAGAAATAAAGATGAAGTCAATTACGTTTGCTTTCTCGCAGAATGGAGCATACATAAAGTATTCATGAGTATCCCTTGAAAGACAAACTTCTGCTTCTTCATCAAGATTGGTTGCGAATTTGAATTCGATAAAATCTTCATGGACTTTTCTGAAAGTTAAGCGTATTTGGTTCTTGCCATAGACAAACAGATGTTCGATTCCATGAAGAAGATGAGTTAGTTCGACAGCATGAAAAATATGATGAGGATCATCAATGTTGAGTCTCATTAGATAACTCCTAAAATCTTTGCTACGTTTGGATCTGCGAGAAGGACCATTTCGTCGATTTTATTTGTAATGTGACGTCCAATCCAAAAACCAAAACAAAGCATTGTCCCATATCCAATAATTGTTAGACCAGACAAAGCTATACTTAAGATAGTAGTAATCATTAATGACTCCTAAAACTTTAAGACTTGATTTCAGGGATTGTTCTTTAGAGCGTTAACTTGCTCTAGACGGAGGAGAATATCAGGATTTGGTCGGGATTAAAGAAGTCAGATTATTTTACTTTTTCCGATCATCTTTAGGTTTTAAAAACTTTCATCCGTAGATCCTATTCTTTACAGCTGCTGCTATTTTAGTAGCCATGAAATGATCAAATCCTCGAGTGACTATTAATTTATCATGAAGCATTTGAAAGTCACCTTGATTTTCTCCTGGGCCTGCTTTGAGTAATTTGCCTGCATACATTCCATGCTCTTTAGCCATACACTCAACTTTTTCCCACCAAACTTTCGCGGGCATAGTCCCAGGAGCAATATCTTCAGGAATTAAAGTCTTAATATCTCCTTTAACTGTTCCATGAACAATATTTTCCATTCCATTTGAGTCGTTAGATTGGTGCTGATGCGCGGAAAAATCGAAGTGATTTCCATCGTCCATTTAGTCACCTATGTAGTTGAATTTATTCGGCGAGGAAAACAAAAATTGAATTGATTTCGATAGGAGTTATCTTGATCCCTTCCAGGTCAGAAAGGTTGATTAGATCTGCTTTAATGTCTACTTCCGTTTGAAGTAAAGGGTTGATCTCGGCCTCAAACTGTTTGAAATTCTCATCTTTGACTTTAATTGATTTGTCAGGAAGCTCTTCTCCGTACTTTTTAATTAGATCATTTCTGATCTTTTGAAACGACTTTAACTCAGTATCGATCTCTCTTGCTAATCTCATCAAGAGAAATGCGGGACGAGGAGCCATTTCAGTTTGAAGAAGTTTATTGATTGTTGGTTGGCTATCGAGGATCTGATTAACTTTCACTTTCATCTTATCTCCTTTGGTTTCTAATCCAAAGACTAGAATACCAAAAGAAAAAAGAAAAGTAAAGAAAGATCTGGTGTGCAATCAGCTAAATGCTCTAAGGGCGATCTTGAACTGCCTTGAGTTTAGACCTTTCTGTTATTATGTCTTTACTCTTAATTCAGCGTTCCTCTCGTACAAGCCGAACATACAGTGTGATCCTGGCTTAATTTTCTCTCAGCTATATCCAGACAGAAACAACTTGTACGTGGTCCAGATATAGTTTCCTGAAAATTGCTACCTTTCCCTGTGGTTATACGCTAGCCCTTGATGCGGTGTCTAGACGCTTGAAGACGCTTGCAAAACATCTTCTTCCACTCGTAACTCTTTAAAGGATGGGGTTTAAGCCCTACCTTCCAGATCTTTCTTTAAATCGTCGGACTTCCAGCGTCACCGACTAGTAACCTTTTCAGACCGTCAAGTCTGTAAAGCTGTTCTTTCTAGAAAATTGGAGCAGAAGACGGGGCTCGAACCCGCAACCTCCGACTTGGAAGGCCAGAGCTCTACCAATTGAGCTACTTCTGCTTTGGTCCCATCACTCTGGATCGAACAGAGATTTCTTGATCCACAGTCAAGCGTCCTACCATTAGACGATGATGGGTTACAACCCTTGCCTCGCCCCGCCTCGCCATGCCTAGCCCCGCCGCGCCCTGCCCTGCCGCGCCTCGCCAAGCCCTGCCCTAAACTGTTTTTTTTAAAAACAGCCGGATTTTCCAGCGTCACCGGCAATTCAGAGTAGGTCAGTCTCTGAATCTTTTTCCTTCTTGAAGAGTAGTGCGAGAAGGTTTTAGCTGTTAGGATTATTCATCCAGCTTGAGTTACGGGCTCAAGCATTCGGTTGTTCGTTCATGGCCTTTTCGAGATCAGGAGCGGGAGCGGGCTTTTCCGCAGGACGCCGATCCAAAAAGACGATCCGATTCGCCACGACTTCCGTGACATACCGAACCACTTCATCATTCCCAGTGAACTTCCGGGTTTGATTACGGCCATCTTCAATGAGAACGTGACTGCCCTTGTGCAGGTTTTCACAGGCGACGGCTTGGTTACCGAATACAACGATCCGATGCCACTCAGTCCGTTGCCGACGTTCGCCGTTTTGGTAGTAATATTCGTTCGTTGCCAAACGAAGATTGCAGACCGTATGACCGTTGTCCAAATAATTGATTTGAGGATCCGCACCGAGATGACCTTCCAGAATCACTTTGTTCATTTGCTCTTCTCCCTGTTACGATCTGACGTTTTATCAGATCTAAAAATTTCAAAAAAAATACTTTAATACAGAGTTCGAGGAAGATCAGTTTTTCGATTAACCAAGAGCCTCGAGTTCTTTGCGCAGATCTTCGATAGACTTGCCCTTTTCGGCTTCGTCTTGCTTCTCTGCAATGAGACCCTCGAGTTTCCTACGCTTGGCGATCTTGTCTCGAAGATTCTTGCGGTCTTGCTCTTGTTTCTCCTAATTTCTGAAATTGACTTTAATAAGATGTAGTGGGAGGAAGACTTACTTCTGAATCTGCAAGGAGTCTTCCTTCGAGTACGAGCTTTACCCTGATAGTTTGACCATATCGATTGAGCTCGATCCGAAGATTTTGTTGGAGATATTCTTGAATCTCCTGAGCATGGTCGATTTCAAAGCGAGATCGAAGATAGTAAAGCGGTTCTCCTAGATCATTTTTTATTTGAAAATCGAATTCATCGGACTCTTCAACGGAATAAACCTTATTCAAGGTTAAGCCAGTAACCTCTGACATATCAATGCATTTAACTTTCATGTTTTCTCCATTTATCCCAGTGATTACATTCAAAACAAGGGAAAATTTGTCCTCGCTCGAGAGTTTCTCTACAATCTATAAAATAGCAGGTATGACACCTAGGTTCATTTATTTCGTCATCTAATTCTTTTAGATGTTTGAGACAATTTTCGAATTCAGAAATTATCTTTTTGATATTCATTAGTTTCTCTTTTTGAAATTGGCGCGCCTGGCCCGATTCGAACGGGCGGCCCATTGTTTAGAAAACAATTGCTCATATCCAACTGAGCTACAGGCGCGTCTTTTCAAACTCTTTCAATTTCTTTTTGAAATCCTTTTGACTTTCTTCTAATTCTTGAATCAAGATCTGATTAAGCTTTTCATTCTCCTTCTCGAGTAGATCAATTCTCTTCTCGAGTTTTGCTATCATTTTTTGAAGTTCTTCTAGCATTATTATTTCTTTTCTGTTATTCTAATTCTGGACACTTTAACAGGAGATAAAACATGCCAGAAGAAAAACCAGATGAAAAAAAGACATTTAAAGAACTTTTAATTTCAACCTTGCAAGCTTTCCCAGAACATCCAAGTGATACTCAGATCGCTGAATGGAAGAAGATCTATCCAGCGGTTCTTTCTTCGGGAATGGGCGATGACGAAATTTTTATTTTTCGCCCCATTACTCGAAAAGAGTATCGAGATATTCAGGAAGAATCAATGAAAGATCCTTCTATTCCTTTTGAGGATCGAGTAGTTGAAAAAAGAGTTCTTTGGGCAAGTCATCCAGAAGTTCTTCAGACTAAAGCTGGAACTATTCCTGCCCTTTCAGAGCAGATACTTGCCTCAAGCAACTTTATCAATCCCGAGATGGCTTCTCGTCTTGTTGTAAAACTCTAGAACATTCTTCGCAGTAATAGGCTTTAAAGGGTTCTCCTTCCAGATCTGCAAAGACTTCATCTTCAGGATGATAAAGATTCTTTTTACACCTGAGACATTGGCAATAGAATGAAGGACCTGTGACTATTTGCAGTCTTCCAAAGCTTTTTGAAGAAATTTTTTCCATAGGTTATGTGGAACACTCCATGTTGTGCTTTCGTCATTAACGCAAAACTGAAGACTCAAATGCTTTCCTGTATCTCCGACTACTATTTGTCCTTCACCAATAAAGTCCTTGAAATTCGAGAATATCTTTAGTCATTCTTTCTCCTATTCCATTACACTGGTTTTTACGATTCGTTTTGCAGTAATACCCTTTATTTTCAGAAGACAAAACATATGAGAAATGATAACCTCACATACTACATTTGGTTGAAATCCCGTTAATCTACAACGTTTGCCATCAAAATGCGGACACTCTGCTTCTTGGCAAATAGGAATTCCATCTCTCCATGTAATGTTTGGTTTCATTATCTCCTCGATTCTATTTGAAAGTTAATCATTTCCTCAAAGACGTTGGAACCATAAAGAGCTATCATAAATTCACGATAGACTACATCCTTTATGTTAATGTCGACATCTTTGCGAGAATAGAAGTCATCCATAGCATTCTCTATGAATTCAAAAACTTTCGAAAGATCAGGATTTGGATTTCTAAGAGGAAGCATTGAATTCTCCTAATTTTTTCCACGAGCCACTCATTAGATACCCACAGGAGGTATCAGCAGTTTTTGCAATTTTTTGAGTAAGCGTCGAAGAAAAAGCTTTAACATTAGGTTGTTGTCGAATAGCAATTATTATTGAAGAATACATATCTTCCGAAATTTTCGTCGCTATTCCACCAGCCATACCACCTAGGAAACCTACTAATAAAGTTACTAACATTGTTTCTCCTAGGAGATTATTTCGTAACAATGCAATGCAGAATTTGAACAAGTTGGATGTTCTCGCCGATTAATTCGCCTGTAAGTATTTCGACTTTGTGAAGATCTTTTTGGATTTGATCGTAGTCTTGTTTGAGTTCTGCAAGTTCTTTACGAAGATCGAGATTTCTTTCACCTATTTCATTCATCTGATTTTGAAGAACGATCTTTTCTCCTTCGCAATCAGTACAATTCGTAATTAACTCTTTGACCTGAGCTTTGAGTTCATCTTCCTTAGTCAATTCACAAGCACATTCTTGAACGACACAGTCTTCTGGTTCATCTTCTTCAGCTTTCCAGAGATTGTAGTTTTCACAGCTACAACATGGCGGAAAGGTCGAAGTTGTACCACCGAATCCACAGTTTGAACAATTATGTTTTTCTGGTTTTTGTTCTACCCATTGACTATAATTTTCGCCGCATTTATTGCATTGATGTGTATTCTTATTATATTTATGCTCACAGTTATCACAGCTTTTTGTCATCTTTTTCTCCTGAGCCTTTTCTTGAGGTCCCCATTGATCACAATTGTTGGAATCTTTCCCACTCAAAGAGCAAGGATGCTGAAGTGGTGTTAGATTGGAATTTTTACAGCTAGGACAGTCATTTTTAATTTCCCAACGATCACCACGAACACAATAACAACAAGGAAATGAATCTTGGTTGAATTCATAATACCTACAATTTTGACATTGTTTCATTTCTTTCTCATTTCTACCTGTCGGATTGGGTTAAGGATTCCGTTTTCCCGCGCAAAATTCTCTAATTCCATAGCTAAATTATCATCTTCTATGAAAAAGAGATTTGCTGCCATATTATTTCCCAGGAGAACTCCTCTTATTTCTTCTATGTATACATTTCCTTTCATCTTTCCTTCTAGGATTTGAAAGACAACGTATTCACGAAGACCATCTTTAATAGTACCTAGATGTTCTGCTCGAGGATAATTTGGTCCAGGAAGTGGAAACTTATTGGAGTTAATGACTTTCATTTTTTTGCCAAACGAGCTGCACCAGTATTAATTATTCCATTCAAAATAATTAATCCAACAAACCATCCCCAATGAATATTAGTGTATCCAGTGATGTTTGTAACAAGGAGAATACAGAAAGTACAGCCTGCGAGATTCATTCTTCTTCCCTTTCATTCCTTTTTTGAATCATTTTCAATTCTCCGTCACTCAAAAGATTTGAATCCATTAGACATCGTTCTGCTGTAAACATCATATTTCGTTGTGCATCTTGAACGTATTTTTGATACCAAGAAAGCTCTTCTTGCCTTTGCTGAATGGGATCGAGATCTTGGCGAACCAATCGAGTTGGAGTGAGATCAGCTTTGAGACCATGATAACGAAAATCCTTGACAAATTCTTTGAGAATTTCAATTTGTCGGCGCATTTTCTAAATAGCTAAATTATTATTTTTCATCGTTTTCTCCTTTAAAGTTGTCAAATGCATATTTTTGAAGAATTTCATCTGCTCTGATCTGATCTTCCATTGCAATTGGGCTGAGAGATTTACATTCACATTTATCAAAGTCAATGTTATCGTGCCCTATACCTTTGAGAACTTGTTGAAAGACGGTATCACGATTAAACATTACTTCAAGTTCAATTTCTTCTATCCCAGGATTCTTTTTGAGATATTCTGAGAAATTTGGATAGATTGTTCTGACGACGTTATCTATTTCTTCATTGTGATCTGCTCGCAGAATCTTGTGACGGATTTTATGATGACTTTTCATTTTAATTTTCTTCTTCAGCTAAAATGCTAATGCGTTGTTTAAGAGCTATTATTTGATCAATTTCTTTATTTGATTTTGATGTTTCTAGATTTGTACAACGGGTGATATCAAGCATTAGTGAACAGAGAGCATCTATAATTATTTCTTGTTCTGTTTTTGAGAGATCTATTTTCATTGGACTCTCCTAGGTACGACTATTGTTATGAGGATCTTCTGAATGCCATGCAGGACAAAGTTCATCTACATTTGCTTCTTCTGGTAAAGAACGAGGAGATGAAAAAGTTGGAAAAGAAAGAGAACGAAGTAGTGAAAGATAATTTTCTACCCAGACAGGTATTGGACAAGTACAAGTTGTGTCCCTGGTTTTAAGATCCATTTTGAAATGTTTACATTCTCGACAGGATCTCATTTTAAATCTCCTTTAGGACAGAGAAGTTGAGTAGCCCCCTACCCCCTAGCGGGGGGTGGAACTTTTGTGAGAGGAATGATTTCTTGGTCTTGGTTCAGATACCAGCCGTCATCTAGTTCATGTTCAAGTATCACTTCGATTGGTGGAGAATTTTCATTCTCGAACCAATACATGGATCCATTCTGGATTTGCATCCACATCCACTTCATTTTTTTCTCCGTGCTGTTTTGATGAGAAGATCAATTTCTTCCATTTTCCATTCAAAAAGAACACTAATATCTTTCCTTAATATCTCTAATATCTCCAGGAGTAAAGACTTATCTCCTGAGAGGTAAAGATGAGGTTTTGAGATGATATCAGCGATTTTATTTTGAAGGATGAGTGATGGGCAAGAATTGAGGAGTTGGGTGCAGCGTTTTTGCAGTGTTATTTCAGTAATGAATGGTAACGGCAATTGCATCTAGTACCTGTAAAGAGTATTTAGAAAAGCATACTCTAGTGAATCCTCTGGATACAAACAGGTAACGATCTGCTTCCGTGTTTTATCGTAAACTACTCTTATCTTTTTGTCCAGGACGTTTAGATCCCAAACTGTTGTTCGAGAGGATTGAGCTTCAACGAATCTTCCTTTGGATTGTTGAATCATTTCGATCATTTGTTGATGAAGTTGGGGAGTTAGTGTAATGCCGAATCTTCGGCCGATGCGGTCTCGAAGATGTTTAAACTGGGCTTCTTGTTTTGTCATTTGATGCAACTTCGGATGTATTTAATGTGTTTCAAATATTCTTCAATTTCTTCTTCCGAATATCCGTTTTGTTTCCCAATATTGGTTCCTTCTCGAATCCATTCTTCTATCGAATGACATTGACATCCGATGTGAAGGGTATCGAGTCCACATTGGGAAATGGAATCTCGAGTACCTTGGATAAATATCGGTGATTTCTTCCAATTACCAGAATGGAGAATACCAAGGACCCGAGCATTTTCGGATACCTGAGCATTTCCGGATACCTGAGCATTTCCGGATATCCGAGCATTTCCAAATACCTGAGCATCTCCGGATATCCAAGCATTTCCGGATACCCGAGCATTTTCGGATACCTGAGCATCTTCGGATATCCGAGCATTTTTGAATACCTGAGCATTTCCAAATACCCGAGCATTTCCAAATACCCAAGCATTTTCGAATACCTGAGCATTTCCAAATACCTGAGCATTTCCGGATACCAAAGCATTTTCGGATACCCGAGTATTTCCAAATATCCGAGCATTTTCGAATACCCAAGCATTTCCAAATACCTGAGCATCTTCGGATATCCGAGCATTTCCGGATATCCGAGCATTTCCGGATACCTGAGCATTTCCGGATACCAAAGCATTTTCGGATACTTGACAATTTTCCCCAACAAAAGCAGTTAGATCCACTTTCGCGGTATCCGCTACCCAACCACCTCCATTTGGATGTTGATGAGCGGGTATTGGGCCAAAACCGAAATTAAAAGTTGTCATGTGTGTACTCCCCTTCTTCGATACATTCTCTTTCGGTAAAGCGCTTGTCAATTCATTATCTGGAAGATCGAAAGTAAACTTGTCGATAATCTTAGAGGTTACTTCTTTTTCCATCTCAGCGAGAAGGCGAAGATGATCTGCAGTAGGAGCAAGATTCTGGTTAATGTTTTGATAAAGATTCATTTCATTAATTCCTTTTGGAGTAATAGGATTCATTTGATCACCTTTGTTATTTGGGTTTCTTTTCCTTCAATCTCGAGTCTGTCTCCTGGGAGGATGTCGCGGGCTTTTATTTTTTTCGAAGAATGCCAAAGCTTAACTTCGCTTTCTTCTTCAAGACTAATCTCTTTCCCCTCAAGAGTCTTTACTTGAATTGTTACTACTTCTCGAGGCACACATCCTGAAGTTCCTTTGCAAGATGGACAAGAACAAGTATTGGGACCAAGTGGACTTGGAACCGCAGGTTGAGTAGGAGTTGTAAATCCTTGAGCCAATAATTGTTTCATTATTTCTGAGACATCCTGAAAAGTATAGGCATCGATATCTGAATAACCCATTTAATTCTCCTTTAATACTCCAACATCACTCAGAATATTCTTTATTCTAACTGTGATGTCTTCAGGGGTTGTCATTCCAAGATGCTTCACTGCTTCGACTAACTCTGTGTACTTCTGAAGAAGTTCAGAATATTTAGTCAAAGTAATGAGATGATCTTCTGTCCGTTGAGCAAGTTCTCGCTGAAAAACTGTTACTTGAGTTTCGTACTTTACTACTAGTTCTTCAAGACTTTTGGGGGACTTCATTCTCTTCCTCCATGTTTCAATCCACATGTCTAAGACATGACAATTAATCTTTAGAAATTATTGTTTCTTCCTCCATAAACATAAATTCAATCTCATCTTCGATTGAAGTATCCCAATACTCCCGCTGACTCTTTAAACGAATGAGTCGAAGATTTCTATCCTTGACACCTAGTTTTTCTACTAGATCTTTAGCAAGAATTCGATGATAGACTGGAGATTTCATTAGTACTCCTCGTCAAGATATTTTTTGATTTTAGCGGCCAATTTAATGGCTTTTTTAGAGGTTAGATTCAGATAGATCTCTTGAGATTCTTCTGTTGGCGGCCCCTTCTCCATCATTCCAGGAGAATACTCCATTGAACAGAGAGCTAGATACTCATCAGACCATTGCCCAAAATGATTGTCAGTCAGATACCAATAGACTGCTGCTACAACATCGAAAATATTATCTGAAGAGATTTTCATGTTCCTAGAACCACTTGAATTATTCCATAAGTGGCAAGACTAAGAATAGAAACAAAACCAATTCCAGCAATAAAAGTAATAATAAAGGTTGTCATTTTTTACTCCTGAGATAATTCTTTGAAGTTTCTGAATCAAGAACAAGTTTATAAGTTCCAAAGACTGCCGAACTAACTGTACTTCCTACAATTGCTCCTATCCAACCTGGACTTGAACTAATAACTGCGATTCCTGTTCCAATTGCTGCTCCTGTCAATATTATTCCAATAAAAATGCATCTTTCAATATCTCCTCGTAGATATTCTTCATTGAATTGATTTATTTTTTGAAAGGTTTCTTGATTATTTTCGATAAAATTATCGATATCTTCTGCAAGACTAGAGTTTTGTTGGGCCGTTTCTTCCATGATCAATTTCCTTTAATTGCTCTGTACAAGCCATAGGTAATGCAGTAATAAGCGAATAGAAAATAACTCCAAATATACCAATTAACAGCCAAAATCCTCCACCAATAATCATCTTGTTTCCTTTTTCAGATTTTTTAAATCGGCGATTGCACTCGGACAACATCGTTTCTCGTCGTCGGCGTGCCGCCCTGCGGTCCATGGCCTTTCTAACCCACGGGCTCATTTTCTGACGCATCCCTTCCTAGACCCATCGCACATGGAAAACACGCGCCCGCAAGCGCAGAACGGCTCCATAAGTTGATCCGGTGACGTGAACCCAAACGGAAGATCGGCCGCTGCCGAGCATCTTTCTAGCAGCATAATCCGCTCCTTTTTGCCATTCTCAGCGGCGCGCCCACCCGCCTCGGTCAAACGCACGCCATCGGCAATCCCTTTGTCTGGCTCTGGTGGGGTAGATTCGACGTACCCAAGTGATCGCAAGTGTCCCCAAGCGAGTTGATCGAATCTGCCTAGTTCGGTGGGCCGATAGCGGGCTCCATCGTCTCGAACAGACAACGGTCCATGCCCACCAGCAGCCGCAAGCGCTTCGAGCGCCTCCGATGCTTGGCCTCGACGCACCTGTGCGCCTACCGAGAAAGCTTTGGCGTTCCCCTCGTCGGTAAGCACAATTTCATCTGGACCACCGGCAACCCCAAAACTGCGGCGCGTGGTCCATAGGCACGGATCGACCTTGCGGCAGGCAGAGCAGAGGTCCGCATTCACCTTTCCGGTCAGGATGCGACATGATGTTGATGTGTGGATCATCTGTTAACCTCGCTCCGTTTTTCTCTCGCTGTTTACCAGCGTGATCGTCGTTCTGGAGTTTCCTATCCAATCTCTACGAGCAAGATGGGAAGATATCAAATGTCTGCATCTACCACAGAACTCTTCTTTGCAATTAATTTGGATTATTATGTTTCTCGTTCTTCTTCAGTCCAGAGTAATTTTATTGTGTCGCCCTGAACAAAAGGTTGTACAAGAAACGGTCCTGCGATAAACATTTGAACATTTTCTGGAAGGTTAAAAGCTTGAAGAAGTTGATCAAAAGTAATCTGACTTTTGTAGCTTTTTGTAATTTTCACTTCGGTTTTCAGATCTCCTACCTGAATCTTGTCAATAACTGTCATTAATTCAGTAGGAATTTGACATTCTTTTTCACGAATGTACTTGAGCAGAAAATCTAGTTCTTTTTGAGTAATCATTTTCTTTCCTTGATCCATTTTGTGGCTGAAGCAACATCATTAAATATTTTTACTGGAATTGGAAGTTTTGGCGCGAGCCATATAATCGCAGTAACAAGACCTCGTTGAATTGCTGAATGAATAACAACTGCAAATGACTTGATTAATGGAATAATACCACCATCCTTGAACCATTCAGCGCTCATTTTTCTTTGAATACCTGTAAGTTCTGTATCTCCAGTATCTGAGAGGATAGAAACAACTTTATTATTCCTCTTTATTAATCGGGCAACATCTTCAAGAACAGTCTTTTGTTCTAGATCGGTCACAGTCTTGCCACGATACTCAATGATGATCATTTCAGGACGTTCAATAATGGTAATCATATTATTTTCTCCACGTTAGAAGCTTTTCCTGAACATTCGATCAAAAGAGCTATTGCAGATTTTCTACTTGGAACATCTCGAACAAGGAAAAGAGATGTCAGATCAGGACTGCAGGCATCTATTTTCCAAAGTTTTTCAGAATGAACTTGAAATGAAACTCCTTTAGCAGGATAAGGAAGTCGAAATGTTTCTACGTAATAGTTCATCGATACTCCATTAGGATCAGATCTTCTGGGGAAACTTCATATTGTTCGAAAGCAGTCATTTCCCAATCGAAGTCTGGAAGATATTTTTTACATTCTGCGTCAATCGCTTCCATTATCCTATCAGCTATGTTCATTAGACCTTTATCTGTAGGTAATTCTGGGGTTAGTTGATTAAAGGGTGGAGTATAATCAAGTTTCCACAATGCTTTTCGAAGACTTGATGATTCTATACGTTCAATACGAACCATTGAGGCATCAAAGGAATGAACTCTATAAATATGACTATATTTTTGATTTTCTTGCTTTTTGATTCGGACTAGCTGATCAATTTTTACTTCTTCGATTTTCATTTTAATTTTCCTTTTTTAAATATTAGTATTGAGTGAAATTCCTTGAAATCCATTGGAGTCTTCTTTGTAGACACCAGTTCGGACTAGTTCTTCGTTGAAAGCTTTGTCGCAATACTCTTTACCGAAGAGTTCAATCGCTCCATTACGGACAATACGATTATTTTGGATATCTACTCCTAGGGAAAGCAGAAACCATTTTTGAGTACTAACGAAAGTAGGAATGAGCATTGGTTGAATCTTTTTAGAAGCAATGTGACGTGCCATGATTCGGTATTTTGCGCGCAAATATTCTTAGTTA
>Ga0265297_10006972_pt1 | contig 15969 bp, 15 predicted proteins | sample Munlanlwell13791_FD_192502 | JGI IMG/M metagenome (GOLD analysis project Ga0265297, IMG submission 192502) | Leachate microbial communities from a municipal landfill in Southern Ontario, Canada - Leachate well 137-91 | ecosystem: Engineered > Solid waste > Landfill > Unclassified | place... | reverse complement strand
TCAAGCTCGCGAACCGCTCCACCGGCAGACAAATGTTTAAATATTTTATCTAATATTAGAGTATTATTGATTATTTCTTTATCTCCGCTCTTAGCCTCCCGACGGGTTTTATCGAGACGCTTCTCGATAGTAGCCAAATCGGCGAAGATCAGTTCCAGGTTGATGGTTTCTTTATCACTGGCCGGGTTTATGGCGCCGGCGACATGGATGATATTTTCATCCTTAAAGTCTCTGATTACCTCACAGATTGCGTCACATTCTCTAATATGAGCTAAAAATTGATTACCAAGTCCCTCGCCTTTATGGGCACCGGCCACCAAGCCGGCGATGTCAACAAACTCGATGGTAGTTTGGATAATCTTGGCTGGTTTGGATACCGCCGCTAGCTTATCTAAGCGAAAATCTGGTACTTTAACAACGCCGACATTCGGATCTATTGTGCAAAATGGGTAATTAGCCGCTTCCACCCCCTTTTTAGTGAGGAGGTTGAACAAACTGGACTTTCCTACGTTAGGAAGGCCAACGATTCCGATCGATAATGACATATTTGAGAATATTTTAACTAAATGGAGTATAACTAACAATATCGGTTTTGCCAAATAAACAAAGAGAGGCCCAGATGGGCCGCTCTTTATTTAAAATAAAGTAAAATAAATACTTGGCCTAATCTGAGCCTCATCCCCAATACTGTAATCTGATTATATTATCGGGGAAAAGTTACTCTGCTAACTTAAAGTACATATTTACCAGTTCCCGGCAAGCCATTTTTTATTTTTGTTTATTTTGCTAAAGTTTAAGAATTATTCAGGAAATCTTTGTGCTTCCTAAGTATTTCTCTATTATTAGCTAATAGCCTGCGCCCGTCGTATCTTTGCCATGTTAGCATTGGCAATGAAACCGGAACTAGTTAAATAACTATTACTAGTATAGCACTTTTTTAATTCAGGGTCAAATATCGCCTAGAAATATTAGCGATATTTGTATATTTTGTTTAAAATTAAATAAAATATAAGAAGTTTTTTCATACAATATCAACTTTAAGTCCAAGATAACTTGGACTTAAAATCTAAGCTTATACACAATTAACACAGTTTATACACAGATTCATACTTTACGAATATCAAAATACATTGTGTAAGTTGATAATCAAACCTAATCCAGTTAATTAGCAAAAACGTTCTTTAAGAGCGATTTAAGTGGGCTGCGTAGTGACCCAACGATCTGAGTGTTCAACGAGTAGGGGTGTGTTTTTGGTTAACTGGGAATCATGAGGAGGCAACTGATGATAACAGGGCTTGCTATCTTTTGATATGAAGGCAAAAAGATATAAATAGCATCCAGATACTTCCCGGTGATTGATTCGGGGTTTTCCATTAAACGAAAAGCACCATAAAGGTGCTTTTGTCGTGAGGCTCGAGAGGGAATCGAACCCTCGCATCGCGGTTTTGCAGACCGCAGCGTTACCACTTCGCCATCGAGCCAGGGTATGTAAAAGTCAGTGTTCATCAGCCGGCACTGGCATTTTAGCCCATATTACTTCAATTGTAAACCGGAATCAACCCGGAGGCGGTTGAACGGGATGGTTTTCCCGTGCCTGTAAAGGTGGACCGCCGCTGTTGCTATCATAGCAGCGTTATCGGTCGTATATTCGCGATTTGGAACCAGGAAATCCGTATTTGGCAGCCGGGAGGCTATCAGGTTGGCCATCTGGAGACGCAATTCTTTATTAGCACTGACGCCGCCGGTCAGCATCACGGTTTTTGCCTTGTATTTTTGGGCCGCCTTTATTGTTTTGGAAATAAGTATATCAATTATCGCCTGTTGGTATTCATAACAGTATTCCGGGATTCTTTTTCTCCAGCCTTTATCTTGTTGTAATTGGTATAAGAGTGCGGTCTTAAGGCCGGAAAAAGAAAAATCTAGATCAGGAGAATTTAGCATTGGGCGCGGTAGAGAAAGCTTCTTTTTATTTTTCTTTTCCAAATACCTGGCGGCATATGTTGAGACAATCGGGCCGCCCGGATAGCCTAAACCCATCATCTTGGCCGCTTTGTCGTAAGCTTCGCCGGCCGCATCATCGCGTGTTTCGCCGAGGATCTTAATTTTTTTATTTTTATCCATCCGGAGGAGGGTGGTGTGTCCGCCCGAAACGGTTAGAATGACGGCGGGGAACTTTATCGTCGATGTCCGACCGATGAAATTGGCGTAAATATGTCCGGCAATATGGTTAACCTCGACGAGGGGTCGGTTCCAAGCGAAAGATAGGGTGCGAGCGGTCTCGATTCCTGTCATCAGCGAAGTAATCAGGCCCGGCCCTTTGGTGACGCCGATAGCGGCTAGCTGGCGCGGTTTGATTTTCGCTATTTGTAGCGCCTCGCTGATCACCGGTAGGATATTTAGGACGTGTTCGCGCGCGGCTACTTCCGGCACGACGCCGCCATATTTTTTATGGATCTCTATCTGCGAAGAAATAACGCTTGAAAGCACCTTAATAATTCCGTCTTTCGGGCCGGTCTTGACGACGGCAGCAGCGGTCTCATCGCAGCTGGTCTCTACTCCGAGTATATACATATATATGTATTTTAAGGGTTTTAGGAAAAAAGACAAATTAATCGGCGGTTGCCGTCAAGTTGACAGATGAGCATTTTATCTATAAAATAGTCTTGAATCTAAACCTTTAGGTTTTTATTTTCGGCAAATTACTCTCAGAAGAGGTCCCTTCGTCTAACGGTTAGGACACCAGGCTTTCATCCTGGTAACAGGGGTTCGATTCCCCTAGGGACTACTATCGGAGAATTAGCACTTGCTAGTTCTCTTTTGTTTTGTAAAATTAGTGAAATTTTAGGTGTTTGATTTATTGAAAAATCAAACTTTGTAGTTTTAGTTTTTTGATTTAATTATTTGTCTAACTGGAGATATAATGAGCTTAATGCTCCAAAATAACGATTATTAAGCGATTGCAAATTAATAATCATACTCCCGCCAAGCCTGTATGTTGCAATGCTCGGGATCTTCATCTTGCCCAAAGATAAATGGTTCAGGTCTATGAATATTAATATCGCAATATGGCTTACAGCCACTACAAGCACCGGCATAAGCTCTGATTGTATCATCGTCCAGCCACTCATAATTTCCCGCAACCCATGGGCCAATAAAAATAGTTCTGACGCTGAAGGTCCTTGGATTAAAAATTTTTAAAAACCACTCCCTGCTCATATCTGGTGTTTCCCTGACATTGTCATAAAATGCCACATAATTATTATTTGGAGACCACTCTATATCAGAAAATTTTTGTGATTTTGTCCCAGAAATTTCTTTTCTCAAAGAAAGAGGATTCCCCTCCGCCCAAACTGATGAGCCGTTATCTCCAAGATAAACATACAAGGATTCAGAAGGATTAAAATAAAAAGAAATAATAAATACGACCAAAATTATGGCTATAATAAAACTTAACAAAATAGTTATTACTTTAATTATTTTTTTGAACATTTTAACTTAATTAGGGCTCCAATAAAAGTAGGTGTTACCAATTTTTTTTAAAAATTTCCCTTTTGGAACGACATTTTTTTCAAACCATTCTTTATAGTCCCTTCCGGCAACAAAATGAGTGGCCATTGTCGGATTGTCAATTTTACCAGAAATAACATCTCTCGCTATTTCATAACATTCATACCAGCTTTTTTTATCAGCTATCCCCACCCCATCATAATTTAATGGATTAATAATTTTTTTTATAGATAGAGCTCTCTGGCTTTATCGGATCATACTGCCCTTTTTGCAATATCACTTCTTGAATTGTTTCTGGCCACCAAGAATTAGCCGTTGTTCTGTTAATAACTGACCAGGCCGCCCATATTTTTGCCTCTCGTGGCTCATTATTTACCTCGCCAAATACTAGTCTAGCTAGAAGCATCTCCGCTGTATCATCTCTGAAGTCCCCAGTCCAAAGTGGATCATCAACCGTTGGGATTCTTTTTACCCCTAATTGTTTTATACCTATCTCTATTCTTAATAAGCGCGGAGTTTCATCGGAATATAAATCAAAATTATATTGTGTTGTTTGGGCATTAATATCTTTAGAAAATGTTTTTTCTTTACCTTTTGATATTTTGCCACACCAATACCAGTCTTGATGCGACCTATTACTCTCATTCTTTTGTATTTTTCCGTTTATTAATAATTTAATATCATCATCATCTTTGCGGTTTTTATTAGTCTTGGCGATGATAGTTAGTTTAGTTATAAATAAATCAAGAATAATATAGCTGAGCCAGGGGCGCCCCCTCGCTCTTTTGAGGTGGATTGTTATCAGTTGGAATATATATTATTTTATCTATCTCTTCTACCTTAGAAACAGCAATAGCTTTTATAAAAGGGCTTTGATCTGGTTTTAGATTTATAAAATGGGTCCCCGCTTTTAAATTAACGGCGATTAGAACCATCTTTTCTAATCCCTTAAGCTCGTTGCCGTTATAAGCGGCGCTTGCATCTTTTTTGATATTTGAAGAAGTCGTTAATTCTTGATTATCTAAAAATAAAAATATATCGTCATCTTTAAAAAAAGCGCGGCTAGATTTAAAATTTTGCCACCAACTTTTCGCGCTAGCAATTATCTCAATAAGACAGAGAGAGTCTTCTTCAAGGGAAAAATCAAAAGAAAAAGGCTTGGTTATTTTCTTATTAATTTTTTCGTTTTTTATAAACTTCATATTCTTTACTACTTATTTGCCTATATAAGTATTGATCTTATCGATTAGTATTTTTCGAAAATCTTTCATATGCCTAGCCTGACTGGCCGGCAAAAAACGGCGAAGCTCATTACGAAAATCTATTTTGCTTTTCTCCAATAAAACCAGAATTGTTTGCAGATTGTTTTTATTTTTGGTGATAGTATAGTTACCAGACAATAAATAATAATAATCAAAAAAATCGCGAGGCTTTTTCCTATCCAGCAAAGCTTCAATTTTTTGCCCGATCAAATCCTCTGCTGGTAAATGAACCAATGTATACGCGGGGATAAAGTCATTTCTAATAATTGCTCTCGTCCCGATTATTTGCTTACCGCCCCGCAGAGATATTTCTATTTGAATCTTAGTAATATATTCTTCTATTTTAAAAATTAGAATTGCCAAATAGCCACCGCTAGTTTTTTTGCTTTCCGCGATATCAATTACCAGCCCGCTTTTTTCCATATTACTTAGAGTATTGGTAATTATTTTTTCAATCTCAGTAGATCTAATATTAAAACCACTAAAATCTAGATCTTCGGAAAAACGCGGACTCTCAAAAACAATCCGCAAAGCAGTCCCGCCTTTAAATAACAATCTTTCAGAACCAGACTCTTGGTATAAGTATGACAAAAATAAATGCTGGCAATATTCCCGCACAATGTTATCAATACTGGTTTGAAATTGATTAGTATATTTTTCGAGGTTTTTGATACTCAACATATATTTGATCAATTAACTTTTTTAATGATTTTCTATTAAATGCGGAAATATAAACCATTAGCTTTTTTTTATTTATATTTTTTAAATACAGTCTGTCATTTAAAACAACTTTTTTTAAATCGACAAAATATAAATAATCAGCCAAGGCCTTTTCAGCGTCAGCGATAAAAATATTTTCTCCATGGACGCCCTTCAGTTCATAACCGATAAAAGCTTCCTTCTTTATCTTTTGATAACTAAATATTCCTATTTCGGATTTGAATTCCCTCGTCGCCTTAGTGCTAACCGAAGTAATGCCGTAAACTGTTTCAGGAATAATCTTATAAAAGGATAGGGCTGATTCTAGGGATATATAAGAGGGTCTATATAATCTATTGGCAATCAAATTTAAAGAGGGGCGAGTATCCTTTAGTATATAAAAGCCGTTGCGCAATTTAACAAACAAATTACTGTTTATATTATTGGACAAAAAAACTGAAGCGGTATTTTTTGATACGGCAAAAATATCCTGGAATTCTCTGGGGGTAAATACCAACATGTTTAAAAATTTTAATTTATTCGCCACATCAAGGCGATTTAGTTTTTTTATCATATTATAAAAAAAATGAATCAAGTTATTTATAGTATACCCCTAAAAATTAGGGCTGTAAAGTCCAAATACTAGCTCAACAAAACTAAGCCCAAAAAATAATTATTACTAGGCTCTTAATTTCCCGAGCGACAAAATTAAACTAAAAGTTCCCCCCACTTCCCAATCTCCCTAACAATTCCATCAAATCTTTGGTAAATATCAGACTTTCGCCCCCCTCTCAATTTTCCCAATAATCTCTCCAATTTTTTTTGGAAACTTGCGACTTTAAGACTACAGGATCAAAAGACGCGTTTCAAGAGTATAGCCTAATTGCTATACTTTTATTGTACGAACGCGTCTTTTTGCGGGGAATATAAAAGCTTGTCTTTTGAAACTAAATAACATAGTATTAAATCATATTAAATTATTTAACAACTTACGATTTCGGAGGATATAATGACACTGTTTTTAATCGTTCTTTCTATAGCCATGGTAGCGGGAATAATCGCCCAATCTAAAGGCTGGCAGCATGTTTGGTTGCTAGTAGTCATTGGTACGGTAGCCGGCTATTTCCCGAATTTATGGCTCCAAATTATTGTTGTTATCGGTCTGGTCGTTCTTTACTACTGGAAACGGAGTGATAATAGCGGGGATACGGCTCGATTATTAACGATGATATCGGTCATCGTCGGCTTAGTGATTGGAAATTTGATCTACTACGTGCCGATGACGCATATTAATTTTAATTTCCAGATGGACTGGAAACCTTCTGTGGACTGGTTCTTCCGCTAAACCAAATAGCTACAGTTTGACCCCATGCCATCCGCTTATCGGATGGTTTTTTAATTTGCAATTTTAAACTTTATTTGTTAAATTTTGAAAGTAAGGAAACAATATGAAAATAACAATTTGCGGCAGCATCGCCTTTTATCAAGACATGGAACAACTCAAGGGAGCGTTGGAGGCTAATGGGCATGAAGTTTTTATTCCCCTCCTTAGCAATGAGGCACCAACAAAAATGGGCGGAGGAAAAAAAATTAATTTTTGTAAATATATCGACGATAATGGAGGTGTCGATGCTTTCCCTCCCAACCATGAACTTTGGAATCTGAAAGAGAAGGCAATTCGTGATCATTATGAAAAAATTGAATGGTGCGACGCGATTGTTGTTTCTAACCATGAAAAAAAAGGTATTGCCGGATATATTGGTGGGAACACTTTAATTGAAATTGGTGTCGCTTTCTTTTTAAAAAAACAAATTTATATTTTAAACCCTATTTCTTCGGAGCTTGCTTATAAACCAGAAATCTACGGGATGAACCCCATTTTACTTAATGGAGATTTAAGCCTCATAAACTAGTTATATGTGTTTAATATTTCCCTCCACCTTTAAATTTCTCCAATAATCTCATAAAAATTTTGATAAATTGTGGGGCGCAGGACTACATAAATTAAAGAACGAGTTAATACTCGTTCTTTTGTTTATGAAGTTTAAGCCCGGGGATGCCTAACTGGTTAGAAGCGAGACGTGAATTTAGGTGGAGCCCGAAATCAGTCGGCGAGTGTTGATGAGATCAAGCTGGCGCCGGGTTCGGAGCCAACTCCGGGTAAGTGAGAACGCTGCAATTTCGGCGGTGGGCGCGGGTGATAATTTCTCTAGGAGTAACTAGATAAAATAGTCTATTTGGAGTATTTATTTATAGCTTCGTAAGCTTGTGTATTTGCGGGGTTGCTTCTTAGAGCCTCCTTCCAAGCACTAACGGCTTCGTTTATATGGTTTTTTTGAAGATGATAAAGATTGCCTAAATTCAGCCAAGCCTGGTCATTATTAGGAAATAAACTGATTTCTTTTTTGTACTCTTCTTCAGCCAGACTATAGTCCTTTTGTTCCCAGGCGATAGAGCCTAAATTATTATGGACATTAAAGAGGATAATTTGATCTGGGTTGAGCTCTAGGGTCCGATGATAGTATTTAGACGCTAAATCTGACTGGTTTTCCTGGCGATACATTGCGGCTAGGTTGCGGGCGGCTAGAGGCGCATGTGGGGAATCCTTGACAGCCGTTTGCCAATAGGCCAAGCGGTCGCTAAAGCTTAAACTGTGATAAATGGCCAGAAAAGAAAAAAATAAGATTACTATCGTACTTGAAAATTTAACTCCTTGTTTTTTGAAGTCTAGATCCTTGATCCAGTCTACCTCTCCCAAAATAATCAAGAAACCGATTAGGGGCAGGTAAAGGCGATGTTCGAAAGGATAAGGCACTATTGTAGACATGATGTAAGGTGGCGCGAAAAAAAGCAGCAACCAAATAAAGCCAAATAGGAGATAATCGATTCTTTTTCTCTTAGAAAATAGGAGTGCAATCATCAATACTAATATCAAGAGCCAGCCGTATAAAGCCGAAGAATCAGCTGCAAAAGGGAGAACGGAAAGGTTAAAAGGGAAAAGCAGTTTCCCAAATGCGCACAGAACGTTATGAAAAATATCAGCTAGCGATAAGGTAGACTTGTCGAGGATGATATTTTTGCCCAAGGCCAGAATTCTCATCAGGAAATAGATGAAAGTAGAAACTAGGGGTAACAAGATAATAAGGAAATTATTAATCAAGGCCAAGCGATTTTTACGCCCAATGGTAACTAGATATCCCAAGAATATGATAGGCAAAAGGATGGCGGTTTCTTTCGTCAGTAATGCCAAGAAAAAAAATAAAGAACAAGAGATTAATGATTGCAGCCTAGGTCGATCTAAAAAATTAAAAAAGAATAAGGTTGACGCCAAGACAAAGATTGTCATCAATGAATCATTTCTGCCGGGTAGCCAAACGACAGCTTGAGTTAGGACGGGATGAACCAAGAAGACGAGTGACAGAAAAAAAGCCAAATGGTCCCTCTTTAATATTTTTTTCAAGAATAAAAATAGTAAGCATACCGCCAAGATATGAAGCAGGATGTTATCGAGGTGGTAGATAAAAAGCGCTTCTCCTCCTAGCTGAGCGTCAATCATAAAAGAAAGATTCAAAATTGGCCGATAATAGAAATTTGTGCCAGAGAAAAAAGCATCGGTTGCAAAAATGGTCGATATTTTATGAATGTCTTCTAAAATTTCGAATTTATCAACCAACAATCTATCATCATCTAGGTAGGTAAGATTGAAAAAAAGGCTTTGGCCGTAAACAATGAAAACGAGGAGAGCGATCAAGAAAAAGGGTAGCCAATTAGGTTTTTTTGAGCAGACCACCATAACTATAATGATATTTAAAAATCTAACAAATTTTTTATAACGTATCTTTGTTAATCATAGTCTAGCACATTTAAATGATAGCAAAATTATTTGTTGATTCATAGAAAAAGAAACTCTGTGGATACAGAGTTTCTTTTGGATTATCTTCGTAACTAAGGAGATCGAGCAGGCGGCGAGCGAGATGCGAGGATGAGCGGGACACTAAGTAAAAGAAATTATTCCGTAGTTTGTCCGTCAAATTCTTCATCATCAGCCTCCGCCTCTTCTTTAGTCAGCCTAGTGATCTGATCCTTATGATGAGCGGGAGAATAGATAGTATACATCTTCAATTGTTCCGTCTCGGAAATATTTATGATGTTATGTTCGGCTCCGGCGGGAACGATTACGGCCGAGCCATCTGTGACTGAGTATTCATGGCCGTCTACTACGCACTTACCTTGTCCTTGTTCAAAGCGGAAGAACTGATCATTTTCCGGATGAGTCTCCAGACCGATCTCTTCTTTTGGCGCTAGTGACATTAAAACCAATTGACTATGTTTCCCCGAATAAAGAACTTTGCGAAAATATACGTTTTCTAGAGTCGCTTTTTCGATGTCCGCAGTGAATCCTTTCATATGTTTATAATTAGTTTAGTATGGGATCATTATAGCATTTTATAGGGCTAAGACGATACCCATCGTGATTATTATCAGCGGTAGATCGGAATGGCCATAAGATACCCCCTCGTATTTTAGATGAGAATGTGTTTGCCTCGGTAGCCATCGTTTGAGAGTTCGTTTGATGAGGCGCTAATCAAAAACTCCGACTTTGGCCGGGGTTTTTAAGTTGGTAAGTCCAGGCTAGAGATGGAGCGGATCGGAACGGAATTGGAGGATCATAAAAAGAAGATAAACGGCCAGGAGGGTAATGCCTTCCCAGCGGGTGAGTTTCTTGCCACTGCGATAAAAAATCAGGAGCAGGATTGCAAGCGCAATTAAAAAGATGAGTGTGACCCAATAATTATAATTGTTATTGAAAGTGAAAGTCTTGATAGTCACCAGAACGCCGATCATCAGGACGTTGGCGGCCGATGAGCCGAGTAGATTACTGAAAGATAGTTCTTTGTCGCGGCGGCGCCAGGAAGCGATCGCTACAGTCAGTTCTGGTAGGTTAGTACCGATTGGAAAGAAGAGTAAGCCGATTAGGAAAGGATAAAGTTTGTACTGTTGGAGCAAATCTCCCGTGATATTAATGATGAAATGGGAGGTGAGCAGGATGAGGACTATGCCGCCGAGGACGATTAGCGTTTCGCGGACGATCTTAGTTTCGCTGACAATAGCGATTTTTAAGCTGAACATCTGGTGATTGGAGTGGTAGAGGCGAGCCATTAGCATGAAGTAAAGGATGATTAAAAAGAAACCGTCTATATAGTTCAGACTGCCTTTCAGGGCGAGTGCCAGGGGCATGATAAGGTAGCCGAAACACAGTAGTAGATAGCTCAAGCGGCCGTCATTAGTGATTTCCTTATTCAGGATAATGCCGATTCCTAAGATTAAAGAAAACATCACGATTATGCCGCCGAGTAGATTGCCGATAGACAGACCCTGGACATTGCCGATCATCGCATTGATGGCGATTGCTCCTTCTGGGAAAGAAGTTAGAAGACCCAGAACTAGTCCCAGGAGAAAAATTGGCAAGCCGAGCTTGACCGCCATGACCCGAAGGTTTTTGGCAACCTGGTCAGCGGACAGGCTGAGGATTGCGAAGAGGATGATAAGCAAGCTGAGGGAGACGAGAGCAGGCATGATTGATGGTAATTAGTGTTTTATATTTCTACTTTACCTGATTTGCCGAGGTTTTGTCCATCCCCGGACATAAAAACAGCCCCGATTGCGGAGCTGTTTTTAATCTGTCGAGATGAGCGGGATTATCTTAATATCGATGGAGCCGGTTCGGTAGTCGGAGCTGTTTCTGACATGATAATTGGCTGATCGACGCCGCGGCCGTCAATCGGCAGAGGCCGGATCTGTGGCTGTTTATTCAGTTCATTAAGCATTTCTTTGACAAGCGGGACGATGACCATGCGCGGGCCATAATACATGTCAGACGGGGGGTTTAGAATCGGGAAGATCAGAGACGGCACCAGGAGTTCATCGTTACGGCCACCCGTGTAGTGCCAGAGCTGTACGTAGGTACGCTCCGGCGTACCGAGTTCGAGAGTGCTGACATTTTCATTACCGCCGAACCAACCATGGTTCCAGCCGCCGCTTTCTGCCGCTTTTATGATGCTTTCGGCGGAAGTCTCTAATTCATAAGAAGATGACTGGTAGCGGTAAGGGGCCAGGCCGCTTAGGCCTGAGGCGGCCTTCTGGAGCAGATTGATCGTTACCCGTAGTCCGGTGTAGGAACCGCTCTGATCGCGGACCGGTTCGCCGTCGAGAAGGAACGGATAGATAACGGTCGAGTATTCAGGGATATAGAAGTTATTCTTGTCCGGCATCTGGGCGTATACTTCGCGCCAGGCGTTATCTACTTGCGGTTCGCCGTAATGCTCACGATTTATTTTGTGTTCGGATAAGAATTTGTCAGCTAAAGCAATCAGCTCATTATCGGCTGGCACATCCGACAATTGTAGACGGAAGCGGTCCCAGCAGGCCTGGTCGCCATTACATGATTCGCGTTCCATGATGCGCCATTTCTCCCAGTTTTCGGAGATGTAGATATTATCTTCGTTGAAGTCAAAGTTGACCATCAGCCCCTTATCCTTATCTTCAACAAGCGAGAGATTGGTCGCTCTGAGGTTACTGAATGTGCTCAGATCAAGTTCGGACAGGTTCAAGCCGCGGACCAGGTTAGCGAGCGCCCGCCCGGATTCCCCGTCGCCCTTTAGGCGTCGGTAGACGCTAACAGCGGTTTCACTCAGTTCGAGCGGAGCGCCGGTATATTTATATTTGTAAGAGAAGTAAGGAGCGATCATTTTTGACTCGACAGCCAGATCGTTGGAAATGATGCTAGCTGTGCCGTCACTCCCGCTTTGGGAACGGGCCGCTAAGGCGCCACTTTCTGCACCGCCGCCTAGTCCCAGAGGAGCTGGCGTGCCGGCGGCTAAATTACTGCCGTCTCCGCCGGCATTATTAGCGCTGTTACTTAGCAAGGCCAAGCTTCCGAATGCTCCGGCTGGAAGCTGGCTGATTGTCTCGATAGAACCGCCTGGAGTCTTCAGGCCGGGGCGGAGGACGGTCGTTGCCAGGATGATCACGACCGCCATGACGGCCACAGATCCGACGGCGAAATAAATTTTTTTATTCATAAGATTAATATTAAATGATTTGGACTTATTTGTTTGATCTTGCGGCGGGGCGATCGGCTTGACTGTTCCGTACGCGTTAGCCGGTGTTTTACTTAGCAATTGTATTTTTAACTGGGCCGCAAAAGCAGGCTCGAATTTCGTATCCGGCTTCAGGTCCGACATCCGCGCGATGAGCTGGCAAAGAGCTGCTTCATGTTCTTTTAGTTCCGGTTCCAGACGGTATAGTTCCGCGAGTATGTTGCGTAGTTCGGTGCTAGTCATATGTTTATTGTTTAACTGTCAGAGATAAGAGGCCGGGCCAGATTAGGAGCAAAAAAGACAGAGGAATCTTGGCTTTCAGACGGACAAGCGCCCGTCCGAAGGCCATTTTTACAGCGCCTTCCTGTTGTCTGAGCTGTAGAGCAATTTCTTTAAAAGGCAGGTCCAGCCAGAGACGAAGAATAATGATTTCCCGTTCGCGACTTTTAAGGCTGCGCAGCCCTTCTCTGATGGTGTCCAGTCTCAGTCGGTCATCAAGTTCTTTAATAAAGTCGCAGTCGTCGGTCAGATCCCAACAGTCATCGATATCGATGAGATTCTTTTGTCGTCGATAATAATCGATGACGGCGTGTCGGGCGATGGTATAAAGCCAGGCGGGGAAGCTGTCACCCTGGAACTGGGAGATATTTTTCCAAGCCTTCATGAAAACTTCGCTCGTGATATCCTCAGCAGTATCCCGGTGCATCGTCTTATAATATATGAAGTTGTAGATTTTTTTAATGTAGACATCATAAAGCTGCCCGAACGCGGAGGAATTGCCTCCCTGAGCCTCGCGAACCAGATTAAGTTCGTGTGTCGATTCTAAGATTTTGGCCATAGTCTTACATCTATTATATCAGACGTAGGTTCGGGGAAAAAGTAACAGGAATATGGACGGACGGTCATTTTTCTGCTATCATTCCATATTAGCCTCTCAAAAAGCTTATGAACCCGCTTCTCAAATACCTGGCTCGTTATAAAAACCCTGATCGGGGCGCTTATTCTGGCAGCGGTCAATCAGATTTTTCCTCTAGTCACTCGCATCGGTGAAGGTGGGCTAAAGTTTTCGGGTGGCAAAAAACGGCTTTTGGCCATCGCGCGCGGTGGTTATGATGATCTGCTTAAGGCCGGTTCACTTTATACAGCCCTGTGGCGCCAGCAACAGGCGCAGCAAATTTTATGAGATATCGCCTCTATACCACTTCCCACCAGGCTTGGGATGGAATGTTCAAAGCGATGGCGACGGCTGTCAGCTCTATCTATATAGAGATGTATACCTTTTTGGATGACACCGAGAAAACGCATGATTTTTTAACGTTGCTCAAGGATAAGGCCCGGTCCGGAGTGGAAGTTGTGGTCATCGCCGATGTTTATGGCAGCCTGTCGCTGCGTAGTGCGGCGGTGAAGGGACTGCGCGAAGCCGGTGCCGAATTTTTTTATTTCAGTCGTTGGTTTCGGCGCACACATCGTAAGATCCTGATTATCGATAATAAGATCGCTTTTTTGGGCGGAGTTAACATCGTTGAAGAAACGCGGCATTGGTTCGACTTGCAGATCGAACTGCGTGGTCGTATTATTTTGCCCATTCTTCGTTCCTTCGCTTACGCTTACGAGATGGTTGGCGGGAAAAAGGATTCGATTCTCCATCATCGGCGTCTGGCATTTATACCGCGCATCAAATCCTGGATTACCGACAATCTGCCGGGTACAGCACGCAAATACTATCTCAATGATTATTACAAAAAAAGAATAATCGCCGCCAAGCGATCGCTTCGGATAGTGACGCCCTACCTGTTACCGCCGCGTTGGCTGATTGCGCTTTTAGATGACGCTTGTCGTCGCGGTGTGAGCGTGGAGATCATGGTGCCAAAGGATACGGATATCAAGGTTGTCAATAAGGTTAATTATCTCAATGCCTGTCGGCTGGCCGCTCTAGGCGTTCGCTTCTACCTGCTCCCGATGATGAACCACGCCAAGATTATGCTGATCGATGGCGAGGAGGGCGTGATCGGCTCTCAGAATATGGATGTCCTATCCTTCAATTGGAATATTGAAGTCGGTGTTTTTTTCCGGCAGAAAAAACTTGTTCAGGATTTGGAAAAAATCACTGAGCACTGGAAGAAGGCGTCGATTGATTTCTCAGCGGCCAAGCAGAAGATTACCATTGGTGATCGGTTTTTGATTGCCGTATTGAAACTTTTCTATCCTATTTTCTAATCTTGTTTTTTTGTGAGCTTTCCGCTATAATATCTGCGATATTAATTATTATTTCTATGACTTATGGCTGGTAATTCCATCAAGATCAAGGGCGCCCGCACTAATAATCTTAAAGATGTCAGTCTGGATCTGCCGCGGGACAGCCTGGTGGTAATTACTGGTTTATCCGGTTCAGGCAAGTCTTCACTGGCGTTCGATACTGTCTATGCCGAAGGGCAGCGCCGTTACGTCGAATCTCTCTCGTCTTATGCCCGTCAATTCGTCGGCCTCATGGACAAGCCCGATGTCGATCTGATCGAAGGTTTGTCACCCGCTATTTCCATTGATCAGCGCACCGTCGGCCATAATCCGCGTTCCACGGTCGGTACGATTACCGAAATTTATGATTATTTACGTCTTCTCTACGCTCGTGCCGGCGTTCCCAACTGTTTGCATTGTGGCCGGAAGCTGAAGAAGGAGGCCGAGCAGAAGAAGACCGTCAAGATCGTCCGCGGCCGGGAGAGTAAGACGACTAAGAGAGAGACATCCTTTGTCTGCGCGGCTTGTGAATATCGGCGCGCCGAGCCCGAGCCCCGGGATTTTTCGTTCAACTCCGCCCGCGGCGCTTGCCCGGACTGTGGCGGTCTGGGGACCCAGTCGGAAGTGGATCCGGAACTAGTCTTTAATCAGAATTTGAGCATCCCTGAAGGGGCGCTTAAACCTCTATCGCACGCTAACTTGAGCGCTAGCGGCCTGCTTGATGAACTTGAGTCACTGGCCGAGCGCCACAATTTTAGTCTGCGGCCGGCCATTAAAGATCTCGCGCCGGAAGAGAAAGAATTGATTTTGAAGGGCGATCAGGAATTTAGCGGTTTGCTTGCTAAGCTAACTGAAAAGTATCGCGAAACAAAATCTAGCTTCGTTAAACAGGAGATTGAAAAGGCGATGCGGACGGCTGTCTGTTTGGGTTGCCATGGTGCCCGCCTGCGCTCCGAAGCTTTGGCCGTGAAGATTGGTGGTCTGTCGATCATCGACGTGACCGACCGCAGCCTTGAGGATCTCGCGACTCTTTTGGAATCCTGGTTAAAAGACAGTACTCTTCTTAACGGCCGAGCGGCCATCATGGAACCAATTATCAAGGAAGTCCTGAAGAACCTGGTTTTCTTAGCCAATGTCGGTTTAGGGTATTTGACCCTCAGCCGTTC
>Ga0265297_10006971_pt1 | contig 15973 bp, 13 predicted proteins | sample Munlanlwell13791_FD_192502 | JGI IMG/M metagenome (GOLD analysis project Ga0265297, IMG submission 192502) | Leachate microbial communities from a municipal landfill in Southern Ontario, Canada - Leachate well 137-91 | ecosystem: Engineered > Solid waste > Landfill > Unclassified | place... | reverse complement strand
GGGCGGGCGGGCGGGGGGGGGGGGGCGGGGGGGGGAGGGGGGGGGGGGGGTGCCGCGCGTGTGGTGTCCTGTCAAATTGTTCAAAGTGTTCATTCCAATTGCCGTAACTGTGTTAAGTATCGGCAGGACGCCGTATTCTTGCAAGACATACCCGATGCGACAAAAGTATCATTACTAAAGACCCCGGGGTAGGGGCTCGTTGATGCCTCCACCGCGGATGGGAAGAAGTGTGGAGAGAACAAGCGGTACACGTTATGCTCTAGCAAGCAACAAAAACTGAGGTTTGATGCCATGAATATCATCATGAAAACGGGCGCAAGTTTCGCAGCTTGGTTGTCGATTCAAGTGCTTTTGTCAGCAACAGTTGGCGCGGAGCCAACGCGGCAATGGACTTCGCTGTTCAACGGCAAGGATCTTTCCGGTTGGATGGTGAAGTGTCAGACGGCCGATAAGGAGAAGACGTTCTGGACCGTGACTGATCCAGTGCGACTCCATTGGCCGCAAGGAGCACAACTACGTCTGGCTCGTCAGCAAGCAGGAGTTTGGCGATTTTGAATTGCGGCTGAAGTTCCAGGTGTTCCGCGAGTCGCCCGGCAACAGCGGCCTCCAATTCCGCAGCCGTTACGACGAGGGCTGGAAAAGTGGTTGGTTGGACGGCCCACAGGTGGACATTCATTCACCCGCCGCAATGTCGTGGCGCACGGGCCTTATCTACGACGAGACGCGCGAGGAACGGCGCTGGATTTCGCCAAGCCTGAAGAACTCGCGGATGGATCCCGCGTTCAAGCCAGCGCAGCACATCTTCAAGTATGCCACTGACGGCGACGGTTGGAACACGCTGACCTTGCGTTGCCACGGCACGCGCGTCACGACGATCCTGAACGGCGTTACCGTCACCGACTGGGAGGGCAGGGGAGTACTGGATAACGCCGCGCACGCTGCCCACCGCGTCGGCCTCAAGGGCCACTTTGCGCTGCAACTCCATAACGGCGACGAGTTGCGCATTCGGTTCAAGGAGATTGAGGTGAAGGAACTGCAATAAGGCCGGGCGTGGCGTTTGTGCGACGTGCGAAACCGCTGGGTTTACGAGTCGAGGTTCATCCCTCGACTTTTGCGCAAGGGCCGGGTTAGTGTCGCTGTGCAAACTGGAGATCATTCGTGCGCATTTGTCATGTCATCACACGACTCATCGTTGGCGGGGCGCAAGAAAACACCCTGGCCAGCGTGGTTGGCTTGCGACGGCTGCCGGGCTACGAATGTGTTGACCTCATCAGTGGCATCGAAACGGGCGCAGAAGGTTCGTTGCTCGAACAGGCGCGGCGCGCGAGCGTTGAGCCGATCTGGTTGAAATCGCTACGCCGTTCCATCAACCCGTTCTATGACGCGCAAGCGTTTCTTGAACTGGTCCGGCAATTTCGGCGAGGTCGTTACGACATCGTTCACACTCACAGCGGCAAGGCGGGTTTTCTTGGCAGACTTGCAGCGCGTGCCGCAGGCGTGCCGTTCATCGTCCATACCATCCACGGGCCGTCTTTTGGAGCATTTCAGGGTGCGGTGGCCAACACGGCGCTCACGCTCGCCGAGCGGCTGGCTGGCTGCGTTACGACGCGATTCGTGTCTGTCGCCGACGCGATGAGCCGTCAATACCTCGATGCTGACATCGGGCGCGCACAGGACTATGTCACGATACGCAGCGGATTCGACGTGGCATGCTTTGCAAACGCACAGCCGGACACAGTGCTTCGCGCGAAGCTGGCAGGAGGGCCGATTGTGGCGCAGATGGCACGGCTATTTGAGTTGAAGGGATGGGAGATGTTTTTTAACATGGCGCGCGCTTTGCCGGAGGCGAGGTTTCTGGTGATTGGCGACGGTCCGTGGCGGGCGAAGCTGGAAACATGGGCCATGGAACCCCAACTGAACGGACGCGTTCACTTTACGGGACTGGTGCCGCCAGACAACGTGCCCGGATGCGTCGCCTGCGCAGACGTGTTTGTTCATCTCTCGTTGCGCGAAGGTCTGCCGCGAGCTGTGGTACAGGCGCTTGCTGCCGCCAAACCGGTGGTGGCTCACGCGCTGGATGGCACGCCGGAGGTTATTACCGACGGCCAGAGCGGCTTCCTGGTTCCACCGGGCGACTGCACATCGCTGGTGGATCGGGTGCGACGGCTGTTGCGCGACCCGGCGCTGGCCTCTAGCATGGGCCGACATGGACAGGCGCGCGTGTTGCAGGAATTCACAATAGAAACAATGGTCAACCGACTCGATGAGTTGTATCGCTCTCTTGGAACTGCTGGCTCATGAGCAACTCGATTCCCGTTCTCAGCTTTTTGATTGCGGCCGTCGTTGCGCTCGCGCTGACGCCGGTGGCGCGGCTGGCATCGCGTAGGTTGGGTTTTTTGGATGCCCCAGGAGGCCGCAAGACTCAGGCCGAACCCGTGGCGTTACTCGGTGGCGTGGCAGTGTTTGTCGCCGTCTTGACTGGATTGTGGGTCGCTGGCGCGCCAGGACTGGAGCGGGATGCCCGGCATCTGACGGGTGTTCTGGCTGGCGGCACGATGGCGTTGGTGCTCGGTCTGGTGGATGACTGGTTTGATCTGAAGGCCGCGCCGAAACTCGCAGGCCAGATAGCCATCGCGCTGGTGGCGGTGGCCTTCGGTTTGCGTGTGACGCTCTTCATCCCTCTGCCGGCGGCGCAGTGCGTGGTGACCGTGCTCTGGCTGGTGACGGTCATGAATGCGCTGAACTTCATGGATAACATGAATGGCCTTTGCCCCGGCGTCGGCGCGATCTGCGCGCTGATCTTCGGCGGCATCGCAGTGGCGCACGGACAGACACTCCCGGCCGCCATCGCGGCAGCCACGGCAGGCGCATTGCTGGGTTTCCTGCCGTGGAATTTTCCTCGCGCGAGGATTTTCCTCGGCGACGGCGGCAGTCATCTTGTGGGCTTCCTGCTCGGCGCGTTGGCGTTGCTGCCGCATTACTACTTGATTTGCGACCCCAGCCCGACGGTGTTGCCGGTGTTGATTCCGTTGATCGTCCTGTCGTTGCCGTTGTTTGATCTGGTGGCGGTCATGTGGCAACGATGGCGGCGCGGCGCGCCGGTTTATATCGGCGACACAAACCACATCTCGCACCGGTTCGTGCGGCTTGGGCTATCGCGCGTGGCGGCGGTGTGGGTGCTTTACGTGCTGACGTCGGTATTGGGCGTGGGCGCGCTGGTGCTGTTGTGGGCGCCGCCGTGGGTTGCAGCGCTGGTGGTAGTCCAAACACTGGGCGTGTTGGCGGTCGTGACGGCGTTACAGCACTTCGGCGCGAAACAGAAATCTGTGCCTCACTGAGTACTACAGGCGTGACGGACGACGCCGTAGGATTTGCGGCGGCTCGGTGGCAAGAACTTACCCGGCCGAATTCTTTTACAGCGTGGGCTTTGTGGGATTCTGTGTTTCTTCCCTCACCCGGCGCTGCATGAGATCCAGATAGCGGTCGGCTTCCTCGACGCTGGCGAAAACAGTTTCTTTGGGCAGCGCGTTGGCGATCTCGATGACCTTGCGGATCGGCGGCTGCAAGTGCGCGAGAACGCATCGGCCGCCGTGCGCTCCGAGGGCCGTGGCAGTTTTCATCAGCACGCGCAATCCCATGCTGCTCAAGTAATTCAGGTTGGCCATGTCAAACATCAACACGCGGGTGCTGGCCGTGAGTAGTGGGCGGATGCGTTCCTCGCACTGAGCGTAGGTTTGAGTATCCAGACGGCCGTTCAGAGCAACCCGGACACGGCCTTCCGGTTGGTTCTCGACTATGATCTCCAGCATGGTTTGTCCTTTCGCTGCGTTCGATTCATCGGGATGCGGGCAGGCTGTGCCGCAGTTCCGCCTATATGTAAGTCTCCTGTAGCAAACTTGCGACGCTATCGTCCAGCATTTCTCTTCGTCGAAGTTCCTCGAAACGTGCCAGCAAGTCTTCGACGCGCATGCGTTGTTTGTTGGCGCCCTCGAAACGGTAGGCGACGGAGCCCCGGTGCATCATGACGATGCGGTCGCCGAGATTGACGGCTTGTTGCATGGAATGCGTGACCATCAGCGTGGTCAGCTTGTGGCGCTTGACGACCTCTTCGGTGACGCGGATGACCTGGTCGGCACTCTTGGGGTCGAGCGCGGCGGTATGTTCATCCAATAGCAGCAACGCCGGTTTGAGATAGGTGGCCATCAGAAGCGTGAGCGCCTGGCGTTGGCCGCCGGAGAGGCTGCCGATGGCATTGCCGAGCCGGTCTTCCAAGCCCATTCTCAATTCGCTCACCCGGTCGCGCAGCTCACCCACGAGTTTCTTGTTGAGGGCCCAACCCAGGCCGCGTGGTTTGCCGCGGCGGGTGGCGAGGGCAAAATTCTCAGCGATGGACATGTTGGGGGCGGTGCCTGTGAAGGGGTTCTGGAAAACACGGCCAACCAGACGCGCGCGTTGATGCTCCTGCCACCGGGTGACATTCTGACCGGCGAGATGGATTTCGCCAGCGTCCAGTTGGAAGGTGCCCGCGACGGCATTCAGAAGGGTGGATTTGCCGGAGCCGTTGCCTCCCAGAATGACCAGAAACGCTCCTTCGGGAATATCGAGGCTGACGCCACGCAGTGCGCGTACCTCGTTGGCAGTGCCGGGGTTGAAAGTCTTGTAGATGTTCCGGACGGTGAGCATGTGCATTCCTTTACGGCGTGGCTTTTGGCGCGGCGACGGGACGTTTTCGTTGTTGCAGCAGCCGCGGCAACACCAGCGCGGCGAAGACGAACAGTGCCGTGACCAGTTTGAGATCGTTCGGGTTCAACCCCCATCGCAAGGCGATGGCCACGAGCAATCGGAAGAGGACGGAACCCGCCACGGCCCCGTAAATGGCCAGACCGAGGCTGCGCGAGCCGGTGAGGGATTCGCCAATGATGACACTGGCCAGCCCCCACACGACCATGCCGATGCCCATCTGTGCGTCGGCGAACCCCTGGTACTGCGCCAGCAAGGCGCCGGAAAGCGCGACCAAACCGTTGGAGAGAGCCAGCCCCATGATGCGATAGAGTTCCACGTTGACACCCAGCGCGCGGATCATCTGCGCGTTATCGCCGGAAGCGCGCATGGCTGTGCCCATTTCAGTGCGGAAGAACCAATAGACCCCCATACAGGCAGTCACGATCATGGCGAACACCGTCAGTAGCGTTACCACATCACGTGTGCTGACCATCCAACCGCCAAGATTGACCTCGGGACCGCCGAACCACGACAGCCCCATGCGTTCGGCCCAAGTGGTGAAGTTGTCTGCCGACAGAAGCGGAATATTGCTCTTGCCCATGACGTGCAGGTTGACCGAATAGAGGCCGGTCATTACCAGAATGCCTGACAAGAGCGGGTTGATCTTGAATTTCGCCTGTAGGATTCCTGTGATAGTGCCCGCCACCATGCCGCCGGCGAATCCAGCCAGCGTGGCCAACAGCGGGTTGACGTGATTGATGATCAGCACGGCGCAGATGGCCGCGCCCAGTGTGATTGAACCGTCCACCGTGATGTCGGCTATGTCGAACACGCGGTAGCTGATGTAGATGCCCAGCGCCAGCAGCGACAGGATCAATCCGATGGTTAGTGCTCCGAGAAAAAGAGTCATGGCAGCATGAAGTTCAAATCACCAACGGCGCACACCAGCAGGCGCCGCGCAGGAGACGGCTTTCACCCGCGCCGCTGGCCTCGCGCCAGTCGTTCAACAAGTGAAGCATGCCGAGCACGTGTTCGTTCTCAAACAGCGGCTGGACAGTCTCGTTCATTTCAACCCTGCCTTTGCGCAGGGGCCGATAGGGAAATGCCGCCGCGTGGAAGTGACCACAAAGCTCTCCTGACGCGACCAGCGGCTTGAGCCGGCTCAGTTGGGCTCCGCGCGCCTTGCTGGCCACAAAGCCGGAGATGAGACAGATGGAGTTGGCAAACGCCGTTTCGGCCGTAAAACTCAGCCATTCCCGGATTTCAGGAAAGGCAAAGATGTTGGCGGGTTGGGACGCGGTCGCAGCGTCCGAAGGTGTTTTCTGCAACGACGCGCCCACCAGTGCGGCGGTCTCTGCCACCATGACGACGCCGGCCGCGTCGCTCTGTACGGCATCGAGGCACGCTTTCGCAATGGCGCTGAGTGGCAGGCTCGGTTGCTGCGGGCCTTTATCGAACCGCAACAGGCGCGCGAAGCTGCCGCGTCCCAGCATCCCGTAGGCGACTTTGATCGTCGGCGTCAGCGCACCTTGGAGGAGCATGTAGTCCGGTTTGTTTGAGCCATCGGCGGGCTGGCACACGGCCGTTCCAGCGGCGGCAAGAAACTCGCCAAATCGCTCGGCATCCGACGTGTCGCCAGAGCTGAACGCGCCCAAGCCAAGGCCCATGACGTTAACCGGGAACTCGACCAGGGAACAAGTGGCCGGATCGGTCCTGCCTTCGAGCCACGCCTTGGGACTGCCCGGCCATGAAACGCGCAGTGTCCCGTCAGCCTGCAGGTCGAAAACGTCCACCGTCGCGCCGGCCTGCTCGACTGAAACCTTTCGAGCGGGGGCCTCGGCGGCCTTTGCCGCTGCTGCCGCGCGTGCGTTTTCGGCGTGAAGCAGCGCTTGGAGCCCGGCCATCTCCAGGACCTTTTTGACATTAACGGACGCGTTGATGACCGTGAATCTTCCCTGGATGGTTTTGATCTGACGTGAGTAGAGCACGAGGATGCGGATGCCTGCGGAACTGATGTAATCCACCTCGGCCATGTTCAACGCGATGGAGTGTTGGCCGCTGCGCACGCAGTCGGCCAGGGCGCGGGCGACATGATCGCTCCACACCGCGTCCATTCGGCCTTTCAGCCTTATCTCAGTCGATTCAGCGGTAGCTGAGTGAGTGATTTCCATAGGTGATGCGGTTCAGGGGTGGGGCGCGTCGGTCACCTGAGTTGCCTCCTTAAGAAGCGCGTCGGGAATGACAAAGTGGATGTTCTGGGCATTCTTCAGGTTCACCAGTTTTTGCACCTTGCTTGGTGGTGAAAACGGAATCTGTGCCGGGCCCTCGCCGCGCATTACTCGCGCAACCTTGAGCGCGGCTTCCCGCCCGGCGTCGTAGTAGTCGCGCGCCAGGGCAAATACCGCGCCTTGTTTGACGGAGCCGCCTTGGCAGGTGAACACCGGCAGCCGTGCTTGCGACGCCGCGCGCGCGATGGTGGGAAAACCAGCGACGGACAGGTTGTCTATGACCTGAACGACGACATCAAGCCGGCGGCTGCACAGGGACAGCGCGGCGTCGGACAACTCGCCCGCGCTGTTGGCCGCAACAGCCTCCACCGTCAACCCACAGCGTGTGGCTTCGCGGACGAACACATCCTTGTTCGCCACCGAGTTGACCTCCGCGGGACAGAACAACGTGCCGACCCGCTTGATATGGGGGAAGTGTGTCCGCAGCAATTCCGCCATCTCTCGATAAGGGCCCTGCGTATAGACGCCGGTGATGTTCGGCAGATGGTCTTGATCGGACTTGCCCGCGCCCGCTAGAAATGGATCCGCCACCACCGTGAAGACGATGGGGGTGTGCCGGACCTTCTGCATCGCGGTCTGGAGCGTCGGCGTGCCATAGACCACATAGAGATCAACGCCGATGGTGCTGGCGGAATCGTACAGCGAGCCCAGCGCAGCCATGTCGCCTTGCGCGCTGAGCGTCTTCAGCGTGAAGTCTGTTCCACCCTTCAGACCCGCTTCCTTCATGCCGTCTGTGAATCCATGCATGGCGTCTTCCACCATGACCGATTCGATGTAGGACACCTGCTGAATCCGCCACCGCTTTGACAGTGGCTTTGCGGCCGCTGGCTTGGAAGGTGTCCGGACGGTCTGCATGGCCAGCACGGCGGGCGGGAACGTGACACCCAACTTGCGTGCGACGTCCATGTTGAAGAAGACCTGCATGTCAGTGACATTTCGAATCGGGATTTTCGCGGGCTTCTCGCCTCTCAGCACGCGCACCAGCGGTTCGGCTGCGGCAAAACCGCTTTGGCGATAGCCGACGCCCACCACCGCCAGGGCGCCACGATCCATGAATTCCGGCGCATCAATCACCATCGGAATTCGAGCGGCCGCAAATCGCGCCGACAGGCCGTCGAACGCCTGATAGGCTGTGTTGTCGCCGGGCAAATAGACTGCCTGCACACGGCGTGCGCCGAGCGATTGCGCGGCCTGCACGACTTCGCCGGTATTGTTGGCAATCGCTTCGACCAGTTCGATGCCGTTCTTCCGGCACAATTCGCGCAGCACGGAGACGATCTTCGCCGAATTGGCCTCGGCATTATTATAGAGCGTGCCAAGCCGTTTGAGATTCGGGAAGGTCTGCTTCAGTATCGTGATCGCTTCCTCAACCGGAGGGAACGACCCAATGCCGGTGACGAACGCCAGATGATTCTCAAAGCTCTTGCCCGCGCCGGCGGCAACCGGGTCCGAACAATAGGTGAACACAACCGGCTTGCGCCGCACCGTGGAGCAGGCGGCGGTGAGCACCGGCGTGGAGAAGGGCACGATCACGTCCACGTCGCTCGAGTCGAGCGACTGGAGCATGGCTGGGATGCCGCTGATCTCACCGTTGGCGTGGACCTTCTTGACCATGAGGTTGCGGCCTTCGACAAGGCCGAGTTTGCTCAAGCCTTCCATCAGTCCGGCGATGGTGCTGTCGGTGCCTTCGTCGGGGCCAAAGTAAGCAAGGCCAATCTTGTGTGTGCGGCCTGACGCCAGCACGGCTGCGGCCGGCGTGGGGGCTGCGGCAGTCGCGGGCTTGGTGATGTCCTTTTCCACTTTGCCATCCTCGCCGATGATCAATGAGGCGCGGGCAATGACGTCGTCGGTGAAACGCCACGGATCACGCATCTTCTTCAGAACCTGCTTATTCAACATCACGCGCTCTGGCATGAAGTTGGTGACCGTAATGGTTGCGGGGTTCTGGCCGTTGAGAATGGAACAGGCGATTTCAGCCACGCGCTGCCCCACCTCGAAGTAATTCGCGCCGAGATCGAAGAGCGATCCATCGTGCACCATGCCACTTACGTTGGACAGGATGGGAATCTTCCCCTTGGCGGCCGCGTCCACCAGTGAGGAAGGCGCGCTCATGACGGTGACATCCGCGCCAGTCCAGAACGCCTGCACACCGCGGGAGACGAGTGAATCGGCAGCCTCACGCACATCCTTGCTTTGCTCAGCGTTGGCTTCGAGCAGCTGCATGCCCAATTCGCGGCAGACCTCGCGCGCCTTGATCGTACATGCCTCGGAATTGCGTTCCGAGGGATTCCACACCACGCCAACAACCTTCAAGCCCGGCCAAAGCCGCTTGGCGTCACGGAGAATCTCGGCCACGGGCTGGAAAGTGCCGATACCCGTCAGCCAGGGCGGCTTGTTGGTGGAGCCCATCTGCTGGATGCCTACGCCCGCGCCCGCCGGGTCGGTCACCGCGCCGAAAACGTGAACCGCGCGGCCATCCCTGTTGGCGTTGGCCACGCACTGGAGCGCCATCGTGCTGATGCTGATCGCCATTTTGAAACTGCCGTCCGTCATGCGTTTGGCGATGGCATTGGCAGTGGGCAGGTCGCCCTCGGCAGTGTATCGCGTCAGCGTGATTCGTTCGCCGTCTTTGAATCCTCCCGCGGCGAGGCCGGCGATACAGCCTTGCTCAACGTCGTCCAACGCTAGATTGGACACGTGTTTGAGCAGGACAATGGGGATTTGAGTCGCCGCTGAGTCCTGGGCTTGTTGGCCTACACGGGAATGAAGATCCGACAACAACAGGGTTAAAGCCGCCGCGCCGAGCAGCCCCAGAGACAACAACACAGGTTTGAAGATTTTCCACATGACAGGTTCAGGTCCAAGCTACGTTTGTTCTGTGCACCGCCCAACCGGCGTGGTTCTCTGGGTGTTGAATCATTTTGCTGAAGGCCATGATTTGCCGGCGGATTGGTCCGCAGCAACCAGGCCCATCTGGCCCATGCAAAGACGCCATGCGCGCTTTCCCTTCACCAATACACCCGTAAAGCGATATGGATAAACTGTCTTCTGCCTGCAGACGGTCACTGCAACCTTGAGTTCGGACGCAAACCATGCCACGTCGCCCTGCGTATCAATCTTGATCCACTTGAAACCCATCGCGATCTCGTCTGCTTGCGAGAAATCCCGCTGAAAGCCTTTCTTGAGTTGGCTGGCCGTGAAACGTTTCTCATCCGGGCCGGATCCCAACACCAACAATGGCCTGTCGGAATCCAGCATATCCATGACGGCGTCGAGGTCTTTGCGCGAGTAAGCCTTCGCGAATTGTCGCAACCATTCCTCGATTTCCTTGGCAATCACTTTCGCAGCGCTTGTTCTCATCAATCTGGTTCCCGCTTTGTTTGGGTTTGGCGCTCCATCCAGCCTGCGCCCGTGGCAGGCAAGAGGGCGGCACTATAGACAGCGCGCAAAACCTTGAATAGAAAAAAATGGTTTCTGACGGCAGTGGCTTGGATTCGGCTGAGGCGATGGCCCGAGGGGCGCCCGCTCAGGCGTGACCATGGTATTGGATGCAAAGTGCCGTGATGTCGTCCCACTGCGGCGCCTTCCCCGTATGATTTTGGGCCTCCGCCACCACGCCTTCGACCAGTGCTTTGGGTGACAATCCGGCCAGATTTTCAACCAGGACACGCAATCGGTCGTCGGTAAAAAACTCTCCCGTCGCACTTCTCGCCTCTGTCACTCCGTCCGTGTAGATGAACAACTTGTCTTGCGGACCGAGCGTAATCGACCACGTTTCGTATTCCGGTTTTTCCGTAACCCCGAGCAAAACGCCTTTGGGCAGTTCCAGCCAGGATACGCCGCTGGACTGGCGCACGAGCAGCGGCGGCGGATGGCCGGCGTTGGTGAATTGAAGCTCGCCAGTTCTCAGGTCGAGGATGCCGCAAAAGACCGTGACGAACAGCATTTGCTCGTTGTCCACATAAAGCTCGTGGTTGACCTTGGTCAGGACTTGGGAAGGGGTCAGTTTTTGTTCCGCGACGCCTTTCATCAATGTTTTGGCCACCGCCATGAATAGTGCCGCCGGCACTCCCTTGCCGGACACGTCGCCGATCGAGAAGAACAGCCGGTTCTCGTCCAGCAGAAAGAAGTCATAAAGATCGCCGCCGACTTCCTTGGCGGCTTGCAGGGTGGCGTAGATGTCGAACTCGGTCCGGTCCGGAAACGGCGGAAACCGCTTCGGCAGGAAACTACGCTGGATGGTCCGGGCAATCTTGAGTTCGCTCTCAATGCGCTCCTTGGCGGCGCTGGTGGAAGCGAGGTTGGCGACGTATTCCTTCAAGGCCAGCCGCATGTTCTCGAACGACTGTGAAAGGTCGCCAACTTCGTCGCGGGATCTCAGGGGCGGCACCATCAGATCGAGATTGCCGCGCGCGATCTCATGCGTCTGGAGCGCCAGCGTCCGGATGGGGCGCGTGACACCCCTGGACAGAACGAATACGACCGCCAGCAGCAACCCGAAACCGATGGCGCCAATCCAGAAGACGACGCGGTTCATGGCTTGCAGGTTGGCGAGAATCTCGTCTTCAGGAAAGAGGATGCCCACGGACCAGCCGCTTGAGACAGGCGCGTAGTAGAGCCATGACATGGATTTGGAGTTTGGCATGTGGCTGCGCGCCAGGCCCTCGCCACCACGCAACATCTTGATGCCAATCTGGCGCCATTGTTTCTCACCCAGATCATCCGCCAAGCTGAAGATGCTTTCCTTGAAAACGTAGTTCTGATTGGGATGGCAGATGAACTGGCCATTTTGGGACAGCAAAAACGCGTAACCCGTCTTGTAGAGTTTGATCGAGGAAACAATCTCCACCAAGTGTTCCAATTGCACGTCAGCGGTCACGACGCCGACGAACACGCGCTGGCCGTTCGACTCACGGAAGAGTGGCACGGAATACGTGCACATCATCGCCTCACCGCCGCCTTCGTCGTAGTACGGGTCGGTCCAGATCGCCTTGCCGAGCTCGCGGGGAATGAGATACCAGTCCTCGGCGCCGTAATCGTAGTTGGCGTTGCCGAGGTTCTTGAAGGAGAAACCGCCATTCTTGCGGTACACGTAGGGCGCAAACGACCTCACACCCTTGGTGAACTCGTCCGGCGCGTACGCCACTGCGCTACCGTAGATGTGCGGGCTGGCGCGCAACACGTGCTGGATCATCCGGGTGATTTCCTGCTCGGTGTGGGGTTCGCTGGCGATGTGGTGCGCAATCGACTGCGGCAGGGGTTGAACCTCGCGCAGCAGGGCTTCGATTCGGTTCACTGTGCTTCGAGCGAGGTTGCGGGTGTTTTCCTCGACGGCTTCGAGCATCAGGCCGCGCGCGATGTAGTTGCTGTAGGTGAATGCGAGCAGAAACACCGCCCCTGTGCTGGCCAGCACCAGGAAGCCCAGCTTGAACGCCAGCGTCAGGCGCAAATGATCACGGATGAATCGGAACATGAAATTCCTCAAACGCGGGCGCCAACCTGATTTGATCGTTATTCTTCAACTCGCAGACGACGCGTTCGTAAGCTTCCTGGGTCAATTCACCCATCCGGGTGGCAGGTTTGACCGGTTTGATGAGGTCGCACATGCATTGCAGCATCCATCGCTGGTGTGCGCGATTGGTGCCTGTGCGCGCCTGCCCGGTGCGTTGCATCACAACGCGCAACGATTCTTCCTGATGTTCAATGACATACTGCCAGCCTTTCAGCGAGGCGCGGACAAACTGGTGGCATACCTCGGGCCGCGTGCGCCATGTTTCATCAAGGCAAAGAATGCTGTCCTCAGGGAAGTTTAGATCGTGCTGGTCGTAGAAAATCAGCGTGACCTCATCCTCGTTGAGGCCAGAGTTCAGGAACAGATGGTATTCGTTGTACCACATGGCCGAAGCAGCATCCACGCCGCCACGCATGAAGAGGTTGATCATCGGCCCTTGGGCGATGGTCCTGACACGCAGGTTGCATTTGCGGAAGAGCGCCATGGGCTGCGCGGAAAAATCCTTCCAAAGGCCGACCTTTTTGCCGTCGAGGTCCTTCACTGAATGGATGCCATGCGATTTGTGGGCCACGAGCATGAGCGCGGAACGTTGTGTGACCTGTGCCAGGTGAACCAGCGGCAACCCTTCGTCACGCATGGCCAGCGCCGTGGAAAGGAATTGTGTGGCAAAAGTGGCCTCGCCGGACCTGAGCGCCGGGGCAACCGATTTGCGCGGTCCTCCGTCAAGGACGGTCACATCCAAACCGTGCTGCTTGTAGAACCCTTTCTCGACCGCCATGTAGTAGCCGGCGAACTGGGCTTGGGGAAGCCATTGCGGCAGGAGCGTGACTTTTGTCAGGGGGGCTGGTTCCTGAGCCTGCAAAGACCGCGTTCCCATCAGAACGATGGCGACAAGCACGCAGGCCAACAAACGCACATGGGCTTTTTTCGATTGTCGTCTCATCCGTGGTTCCATACAGTCGTCGCGCCAGTTGAGTCATATACTGACTGCCCGGTGGACGGGTCGCAAGTGTGATTTGCCTGGCGCAAGCCGCCCGTTTACACTTGGTGGGTGGACTGCTGAAGACATGTCCTCACTTTGATGAACACGGAACCGGCCAGGATATTCGAGACGCGCTTCCAGAACCGTCTGCCCGAACTCATCGGCGCAATGGAGCGAGCAGGTCAGTTCTTTCAAGAAAATGGGGTGGGTGGCGAAGCAACGTACGCTGCCAACCTCGCCATTGAAGAGATGAGCACCAACATCATCAAGTACGGTTACGATGATGCCGCCGTCCACGAGATCCTCCTGCGCGCGGAGATTCTGCCCGGCCATCTTGTTCTGCTTCTTGAGGATGACGGGCACGAATTCGACCCTCTCAAGGCAAGTGAACCCAATATCGATCTGCCTCTCGAAGAGCGCGAGATTGGCGGCCTTGGCATCCATCTGGTCCGGCGGTTTGTCGAACAGATACGCTACGAACGGCGCGACAGTCACAACCGGCTCACCATCGAGATTCGACGCTGACCCTTGAGTGAACAGGGCAGGGGATGGGTGCGAGATGACCGATCACAGACTGTCGAGGAAACCCTCCTTGATGCGCACGCCGTAAACCTGCGCCCGGCCCGACCGCGTCGAGTTGAAAATCAACCAGCGATTGTTGGCAGTCAGGTAGGGATGCGTGTGCGACGACTGTTTGCGGTCATGCTTGGTGCGGCTGAATACCAGCCGGCGATGTTTTCCGCTTTTCAGCAAGCCGATGTGGATGGGCACGTCGCCCGCCGAAGCGGCGTCGCCAAGCCAAAACCGGCCGCAACGGGAGACGCTGACGTGGTTGAAACGGACGGGCGTCTGGCTGACCAAGGTCGGCGACGAATCCTTCAGGCCGGCCATCCAGACGTTGCCTCGACCGTCCTTGTCGCTTGCCGTGGAAAACAAAATCCTGTCCGTCGAACCAACCCAGGATTCGTGGCCGGTGGGGCGCGGTGTATGGGGCCGGTCGGCGGGAAACCATTGGATGCCCTCGTGGTCCACCTCCAGCGCGCCAAGGTGCACCTGTTTCACATCCGGCATCTTGTTGGCTTGGATGAGCACGCGGTTCCTGCCATCCATGGAGAACTGCTCGTGCTTGAAATAGTATTCCGGCTTTTGGACAAGCGTGCGGCGCTCGCCTGTTTTGAGATCAAGGACGATCACCTTGCTGCCCCCGCTCTCAGGGTGGGCGCTGACGGCATAGTAGCGATGATCGGGTGACACCGTGCCGTAACTAAGCCTGCCCTCGGTTGTTGGAAGTTCGACGACGTCTTCCTTCACAAGTCTCGCGTAGTGGCAACGCTTCAGCATCAGTTTGTCGTCAACGATTTCCTGGTAGTAAAGATATTCGCCCCATGCATGAAATGCCGGGAAGCGTGGCTTGTTTGTGACGACTGGAAAGATCGAGCCGTCTGTCAAATCCAGGATGGATATTCCGCCGCTTAGCTTGTCCGACGAAGCATGCTCCACTGCAATCCGGTTGCCCTCGCGTGATGCATAGGGCTGTTCGCCGTAGATGTCGTCGGTGGGCCGATCGTCGTCCGTGAACTGGTAAAGCTCGGCCCCGCTTTCCGGGTCCGTTTCCAAGGGTTTCAGGAGCCAGTCTTTCTTGTCCGCGGCGAACACGTTGGGCAAGGCGACTGTTGCCCCCGCCAGTGCTGCGCCAGCGCCTTGGAGAAAATGTCTTCGGGAAATTCTGGTCGTTTGTTTCATCGTCGGTCTCCAGCAACAACGACCTTTCTACTCCGGGGCAGACAAAAGACAAGCCATATGGGATGTGTGTTGTGGCTGATCGTTCGGTCAAGGCTTTGACCTTGTGCGCCGGTTGCTGATGTTTACAATGCTGACAACAAAGGAGCCCGCCGATGAACACGAAGGCAGTCGTCGCAGAGCAATCACGGCACGTTTTGTGGAACTCTCTCACCCGAGCAAGGCAACGCGCCTCCAACTTCCGCCAGACGATGGCTGGTATCTTCATGGGTGCGTGCCTTCTCGCGTTGCCAGTCATGGGGGCGGATGTCACCGTCTGGATGTCACCGGGCGGGCCGCGGGGAATTTGGGAGAAGACGCTCGGCGATCCGTTTCCCGTAAAGAAGATCGTCGAAGACCTTGCGTATGTCGGAGTGACAGAGATTCTGTTCTTCGAGCAGGAAGGGCGCGGCGGAACGTTCCTGCATCCGACATCAGTCGAACACACCGTCACCTCTCCATACATGAAAGGGTGGGACTACTTGCGCGAGTTGTTGGAGGAGACGGCCAGACACAATATCAAGGTCTGGCTGGCGTGGACACCGCCGGGCGGGAAGTATCCAAAGACCGAAATCGAGGGGCTGAATAATCCGGCCCTGCTCAAGATCTACACGGACGAGATCGAGGAGGTCGCTCGCAACTACGGCAAGTTTCACAACCTCGCCGGCATCATCTGGCACGAGGTGGATT
>Ga0265297_10006970_pt1 | contig 15974 bp, 20 predicted proteins | sample Munlanlwell13791_FD_192502 | JGI IMG/M metagenome (GOLD analysis project Ga0265297, IMG submission 192502) | Leachate microbial communities from a municipal landfill in Southern Ontario, Canada - Leachate well 137-91 | ecosystem: Engineered > Solid waste > Landfill > Unclassified | place... | reverse complement strand
AACGTCCCGGGTGAGCCACCGCCGGAAGGCGGTAGGCTCAACCCGGTTGTTGGAACGAAAACAAGAAGGAGGGTTGATATGAAAGGATCATTTTGGCGTCGGATGTTGTGCAAACTCGGCCTACATGTCTGGTGGTATGAGGCGTGTGGAGCGCCATCGGCCCGCTTGCCGTATGTCAAACGCGGTTGTGGACATTGTGGCACGGTTCAGATTTGGAATGGCCGGCCAGACATCAGCAAGTGGGAGAGTTCCAACGCCGGGGCTGTGCCTCGGCGCAGAGCAACGTAGGCTGACTGCACTGTAATGCGCAACTGTAAAACGCTCCGGCTGAGGCGCGGCGAAGCCGTAGCCTCCAGCCGGTTGTTGGAACGGAAACAAGAAAGGAAGGTTGATATGGGAAGTTCGATATGGCGAAGAATGTTGTGCAAACTCGGTCTGCATGTCTGGTGGTATGTGGCTTGCGGATTGGCCTCGGCCTGCTTGCCGGAAGTCAAGCGGGGATGTTGGCATTGCGGCATGGTGCAGATATGGAACGAAAGGCCAGACATCAGCAAGTGGGAGAGTTCCAACGCCGCCGGTCAGCCTCGGCTGGCCAGAAAGGAGAAAACCGATGACACCATGCTTTGATGAGGACGGCGAGCGGATGCCGACAGAGCACGAGGCAATCGCCGTCGCCTCTGCGCTGATTGACCACTACGAGCCGCCACCCGGCCTTGCCGGGAGCGACTTCGACAAGGGGATGCAGGCGCTTCAACGCCTGATGGGCCGTAAGCCGAACGCCGAGGCTCACGGGCGGGAAACCGCCGGAAAGGACGCATGAACATCAAGAACAAGGTTAGGTCGGCGGTTTCCCGTACCGTGGAGCGTCTGGTTCGGCGCTCCGTTGTCTTCCGGGACACCGAAAGCAAGTTGCGGTCGGCAGAGGCGCGGGCATCGCGGATTGAAGGCGAGAACCGCGAGCTTGCGGAGAGAACAACCGCAATCGGGCGGCGTCTGTGCAACGTGTCCGTGCAGCGCCCGCCCGATCCGATGGGCAGGCGGTTGCGCGTGATGGTCGAGATTGACGCCATGATCTTGGAACGCGGATTCCTGCACGGCGACGACGCCACGGTAATCAAGTACATCGGGCGCGACATCGGCGCACGGGCGGCGCACGAGATTCGCAGGGCAAACTTTCAACGGTGGGAAGTATGAAGCCGAACAACAAAATATCCACAACATCAAGACGAACCACGGCGACTATCATGAGCTTGCTCTGATTATCACCGCCAACAGAGAAAGAAGATGACGCTACCGAACACAGTATTCATAAGGCGTAAGGACCTGGTTCTGCATTACGGGATTACGCGGTACGAACTTGAAATGGCGGTCAAGTCCGGAAAGATCAAGCGGTATATTCTGCCCGGATGCAAGAACGCGAAGTATTTAAGGGAAGAAGTGGAGAAGGTGTTTGGCAAAGCGAATTAATTAAAGGAGAGGAACATGGGATTCAAGTTATTCAAGTTAGGGCAGAAGGAAACGGACGATATCAACCGTATCCTGGAGAAAGTGCCGAGCATGTCGGCGCCTAAACTGCTGGAATGTTTCATGGTGGAAGAGGATAACCGGTTACTGAACGGAGTGCTGAACGTGCTGATGGCGGTGGAAGAAATGGCGGTGGAAAATCTGGAGATCCCAAAGATGACGGACTCCGAGCGCGCGTATTACGCGGGGAAAGCAGGCGGCGCCGCGGACGCGCAGGAGCGGATAATCGAGTTGGTGATGAAGGCCAGGAAGGCGAAGGAGGAAACGAGGAAGGCGTGAAGCAATAGTATTTAAGTGGTCCCCTGGCGCAAGGCCAGGGGGAGGCAAGGGCAGGCTGAATAAGCCTGCCCTTTTTGTTTTGTGGAAACTTACCGGAAACGCCGCCCGGAGGTCGGCGTCCACCTTGTTTTGTGGAAACTTACCGGAAACGCCGCCCGGAGGTCGGCGTCCACCTTGTTTTGTGGAAACTTACCGGAAACGCCGCCCGGAGGTCGGCGTCCACCTTGTTTTGTGGAAACTTACCGGAAACGCCGCCCGGCCTGCCCGAGCGTCGGCCAGGGAGGTCGGCGTCCACCTTGTTTTGCGGAAACTTACCGGAAACAGGAAAATGGCTGAAACGGCTGATTTGGCTGACAGGCTATAGACGGAATTTACAAATGCGTTAAATTTGTAAGCAGAAGGAGAAATACTTTTCCTTCACCGTTACTGCGCCGGGGAAAGCGCAGGCAACCTTAATGATGGGGGTAAACATCATGGCAAAGGAAACTGAAACAGCCGGAGTAGCAGGCGCAGTTGCGGCTCCCGCGAAAAGCGGAACCGGAACGGCACGGGCTATGAGCATCGAGGAACGATTGGCGAAAAGCGGGCAACCGCCTGAACAAGCCGGGACTCCGCCGGAACCGGAGCAGACAACTCCGCCGGCAGGAGAGCAACCGGAAGCCGAGCAAGAGGAAGCAACGCCGACCGACCAGGAACCGGGCGAAGCGGAGGCTGAAGGCGAAGTACAAGAGGGCGAGATCAAGGAAGGCGAGATTGACGGGCTTTCAGAGAAGGCCCAGGCGAAAGTCAATAAGCGGATCCATGAGATCAACATCAAGTACAAGAACGAGGCCGAGCGCGCGCAGGATCTTGAGTCCAGGCTGGAAGGGGTCGAGAAGAAGTTATCGAGCGAGTCCATTAAGAGCGCGGTACGGTTAGGGATTGATCCCAACTATATCGAAGAGGACGGCGCGAAGCTTCTGCAGGAATTCGACAACCTGAAAGCGTGGAAACGGTTTTGCACGTTGAACAGGGACGAGGATTACGAGGGGACAGGCACGCCGGAGAAGCCGCAGTACACGCGCGCGCAGATCCGGGAACTGGAAGCCGGGATTGACGATCGGCTTCTGGACGTAGCCGGACCCGCGCGGCAGACATGGTCCGAGGCAAGAAAGCAACAGCTTGCGGACCAGGAAGCCGGGCGCAAGTTGAGGCTGGCGAAAGCCAAGCCATCCAACGCGAGGCCTGATCCGAACCCGCCTAAATTGCCGACCAGGAAAGGTGCTTCTTCTGTTCCGCCAGTTGGCACACAAGGGAGGCGGCGCGCCGGATTCGATCAAGGCCAATTCAAGACGGAAGGCGCGGACCGGAACTCCCTGAACAAGCAATTTGAAAAGATGTTTGGGGGATAATCTCATGGCTGGAATTTATGAAGCTGACCAAGTTGCAAAACTCGCTGAACTTGGGGACACAATCTTTATCGCGGAAAGCGAAAAGACCCCTTTTTCGCGGCTTTTGAAACGCGGCAATAAACCCGTCCAGATGTTGAGCGAATGGCCGGTGCAGAAATACCCTGACCGCGCTTTCGCCGGACAATTGGACGGCACGGACCTGGCATCGTTTGAACATACGAACCGGGTAAAGATATCCGGTTACGCGATGTGGATGATGACGGCAGGCTGGATGGCGAGCCGATTGGCGAACCTGACCAGGACAGCGGGTGTGAAAGGCAGTGAGCGTGCGAAACAAGCGGCTGACGACGCGCTTATACTGGCGCAGATGATCGAGAAGCAGTTGTTAAGCGACGACGACACGCAGGCGGAGTCCGGATCCGATCCGTACACCAGCCGAGCGGTTTACAGTTGGCTTAACCCTTCCGCACAGGCGACCTTGCCGGTAAACGCGGATTTCAGGCCGTCGTCCAATTGCACCTACACGGGCGCGTTAGCGAGTTTCCAGCCCGGCAATATGGAGACCATATTGCAGGCATGCGCGACCGCTAAGAAGGGCGCCGTGGACCTGACGGAATACGCGGGTATCGAGTTAAAGGTCCAGATGTCCGGTTGGGCGCAGAGGCACGTGGAGGACGTGAACACGGCGCAGGCGTTACAGAAGTACAACATTAACATCAGCGAGAAGAAGCTGATGCGCGTGGTTGATACTTTTGAGTTTGACGCGGGCGTCGTCACGGTATTCCCGTCATGGTACATGGCTTGCACACGGGGAACGGGGGCGATATCCGCTTATACACCGAAGAGCGGCGTATTATTGGATATGGACATGTGGGAGTTATGCTTCCTTGACCAGCCTTCATCCTGGGTCCTTCCGCCGCAATCCGGCGGACCGCGCGGCTATCACGATGCCGTGTACATACTGCGTTGCCATAACCCGTTGGGGCAGGGCTACGTTTTAACGAACACATAATAACAGCAAGTCCGATAAGGACTAAAACAGGGGGTAAAGTATGATAGGGAAAATTGGAATACTGTTTATGCTGGCATTATGCGCTTCGGCGGCGTATGCCGCGCAATGGCGGCCATGCACGATCGAGGAACAGGCGAACCTGGGCGCGACGCATTGCGCGCGGATATTGTATTCGGACCTTACGGATACAAATCTGAACACAGCGCAAACACTTACGAACTTGTACCGCGCACCCGCGAATACGAGTGTAAGATGCGTTGTGGCCCTGCTGAAAGATGAATTTACTTTCAGCACAGGGACAAGCACGGATAGCCTGACCATGATTGTGGGCGACGGTTCGGACACGACCCGGTTCATCGAGTCCATGCAGATCACGACCAACAGCACGGTCTGGATCAAGCAGGGCAAGTCGATGTACGGCACGGCCACGACCAAGAACGCAATCACGACCGCGACCTGGGCGGTGCAAAGCGCTGATATGAGCTTTGCCACGACCAACGATCCGGTGGTTACACCGACGGCGCAAACCGTTGACATAGTGTATGCCGGGACCAACGATCCGGTGGTTACACCGACGGCGCAAACCGTTGACATAGTGTATGCCGGGACCAACGATCCGGTGGTTACACCGACGGCGCAAACCGTTCACATAGTGTATGCCGGGACCAACGAGCCGGTGGTTACACCGACGGCGCAAACCGTTGACATAGTGTATGCCGGGACCAACGATCCGGTGGTTACACCGACGGCGCAAACCGTTGACATAGTGTATGCCGGGACCAACGATCCGGTGGTTACGGTTATGATGCAGTTCGCGCAGTTGTTTGATTCAACCGGCGCTGCGATTACCAATGCGGACGGCTCCACGGTATTTGCTGTTACGAATGCCACAGCCACCGCGACGGTCACGCCGCTGACGACCGCTGGGTTGCATACGAACCTGACGGCCACCGCGACGGTCACGCCGCTGACGATTGCCGGGTTGCATACGAACCTGACGGCCACCGCGACGGTCACGCCGCTGACGACCGCTGGGTTGCATACAAACCTGACGGCCACCGCGACGGTCACGCCGCTGACGACCGCTGGGTTGCATACAAACCTGACGGCGACGGCGACCCTGACCGAGGGCACGTTGAATGTTGGGACGAACGGTGTCCTGACAACTCAATCGGGCGCGTACATGACGGCATATACGCTGACGGAAGCGGGGTTGGGCGGCTACATCTATACGAGCGCGGACACGGTGGACTTCACGTTCACGCCCGCGACCGCACCGCATAGCATGAGCCAACTGACGGCCGGCGAAGTACTGGTGTACTTCAAGATCACGAAGTAGTTTGGCTATCATGGGTCCGTCTATGCTGAAAAGCTACGACGCGACAAGTTGGCGGCGGGGTTTTCATCATTTTCCCCGCCGACCAACACCATGAAAAATGGGTCCGTCTATGCTGAAAAGCTACGACGCGACAAGTTGGCGGCGGGGTTTTCATCATTTTCCCCGCCGACCAACACCATGAAAATAAATGAAAGAAGGCCCAAATGCCTGACAAAGCGCCTTATGACGAGATTAAGGATGAGGGCGGCACGGGGCTACTGACCGAACCCACCCTGCAAGAACTCAAGGACGAAGTTGACGCTATCGCCAGTGAAAGCCGGGACAACGTATGGACCGCGCGCGTTGATTACGAGGATATCCGCTATTGCCGCTGGGATAAGCAGTCGGCCGACGGCTTAAAGCATAAAGAAGAGAACGCCGACGAAGATCCGGAGCCGTTTGACGGCGCCGCGGACATGCGGGTCCGCATGGCCGACATGCTGATCAACGAGGACGTGATGCTGCTTTTGCTATCCGCTACCCGGGCGCAGATCAATTTCCGCGGGACCGAGATAACCGATATCAAGAAAGCCGGAAACATGGCGATCATGATGCGGTGGGTCTTGAAGAACTACCTGGGCATCCGCTGGATCAAGGAACTTATGCGCACGGCGAACTTTTTTCTGGCCGACACGCCGGCGGTTGCCCTGCTGGGGATCTACTGGCGCAAGGAAATATCTTTAAAGATGCAACCGCTGACGGTGGACGAACTCATGCAGCTCTACGTGAACCAGGCCATCCAGAATATAGCGGAATGGGCGCAGAGCGAAGGCAGCCAGGCCGAGGCCCAAATAATGACCGACCAGGCGAACCAGGCGGCAGAGGATTTCAGATCCGCGATAGCAAGTCCGGAGATCAGCAAAGAAATACTGGCGCCGAAACTGATTGAATTTTTCCCCACATTAAGAATAAAGCGCGCCAAAAAGGTGATCAACGATTTAAGGGAAACCGGCCGCGCCGAATTCCCGGTGCCTTATACGAGGCGCGACGGACCGGACGTGCAGGCGAAACGGCTTTACGAGGACTGGTTCATCAGGCTTAACACGCGCGAATTCAGCGACGCGCCGATTTACTTTGAGGCGGAATGGCTTACCAAGACGCAGATAATCGAGAAACAGATCAGCGACGGATGGGACGCGGATTTCGTGGAAGAGGTTATCGGCAGGCGCAGGCCGGATGGATCGCGCGAGGGCGGACATGAAGCCGCGGCGGCCTTCCCGGAATACGTGCGTGATAGAGTCGGGCACGTGGTATCGCGCGACTCAAAATATTACAAGGGCATGTACCAGATCCTGACCGCGTATTACCAGGCGACGAACGAGGACGGGGTGCCGGGCAGGTACTACGTGGTATTCCACAAGGAAATAAGCATGCCGGGCACGGAACGCAGGCTGATTGACTACGCGCACGGCGAATGGCCGGGAATAGTGATTGAGCGCGAACTTACGACTAATCGCAGTTTGGACGCGCGCGGTATAGCGGAGATCGCCGGGACGTACCAGGGCCTTATGAAAGTTTACTGCGATTCATTCGGAAACCACGCGCAACTGGCGGGCGTGCCGCCGATAATTACCAGGAACCGGAACCGAATGGGCGTGCTGCACATCAAGCCGCTGGTCGAATTACAGGCGAAACGCGAAGGCGATTTTGAATGGATGGATCCGCCGACATACCCGCGGACCGTGATTGATATGATCAAGGAACTGCGGCGCCAGAATGACGAGTATTTCGGACGCGAGAACGCGGAAGTGCCGCCGGACCAGGCGGCGCTCCAGCGCGAATTCAAGGTTATCTGGTGGCTGATGAACATACGCGAAGCATTGTGGCAGATATTCAAGTTATGCCAACAGTACATGCCGGACGAACTCCTGCAGAGGATAACGAACAAGGAAGGGATCCCGATATTCAGGAGCCGGGAAGAGATCCAGGGTCAGTATGACCTGGAACTGGTGTTCGATCCGCGCGATATGGACCCGGCCTACCTGGAAACGATCGCCAAGATAGTGAAGGACCTGCTCCTGGCAATGGACCGGGACAAGACGATCCAGACCAGCCCGATCGTTTCGATGATACTCTGGCGGATAGCGCCGGAACTGGCGGAAGCTTCGATCATACCGGTCGAACAGGCGAACCAGAAGGAGATCGAGGATGAGATCAAAGCCTACCAGAAGATCCGGGCCGGGACCGAGCCGGAACTGCCGGACGACGGGAGTATAAATTACCAGTTGAGAATGCAACTGTATCAGAATATGCAGCAGATGAACCCGCAAATATACAACGACATGGCGCCGGACAAGCTGACCATCCTGCAAAGCAGGTTGCAGCGCATGGCGACCCTGGCGCAACAGTTCGGGGAGAACGTGGAAATCGGGAGGCAAGGCGGTAAAACAGCGTTGCCGCTGGGCGGCGCGCAGGCGGCACCGGGCGCTCCGGCAAATATGGCGGGACAGGCATGAACCGGGAAGGCATAAGAAGCGAAGAAATAATGGTTGAGCTGGCGAAGCGGGCTAATACGCGCCGGAACGAAAGCCTGGTCGAGGCGCGGAAACTTGATGAAACACTGGCGCAAAGCCGCAACGCGCGGATACCGGGATCGAGCGGGATGCTGAAAAGGCAGTATTCGGTAACGGCGACAATGAACGCGGTGGACGCGGAGGGCCGGAAAGTATTGAGCCGGGACGCCGATAATTACTGGAAGGACCAGGATAAAATGTATTTTGGAATAGATGAACGCGCGCAGAGATCGGTTAAATCCATGCGCAACAGGCACGGCAGGGTAAGTTTCAGGAAGATATACAAATGAAAACCTGCATAATCAAAAAAGTTTACGAGTCCATATTGAGATTGCGCGGGATAGACCCGGCGACCGCGGACGTGACGGCGGCGGAAAACGCGACGATCGCGGAGTATATCAACGAGCGCGCGGAAACCGGGTGGAGGCGTTATTTCTGGCAGGAGATAATGAAAACCGAGCAACGCCAGTACCGGGCAACCTGGGACGGAAGTCTGACCTACGCAACGGATGATGAAGTATTTTACGAGGACGCCGACGGGAACGAAAAATATTACGTGAGTTTGCAGGACGCGAACGTGAACTATAACCCGGCGACCGAAACCGACTGGTGGGCGGAAGTGGGCGAAGACTTCCAGAGAACGATCGATTTTCAGCAGGAAGGCGAAAATGAGATTGACGACGTTGACCTGGAAAACTGCATTTACGACAAGGACCCGCGCATATACCGGTTCGCCGCGGTGGTGCGCCCGGTAATTTTTTTCGAGGACGGGATCCAGGTGACAGCGGAAGAGGCGCCGGCAAAGCCGTGGGTCCGGTTCAGGCCGCCGCCGCCTGAATTCTCGCTTACGGAATGGAGCGACGCAACGAATTACGCGATTGCCGACCTGGTTTACCTTGCCGGCACGGGCGAATGTTACAAGGCATTACTGCCGAGCTTGAATAAGAATCCTGAATCGGAAACAACTTATTGGGAGCCGGTGGATTTTCCGAAGTATCTCAAGGCATACGTCGTTTTCGGCGCGCACGCGGATTACCTTATAGCGGATCCGCCGGCGCGCGCGGGGTACCTGGCGGAAGCGGAGAAGGCGCTGGACGAGCTTGAGGATGAACTGGTGGACGGACGGGGAGAAATAAGGAAAGCGCAATTCAGCAGGCAATAAGGATAGGGGAGATATTCAGTATTCGGTGTTCAGGGTTCAGAAAAGATAAACAAATAACAGGAGAAAAGAAATAATGAACGTACATGTAACGAATTTAGAATCGCAGTTAAAGCCAACCGGCAACAGCCAGGTGGCCCAGGAATTAGACGTAGCGGCGGCGGTGGTCGGGATAACGGATTTCACGGGTATTGTGACGCATGTATGGGTGAGCGTTAAGGCGGCCAGCGTGTACGTTACTTTCGATGGAACTGATCCGGATACCGCAACAGCGGTAGGCATTTTACTTGCCAACGGATACAACGGGATATGGAGCCGGGCGCTGGCGAACGTGGCGAAGTTTATCAAGGGATCCGGGGACGCAACGGTCCGGTTTGAGCCGCTATCTGAATAAGACGGATCGGACGGATTATGGAAGCGCTATGAAAAAGATTGTTATTATGCTGGCATTGGCCGGCGCGGCGGCGATAGGGTCCGCGCAGTATTATCCGAGCGTGGCGACTAAAGGCACGGTGAACGACGGGGAGATAGCCGTTTTCGATGGAGTGAGCGGACGCTATATCCGGTCCAGCGGGGAAACGAACCAGGGCGCCTACATAACGAACCTGCTTGGAACGCTTGGAACGCTTACGACCAATCTTGGGAACTCCACTAACGCGCAGAACTCGCTTGGCCTGCTGGTGACGAATAACGCGATCGCGCAGTCCGGAACTAACTCTGTTTTCGAGGCGCGGATATCTTCGAACGACGCGCTGCATGCCGCGCAGGTGAATACGAACGCCGGGTTTGAGGCGCGCCTGGACGCGATAGACGGGACGAACGGGAATTTCGATTTACGGATAGGATCGAACGAGGCGTTCCGGGCCGCGCAGGTGAATACGAACACTGGATTCGAGGCGCGCCTGGACGCGATAGACACGACGAACGGGAATTTCGATTTACGGATAGGATCGAACGAGGCGTTCCGGGCCGCGCAGGTGACGACCAACTCCGCTTTTGAGTTACGACTTGATAATTTAGAATCGGGTGATACAGGGCTGGAAACACGGATAGCTTCTAATGAAGCGTTCCGGGCCGCGCAGGTATCAACTAATTCCGGGTTCCAGACGCTTTTTGACAACCAGCAGACGACGAACCAGGGTTTCGAGGCGCGGTACATAGCGCAGACGAATATAAATTATCTTCTGACAGCCAGGATAGTAGTTAATGAAGCGTTCCGGGCCGCGCAGGTATCAACTAATTCCGGGTTCCAGACGCTTTTTGACAACCAGCAGACGACGAACCAGGGATTCGAGGCGCGGTACATAGCGCAAACGAACGTGAACCGGCTGCTGACGGTACGGATAGGGTCGAACGAGACGTTCCGAATCGCGCAGGTGAATACGAATATCGGGTTTCAGACGTTATTCGATAACCAGGTGAACACGAACCAGGGCTTTGAGAACCGGCTGGACGCGATTGATCTTACCAATGCCAACTTCAACGCGAGGATAAGTTCTAACGAGACATTTACCGGCGGGTTCGAGACCAATTTCGATTACATTCATGACCGGATCTACGCGCAGATAAGCAGTAATGCCGGGTATGAAGTGCGGATCGAATCGAACCAGGATTTCCGGGTGGCGCAGGTGAATACGAATGCCGGGTTTGAGACACGGCTGGACGGGATAGACGCGACGAACGGGAATTTCGACGCGCGGATAGGGTCGAATGAGGAATTCCGGGCCGCGCAGGTGAATACGAACGCCGGGTTTGAAGTGAGGATAGGATCGAACGAGGATTTCCGGGTGGCGCAGGTGAATACGAACGCCGGGTTTGAGGTTAGGATAGGATCGAACGAGGATTTCCGGGTGGCGCAGGTGAATACGAACGCCGGGTTTGAGACACGGCTGGACGGGATAGACGCGACGAACGGGAATTTCGACGCGCGGATAGGGTCAAATGAGGAATTCCGGGTTGCGCAGGTGAATACGAATGCCGGGTTTGAAGTGAGGATAGGATCGAACGAGGATTTCCGGGTTGCGCAGGTGAACAGCAATGAGTCCTATGAAGCGTTCCGGGTCCGGATAGGGTCGAATGAGACTTTCCGAATCGCGCAGGTAACGACCAATTCCGCTTTTGAGGCACGGATTACCATTATAGAGAACACAAACGCGGTCCAGGACGAGACCAACGCCAACTTTGACCAGCGCATCATCGCCCTTGAAGGCTCCGGCGGCGTGGCAAGCAACTGGTGGCAATACGCGGCCAAAGATACGGTTATACTATACACGCAGAGTTGGACACGCGCCTGGCAGCCGTCGGATGGGATAGCCGTTACCGGCGATCCAAGTCCCGACGTTACCGGAGTCTATACGCAGATCACCGACGCGTTCGGAACGAGTCAGTGGGAGTTGGTCAAGGACGGCACTTCGACGGTTGTAAAATTTCATGCGGGTGACTTATGGATGGTAGATTTTAATGCCACCACTTATTTCTGGTACGGAGCAACGAACATTGAAGATTTCGAGGGGCTTTACACCAATTATCAAGGTCAGGCCACAAATAATTGTTATGTGGACAAAACCGGTGAGACCTTTACTGACACCTGGGTTTGGGCGTTCGGCGTCGCGCCGGAATCGAGCAACCAGGTCACGATCGCGCTCAACGGCACGAATCTCTGGACGCTTAATACGGCTGGCGCTTTGACCTGGGGCGGCGAGACACGGACCAACTGGCCGAAAACAAACGATTTCCGATGCGTCGGTGTAACCGATAGCACGGTCTATCGCGGCGATTGGGGCGCCGCGGCGAGCAATCTGGCGCTGGCCGCGAGCAACGCCGCTGCAGCGGCTCAAGCGACTGCCGACGATGCGCTACCGAAAGCCGGGGGAGAGCTGTCCGGCCCCATGGGGCTGGGCGGTAACGCGCTCACCAACGCGGACTTTATCCAGATCACCAACAACGCGGGGCTGGGCCGGATACTGTCCAGCGACGCCGCAGGCAACGGGTCATGGGCGGCGCGGGATTTGGACGCGCAGGGGCGCTGGCTCACCAACGCGGCAGGGATACAGATGACCAACGGCACGCCGGTAAGCGGCGCTGTTTGGACGGCAACCGATACGGCAGGCAATGGAAATTGGAGTCCGCTGTCAGCGATCGAAGTCAACAACGATACCACGTGGACAATAGCAGATGCCGGCACAAGAAATCTCGGCTTTACAAATACGGTCAGCTTAATAACTGGTAGTTATGACGGAACCAACTGGGTGCCCGGAGTGATAGGGTGGTGCAATATCAATGTTTCGGTCAATATCATAACAATTGCCGCTGACGATGGCGCGCGATTGAATATGAGGCTGTACCAGAACGGAACACTGTTTCGCGACAAACATCTTGCCGTTGGCACTGGGATTAGGTATACGCCCTCGGCATCGTTTCAGTTTTATAACTCCGCCACTAATAACTGGTATTATGTAGACCTGCGCAATGTTGTCGGGAGAACAATTACGAATGCGCCCGACGCCATAGCGAATTATTTTTCAGGAATAATTTTGAGGCCCTAAAGAATGAAAGACCTAATCGGCAAAACCGTAACGGCGACATTCAACGACCGCTCGGTCACAACTGGCCTGGTGGTGGATTTTATCAAACTGCCTGACGGCCAGTGGAACATGACGCTCGAGCACGCGCCGGGCGCAACGGTCAACGGAACAGTCGTGAAGTATGACCCGGTGCCCGGGGATATGGACTGGCACGTGTTCGCGGGTGTGCTGCTCGCGGGCGGGATGATCTTGGCGATTTGTGCAATTCTGATATTGAGATTGACATGAAACTGCTAGAGGGCCTGGAGCTGGTTGGGATGCTGATGTTCATGTCGCTCATGCTGGGCGTCATGCTCATAGCGCGGGTGATCTGCTGGATGTGCGGATTTGGTTTTTGGTTCGAAGATAAAGGAAGGTACACATGACCGATTTTATGACAGTCGAACGTTGCGAACAGAAGCATACCGAGACCATGTCATTTCTGCGAGACATTAAATCTGATGTCCAGCAGGTGCAAACCGACCAGCGCGAGCTTAACAACCGGCTATACAAAGACAATGGGCGTAAGTCAGTTCAATCCATGCTCAACGATCACGACCGGGTATTAAGGGTACTTATCTGGATCGCATGCACGACAGGCGGGATACTGGCCCTGAAGGTTATCGGGGATACGTGGGATGTGGCGAAAACAATCATCAGGCAATTATGAGAATCAACCCGGAGACTATTGTGTGTTTACTTGTGAGCTTCGCATTGCTTGGAACCTTTGCACTCCTGATGTTCTTTTTTATACGTATGCAAACCGGGGGGCTTTAAGGATGGAAAAGCGTATTGAGATCATCCGCACCGAGGGATTATGGCTCATAATGCGCTGTGCGCAATGCAACAAAGAGTTCAAGTCTTTTCGCACGGAACATTCTTACCATTGCCCTTTCTGTTGCCAGCCCTGCCCGGCCAAGCCGGTGAATGATGAATGGGAAGAACGAAGCGCGAAAGGCCCGGTGGGGAACGGGTTTGACGCGGCCCTGAAATCCGTCCGCAACGGTGTGAGTCAAATTGAGCGCAAAGAGCATGAGGAGAAGATGAAATGACGGGCGCGGAAATACTGGCAGTTGTTACCGGCGCGTATGACATGGTGAAGTCTATCGGGATGGGAATAATCGAGTACGTCAGCAAGGGACGGGTGGACCAGACCGAGTTGGCCCGGATGAAACATGACTATGAAATGGCAACGCAGAATCTTGATTTTTCATTGAAACAGGCGGGACTCTGGCTGCAGGAGAAGTTGATCGCGCTGGAACAGGCGACGGGCGCCAAGTGGCGAACGCCTTTAATCCTTATCAGCGGAATGGCGCTGATCCTGGTGGCGATAAATAATATCCTGGCTTATGTTTATTTTTCATGGGCCAAGCCGATAAGTATGGGATCGCCTGAAATGATTGTACTGGCCGGCATGTTCGTTTTACTGGTGACGGGTGACGTGGCGTTATTGTTAAGCGCGTTTAAGAAACAAAATCAGCCTACTACGCCGGAGGAACCGGTTATGAAGGCTAAAGGAGGGTAGGGTAATGGATCTGATAAGCATAATACGCAACCTGTTAATGCTGGCCGGTGGAGTAATTGCCGGAGCCGGGTGGATGACTGAAACTGAATGGGCCGAGTTAGTGGGTATCATTCTCCCGCTTGGCGTGTTCATTTGGAAATTCATCGTGGCCCGTAAGCGCAAGGCGGAGTTGGAGGAATTGAAGGCAAAATGATCAATGGGCCAGCGCAGATTAAACCTGAAACTGGATGATCACAGTTCGTTTCCCTTCGGGAAATGGAAAGGGACGGCTATGGGCGCGGTCCCGACCAAGTACCTTTTATGGTTCAGAAAACAACCGTGGGCCGATGAATGGCCCGCGGTTGTGGAGTATATAGAGCGCAATACGCAGGTGCTGGAAACGCAGGCGAAGTTTGACGCGGAGAAGCACGGGGAACAGAGGTTGGCGCTATGAATGAAGCGGCGGTAAGAGAAATCCTGAATGAGAAGAAGTGGAAGTATCGGCGCGGGTCCGAGAAGAACGGGTACAACTGCGACACGATAGACCGCTATATCGAAGGGGTTGACCGGTCGCACGTGGACGATATTTACGTTTACGCGCGCGCCTATACGTCCGCCAAGAATGAAGCGGAATCCAGCACGGTCGAGGATCCGATGGCCGGCACGATCTGGTTCAGGGATGGGACCTGGTACGGCGGCCGGTTATGGTACGAGATCATCGAGGAAGGCCCGTACAAGGATAAACTCCGGTTCTGGCAGAGGTTATACAAGGGCGATAAGACCAACTCCGATTATTACACCGAGCGCGGGTCCCGGTTCAAAGTCGAGACAACCTGGTATTACGGGCAACAGAGCATTCCAGCCTGCCCGGCTAACTCGAACGGGATCAAGTACCGGATGGGACCGGTATTGATCAATGAGGATCATGGGACATACACGACTTTCATTGATAAAATCAGCCGGCTGTACCAGACGGAAGCGGAGCATGTAAGCACCCGGTCGCCGGCGCTGGAAACCAAGACCACCAAGCATTACGGGGTCAAGACCGGGGATAAGAATGACGCCGGCGTCAGTATCGGGTTGCCCGATGTAAGCGCGGCAACTAAAGGCAAGATAATCCAAATAGACCGCGAGAAGAACGACGACGATACCGACGATATCAATTTAAGGCAGAATACGCCGAAAGACCAGACGGCGGACAGCCAGGAGGAATCGTTATCGCGGTCCGTGGTTGAACACACTCATACGGAGAACCCGGCCACGCCTGCGGCGCCGGTGGCGGAAAAGGGCAAGATCAAGCGCGTGGACGCCGCGCCGACGGAAGCGGGTAACCTGCGGACAGCGGAAACCACGACTACGCCGAAAGATCAGGAATCGGTAAGCACAGAGAATTCATTGAGCCGGGCCAGGACAGCCACATTGCATACCGAGAACCCGGATACGCCGACGCCGGCAACGGAGGTCAAGGGCCAGATAAACCGGGTCGAGGTGGCGCCGACGGAGGCGGGGAACTTAAGGACGGTCGAAGAAACGATCACGCCGAAAGACCAGGTTGCGGACAGCCAGGAGGAATCCTTATCGCGGTCCGTGGTTGAACACACTCATACGGAGAACCCGGCCACGCCTGCGGCGCCGGTGGCGGAAAAGGGTA
>Ga0265297_10006969_pt1 | contig 15976 bp, 12 predicted proteins | sample Munlanlwell13791_FD_192502 | JGI IMG/M metagenome (GOLD analysis project Ga0265297, IMG submission 192502) | Leachate microbial communities from a municipal landfill in Southern Ontario, Canada - Leachate well 137-91 | ecosystem: Engineered > Solid waste > Landfill > Unclassified | place... | reverse complement strand
TTCTACCGGATCAACCGGTGTTGCAGTGATTAACGTACTAATGTCTTGCTTGCATCGGCCGCATACCCGTCCTGCATTCGTGTGCGATTTGAGCTCAACAAAGGAGGTGACGGCATTGAGTTTGATAAGTTCAATCAGCTCTTCTTCATAAACGCTTTCGCAGCTGCAAACAAGACGTCCTTTTCCGCTATTGAGCCGATTGGAATAAAGATACGCCGCATCAATCGGTTCATTTTTTACCATTAAATTTTTAAGATGGATCAAATCAATATTGGTATTGATCCCGATAAAGCGTTTGAGGCGATCTTGGTTGACGATGTATTGATCGATTCGATTTTCATGGGTTATCAGGATGGTTTCATTTTCGGGGTCTTTGGGATCAAAACCGGGTGAACTGACGTCAGCGAAGAGAAAAGAACCGACTTTTAATCCGTCAATGGATACTTCTTGCGCAAAGCTTTTGGTTTCCAGTCCCAACATAGCGACAATGGCAACATCGGCTTGCAACGTACACTCTTTGACTCGTCCGGCAATAAAACCGTTTGTACGCAATTGTGCTGCTTCACCGACGCAATAAATGTCGGAATTTGAGGTACACATCGTATCGTCTACCAAAATACCTTTGTCGCATTCAAGTACTTCACGCGCAAATGCAATGTGAGGATCAATCCCCACACCAAAGATAAGAAAAGGATCCTCGATTACTCTATGACGGGTTTGTATGCTCTGAATGCTTTTTTCTATGATGGTTTTATCCATGATTTCATCATTAAATTCAATACGTATTCGCGGATCCTGCTCAAAAATTCCTCGCAGCAAAGCGACACCCTCTCGACTCAAATTCTGTGAGTAGAGGTACTCTCTTCGGGCAAGCAAAGTGATCGATTTTGGTGATGGACTGCGCATGAGCGTATCAAGAAGTTCCAGTCCGATTGGTCCGACTCCGACAATTACGACATTTTTTCCCATAATCCCCTGAGATATTTTTTCACTGTCTTTTTCGCTTCGAAAGGTGGAAGCATTGGTGATACCCTGAATATCAAACGGCGTTTTGGGCTGAGATCCAGTAGCAATAATAAGCTTGTCATAGGAAAAAACGGCATGCGCACTAAAAATACGTTTTTCAGACAGATCGATACTTAGAATGGTCTGGTTCAGCTCCAGACGGACGTTAGGGTCAAGATCAAGGGTAATGGATTGAACGCATTGGCTTTTATCTACAAGTGCGCAAAGATGAATCCGATCGTAAGGGGGATGAGACTCATCGGATACGATCACCACCTCTGAAGCGGGAGCTTTTTGCAGTATCGTATTGGCAAGATAGACAGCTGAGATCCCACCGCCGATAATTACGATTCGCATTGCTTATCCTTCTATGTTATTCGTCTTATTGTTTTTCTTGAAGCATTCGATCCAGTATTGCAAACACATCGTCACTGGCATGTTCCATATCGTGGAATATTTTAACAAAAGAATCCGATCCGATACTTTCTGTTTGAATAAGATCAAAAATCCGATGGGTTGAGTTGTGGACGATTGCATGCGGAGTATCAAGGGATGAGTAACTCGGTGTTTTTTTGAAAAAATTGGCCCCTTCTCCTTCAAGATACCATTTGCCCAATCGGCAATTATGATGATCGACAAACGCAAACGCTTCTTTCTTTGTTACGGCTGAGAGGTACGTATTTACTTTCCAAATAACATGATCAAGTTTCGCCAAACTCATAAATACTCTTTCTGCTGTATGTGAAGTATTTGTGAATGTGTTGCGCATCATCGATGCATTTTGTTCCATATTTGTATTAAAGCTTGATACTGAATGGTTGGATTCTCGAATACTTTCTTGAATCTGCTCAAATTTTTCTCCGATGGTGCTTACATCCTGCTTCATAGATTGCAGTGAGATATTGATTTCACTAATGGCTTTGTCCGTTCGATCAGCAAGTTTGCGTACTTCATCTGCGACAACCGCAAATCCACGACCATGTTCTCCGGCACGGGCTGCCTCAATCGCAGCATTGAGGGCTAATAAATTGGTTTGATCTGAGATATCCTTTATAAGACCCAAAATACTTGCGACATCTTGGGCTCGAACGGAGAGCGTTTGAACGGTTTCCATCGAATCTATCGCCAAATGGTTCAAATCTTCTAGGGTTTCTGAAATCGCCGTTGCTTTACTTCCAAGATCAACAATATTTTCTAAAAGAGCTGTCGATTGAGAAATATTCTCTTTTGAAGAGGCAACCGAAGTAGCCATATGTCCTTGAATATCAATAAGATTTTTTTTGAGCTGCTGATTTTGGTAGGTCATTATAGACGATGCATTTTCAGATTTGTTCTCATTGATCTGATTTTGAATCAACTCTTCTTTTTCTTGAAGACGTTCATTCAAATGCTGGTTCCGAGCTTTGAGTTCATCATTCTCTTTTTTTACACTTAACAGCTCATTGCTCAACGCTTCATCATTACCGAACCAGCCCATGATATTTCCTTTAGTTTATAGTATCCTAGTATTCTACTATAATAAACACAAAAAATCTCAGAATATTACACGAGATTTATAGCCCCTCAATATTTCAAAAAGGTTACAAAAAAAAGCGATTACGATAAGAGTTTTAAAAATTCTTCTGCCGGAACAGGCGGACTTTTGAAATACCCTTGATACATCGTACATCCCCGCTCTTTTAAAAACTCAATTTGTTCGATACGCTCTGTCCCCTCAGCCAAAATCTGAAAACCTAACGCTTTGCCCATTGCGATGATTGCCGTAACGATTGCCATATCATCTGTGTCGAACGGGAGATCATCCACAAAACTTTTATCGATTTTCAGTACATCGATCGGAAAACGTTTCAAATAGGAGAGCGAAGAGTATCCTGTACCAAAATCATCAATTGCCAGTCGTATTCCCATCGCACGCAGAGTATGGAGCATTGCTACCGCTTCATCTTCACGCTGCATCAGAGCACTTTCTGTGAGCTCGAGTTCGAGTCTATCTGCCGGATAGGCTGATTTTTTCAGGGCAGCTTCGACCATTTCGGGAATATTTTGGTGACGTACCTGATGGGCAGAGAGATTGACCGCGAGTATCAGTCGATGCCCCTCATCCAACCAAATTTTCCCCTGTCGGCAGGTTTCATTCAATACCCATTCACCAATTACACTTATCAGCCCCGTATCCTCAGCAATGGGGATAAACAAACTTGGGAGAATCATTCCCTTCTCCGGGTTATTCCATCGCACCAGTGCTTCGGCCCCGACAATCTGCCCCGTCGCGATATGAACCTGCGGCTGATAATAGACTTCAAATTCATTGTTTTCGACCGCACGACGCAAGCGTGTTTCATATTCGATCCGTTGACGTGCCGAATCCGTCAGTTCATCGGTATAGTAGCGATAGGTTCCTCTTCCGTTTTCTTTTGCTTTGTACAGTGCTGCATCGGCGTGTTGGAGTAGTTGGGACGCATCATCCCCATGGTCAGGAAACAAAACGATCCCTGCACTCATACCAATGTGCACTTGTGCACCCCCTATGAGCTTATACGGAATACTTTGTGCGTCGATCATCTCTGTTACAATCCGACCCGCATCCTCTGGATGTGCAAGATACTCCAATACAATCGCAAACTCATCTCCCCCTAAACGGCTCACAATATCACCATCGCGCAATCTGCTCCCAAACCGCTGCGCCACTTGTTGAAGCAGCTCATCACCGGCACCGTGTCCAAAACTGTCATTCACATCTTTGAAGCGATCCAAATCAAACATTAACACAGCAAGTTGCGTTTTGTGCCGCTTGGCTTTTTCAATCGAACTGTGGAGGTGGGATGAGAATAATGCACGGTTTGCCAACCCCGTCAGCGGATCATAGTTTGCCAATGTCTTGAGTTTTTCTTCGTAGAGTTTTCGCTCAGTAATCACCTGCACTGAGCCAACCCCCCGTATCAATTTTCCCGATTCATCGGTATCGAGTTTTGCATGTTCCTTAACCCATTTTACCTCATCTCCGACGACAATGCGATGCTCTATCTCATACGCATTACCTTCCAGCGCCTTCTGCCATACACGATCAACTTTTAGGCGATCATCAGGGTGAATACAGGATAAAAATGACTCATAGGTGAGAGGTGAACCGATCTCTATCCCAAAAATTCGATAGGTTTCATCCGACCATTCCAGCGTATTTTGTACCACATCAAGTCTCCAGTTTCCGATATGGGCAAGTGCCTGGGCAGCACTAAGATCAGTGTCTTTGCGTCTAAGCTCCTCTTCCCGCATTTTGCGCTCAGTGATATCCCGTGCTATTCCAAGTACTCCAATAACATTTCCTTCCATATCTTTCATTGGCGTTTTGATGGTATCAAACAGTCCCTCATAACTTCCATCCGCAAATTTCAAAAACTCCTCATTTGTCCGTGATCCATTCTTTGCGATGGCTGCTTGGTCGTGATCTTGAAAAAACTGCGCAAGCTCAGGACTGACAAAATCAAAATCATTTTTCCCAACAATCTCTGATTCTTTGGCATTATAAAGGCGCTCGAACATTGGGTTGCACGCCAGATAGACCCCCTTTGGATCTTTGAGCCATACGAGATCGGGAATGGTACCTATGAGGGTATGCAAAAATGAGCTCTGCTGCGCCAAAGCCTCTTGACCGTTTAGAAGTCTCAGCTCATTTTGTTTTTGAAGCGTAATGTCACGATAAACGGCAATCATATGGGGACTTCCATCCAAATCGATAGCGATGACACTCACGAGCACATCAATGATATCCCCCTCCTTGGTACGATGCAAGGTCTCAAAGACATCTTTTCCATTATCAGCAATTGCTTCTATATGACGACGTGTCTGTTCGGGTGATTCGATTGCATTGTAGTCACAAATCTTCATCTTCATGAACTCCTGGGCAGTGTACCCCAGATTTTCATGAGCCTGACGGTTAAACTCAACCGCTCTCATCGTACTGCTTTCGATCAAAACTACCCCATCCGGCAGCGCTTCGAAGAGTTTTTGCAGTTTGAGCGCATTTTTTTCGACACTCTCTTTTTCTCTGGCAAGCTCTTTTTTTTGCTCGCTTATCTTTGCGATTGCCGCACTTTTTTGATCGATCTGCTGGAGCAAAAATTCAAAATAATTTCCATGCAACGCTTGTAAAAGATCATATCGTGTTAATACCCCTATCAATTTCCCTTTTTGATCGACAATAATCAGTTGGTGAACACCATGTCTTTCGATTAGGGAGGCGGCTTCAGATAAGGATGTTTCTTCTGTAGATAGTGGAAAATTATTCTGATAAATACACCAAACCGGATCGTTACATGAGTCATGTTTTGATGAAACATAATGCAAAATATCTCGTTCCGTAATCAATCCGATAGGAATCATCCCCTCGATAATAACGGCATAATCACTGTGCTGTTCTGCCATCTGAGCGGCAGCATAGGTTATGGTTGCTTCCCGTTCCAAGATCACAATTGATTTTGTCATCACATCCCTGATATTTTTGGCATAGGTCAGATTGTCAAAACCAATATGACGAAGGAAATCCCCTTGCGTTACTACACCTATTAGCTTTCCTCCATCATCGACAACGACTAAATGTCGGTAACCGTTTTCAGCCATCTTGGCATAGACATCATGTATCTCATCATTCATATGGGCCGTATAAACTTCGCGAGTCATTGCATCGCCCAAAAGCGAATCCAAACGAATCTCCCCTGAAATTACTTTTAGGCTATCTCGTTCGGTAAAAATTCCTATAGGTCTATTTTGCTGATCAATGATGACAATAGAGCTGAGATTCCCAAGAGACATTGTTTCCATGGCATACGATATGGTTACATCGGAAGAAAGAGTTGTTACTTCTTTTGTTAAAATTTCAGTCAGCGCCACTCTCTTCATTGAATCTATCCTCGATTAGTTTTTAATATCTCTAGTATTAATTATAGCAACAATTGCTGACGGCTGCGTTAAAACCTGTTAATTTCACTATAAATCACCAGACATAGAAAACGAAACGATACCCATGATACAATTCGATTTATGATTATGCCTATGACCACCACCCAGCGCGGTATCGCACTTATGCTTGCAGCCTCATTTTTGTTTGCACTCACCATGCTCTTTGCCAAAGTGCTTTCTGCGCACATGGGCTCTGTTGAGGTGACGTTTTGGCGCAATGCCATTGGACTTATTGTTCTCTTGCTGTTTATTGTGCGCAAACCTATCAACAATATCGGTGGTCGTCCCTATACCCTCATCTTTCGAGGTATCATCGGAACCGTTGCTCTGCTGACATTTTTCTATACGATCAGTGCTACATCCCTCTCCAACGCCATTGTGTATGCCAAAACTGAACCGATTTTTACCGCTATCTTGGCGTTTTTTTTATTGGGCGAAAAGCTGAAATCGCATGCCATACTTGCAATTTTTACCGGTTTTGCAGGGGTGGCGATTCTCAGCGGATTTCACCTTGATTATTTGAATATTATGGGACTCTTGACAGGTTTTTTATCCGCACTCGCGTATACCAGTGTACGAAGCCTTAAAACCTATTATGATGAACGTACCGTCGTCCTCTCCTTTATGTTTTTTGGTGTCGTCATCCCTCTTGGCTTGATGATCGTTGCAGAGTTTATACCCTCAGACCACTTTGCCTTTGCCCTCAATCCTTTTGTTATCCCCAACGGTATCGACTGGTTATGGATAGTGTTAATGGGAGCTGCTGCGGCATTTGGGCAGCTTTATATGACGCGTGCTTATTTTTATGCAAAAGCGGGATTGGTGAGCACTATCAGCTATTCTGTGGTACTGTTTGCTTCATTTTTTGGAGTGGTATTGGGCGATGTATTACCGACGCCGATGGTTATAACAGGCGGTATTTTGATTGTTACAAGCGGTATCCTTCTCTCACGTAACAAATAAAATATTTTATAATTTTCCCTTAAACTTCTCCGCGATGCTGTCTCCCAACTGATCTATCGGTCTTCCGCTCTTATCTGCCCATCCTGTCGGATGAGGATTCTCTTTGGTACTCTCATGCACCGTTTCGTTGGCTTCAGGTGTACCACTCACTTCTTCAGCAACCGAAGTAGCATTGCTTTCAACATCAGGTTCTGAGGGCAATGAATCGAGATAAAAAGCCTTAAACAAAATGAAGGCAAAAAGAAAAATAAGAAGGTAAATAAAGGGTCGCATGGTTACTCCTTTGGGGTATTAGAATATAAAGCCATTATTGTCATCTTGATAGGTCTCGCGTATGGCAAAAAACTTCTCAATATTTAGAAAAAGCAAATCAACCAATGCCGGATCAAATTGTATGCCGCTTTGTTCGCGAAAATAGGCAAGAATCTTTTCTGTATCCCATTTTTCTTTGTAAACACGTTTCGTCCCTAAAGCATCAAAAACATCTGCAATAGCAGTAATCCGTCCGTAAATATGGATCTCAGATCCGCGTTTGCCTTGCGGGTATCCTTCGCCGTTCCACCATTCATGGTGTTCATGGGCAACAATAGCAGCGGCTTGAAGCAATGGACGTGAAGATGTTTTGAAAAATGAATGCCCAATGCCGGCATGTTTCTTCATTATCTCAAACTCATCTTCACTCAAGCTTTCAGGTTTATTGAGGATATTATCGGAAATCCCTACTTTTCCAATGTCGTGCATCGGTGCAACTGCCCAAAGAGTATGGCATTCATCTTCGCTCAAGCCGTATGCCTGGGCTAGAATTTTGGCGTATTCAGCGACACGGCGCACATGCACGGCTGTCTCTTTGGAACGGCTTTCACCCACATAACCTAGAGTCAAAAGAAGTTCCATTTGCGTCGCTTCCACTTCATCCGTCAGCTCAATAATTTTCGTAATATCCCTTTTAAGGCTTATGTATTCGACAATTTCGCCTTTAGTGTCTAAAATCGGACTCACAACCGAATCGGCATAATAGGTTGAGCCATCTTTTTTACGGTTTTTGACGACTCCGCTCCACACCCGTTTCCCTTTGATTGTACTCCATAACTCTTCATCTACCGAGGCAGGCATATCGGGATGGTGTACAATATTATGGTCTTTTCCAATCAATTCATCACGAGAATAGCCACTGATTTCACAAAACTTATCATTGCTGTAGGTAATTTGTCCATTCAAATCGGTTTTACTCACAATAGATCCAAGATCAACAATCTCTTTGTACTGCTTTAGGAGCTCTTTGTTGTCTGCCAATTCTTCATTTAAACGTTTTTGCGCAAGTCGAAGTTTTAACTGTGTGTTAACGCGAGCAATCAGTTCACGTTGCAAAAAAGGCTTGGAGATATAATCGACCGCACCCGCTTCAAAACCTGCAACAAGAGACTCCTCATCATGTTTTGCCGTTAAAAATATAATAGGAATGTGTGCATAGCGCGGATCACCTTGCAACCGTTTACATGTTTCCAATCCATCCAGTACCGGCATCATCATATCCAGTAAAATCAAATCAATAGCATTGTTTTTTTCTACACGCTCAATTGCTTGCTCGCCATTGGTCGCGTATAAGATTTTAAAGTCACCAATTTCTTTGAGGACATTAGAGACCACTTGAATATTTCGAGGTTCATCATCGACGACCAAAATAATCGGTATTGTGGATTCCATCATTCAACTCCCCACTTGGTTTGATAGTGTGTGTATGATTTTAGCAACTTTTCGACCATTTCAATATCAAAACTTTCACATCCTTCTTTGAGCAATCGTCCATAATCCAGTATTTCTTTTACACCATACTCTATACCGACTTGGGTAATTGTTTCCGCAAATACAGCAGCAACCTCAATATCACCTGATTCCAATGCGTCAAGAGCTTTCAGATCATAACCGCTCAAACTGCGATGCAACGATGCTATCTGCTCCTGTGACAGTGAAACGAAATGAGCAGCACTCTCAGATTCGGCAACTGTGGATAAATGGATTGTATGGGGCAAGAACTGTTGCAAAGTGCTTAGGAGAGAATGTTTGTTTAACGGCTTTTCGAGTAAGCCGTCAAACACATCCAAAATGCGACTGTAATCGTGTTTCATAACGGAAGCAGTGACAGCAACAACGGCAAATTTACGATCTTTCCACTCTCGTGCGATGATTTCCATCGTTTCCCAACCATCCCTATTTGGCATACGAATATCCATCAGTACGAGATCATAGGAATTGCTTGTAAGATACTCTATGGCACCAATTCCATCCTCTGCTTCGTCCATTTCAAAATCAAATTCATTTAAAAATGCTCTCAGCAAGAGACGATTTTCTAAAATATCATCCACAATTAAAATTTTAGCAGGGCTAAATACAATGGTATCGTTGGTAAACACTCCCCCATCATCGACAAAAAAAGCTTCTGAACGTTCTACATCGAACAGTTTTAAAACAAACTCACTCCCCTGCCCAAACTCCGAGATGACACCCATCTCTCCTCCCATCATCAAAGCCAGTTTTTTAGCAATAGAGAGCCCCAATCCCGTCCCACCGTACTTGCGGCTGTCTTGCCCGTCGTTTTGGACAAAAGCATCAAAAATTTTGATTTTATTTTTATCCGATATGCCAATTCCGGTATCTTTGACCCCAAAGGTGAGATGAACACTCTCTGGACGTGCAGCATCATTTGCACATACCCTCACGTGAACCGATCCTTCTGACGTAAACTTGAGGGCATTGGAGACAAAATTGATCAAAATTTGACGAATATGCAGCTCATCCAGGATGAGACTCTCAGGTACATTTTTATCAATTTTATAGGTAACATTAAGCCCTTTATTTTTCCCTATTTCGGTAAACAATCCCATAATATCACGTATAAACGGATGGATGTGTATCGGATGCAGTTCAATCTTCATGTGCCCTGCTTCAATCTTAGAAAGATCTAAAATATCATTAATCAGTGACAGCAACGTCCGACCGCCATTTTTAATCGCATGCAAATAACCGATCTGCTTTGGTTCTTTGATCTCATTTTCTAGCAAATCCGAAAATCCGATGACCGAATTGAGCGGGGTACGGATTTCATGGCTCATATTTGCCAAAAATTCCGATTTGAGCCGATTGGCTGAATCGGCTTCTTCTTTGGCTATTTTTAAATCCTCTGCGAGTTCAATATGCTTTTGCAGCGCATTTTCCAGCTCTTTTGTCCGCGATAAAACTTCTGCTTCGAGTGTTAAATTGAATTCATACAGCTTTTCGTTGGAAAGATCAAGTGCTGCTTGTGCTTTGATGCTATTGATAAATTGTTGTGTAGAATTTTGGATGATATAGCCCAGTACAATTGCTTCGGCAATGACCATGACTGCATGCAAATAGACGTATTCGAGTCCGTATCCATAATTGAAAATCATCACAGGATAATGACCGATAAAGAGATGCTGGGTTTGAAACCAATTGAAGAGAAAATGGTGGAGAATAATCGTGGTGCTTCCCATGAGCATCGGTAATGTGTCTTTATAAATGGTCAAAATCGCCAGTCCAATAAAGACATGAAAATGCATCTCGATGCGTCCAAGATGCTGTTGTATGAAAATCGCGGTAAACATCATAATCGCGACTCCAACAAAGAGTCGAAACCACAATGTCCCTCGTAATAGGATATACGCTATGGTACAAAGGCTCATAATGGCGATACTGCCAATTATCCCAAGCCAGTAGGTATCATAATAGCTAGAGGTGACAAAAATGGCAATAAACGCATGTCCAAGGAGTATCCACATCACATTTCTATCGGCTTCCAGATAATCTGTTTGCAAGGCATTGCGTTCGGTTTTATTCAAGGGTCTAAAAAAGATCATTGTTAAAAGCTTTCAACCGTTTTTTGTCCGTTAATATGGACTTCCCGTTGCGGATAGGGTATCGTCAGCTTTGCCTCACCCAATGCTTTATAAACCGCCAAGTTGACATCATACTGAATCTTAAAAAAACTTCTCGTAGGAATCCAATACCGTATTCCTATCTCAACGGCATTGTCTCCAAATTTTTCTATTCCGATAATGGACTTGTTTTCATCGGAAACACTGTCGAAATTATCAATCACGTTTCGGATGGTCTCGATTGCTTTTTCAATGTCATCATTATAAGAAATACCCACGTGTGCTTCAACAATACGATATTTAAAGGAGTTGACAAGCACCTCTCCTATCATATTTTTATTGGGGACGGTTATGAGCTCTTCATCTTCGGTACGAAGCGTCGTATAGGCAAGTTTTATCTCTTCGACTTCCCCATAGATCTTATTGATCAAAATCGTATCCCCTATCTTAAACGGACGACTAATAATCAGGGATATTCCTGCCGCAAAGTTGGCGACACTCCCTTGTATCGCCAAACCTGCCGTTAAAAATATGGCACCGACAGCAGCAATAAAAGGAGCTACCGAAATCCCCAGTTTGCCAATAGCAACAATAATCATTGCCCCAAAAATCAATATTCGCACAGCATTGGCTGCGAATCTGCTCAAAGTTACATCAAAATCATGCTTATTAAAAAATCTCAATAACAGATTAAAGATATATTTGGAAAGAAACCATCCGATGATAACGATGAGGAGTGCACCGATAATCTGAAAGCTATAATTGGCTAAAAACTCGATTGCCTGATTGTAAAATTGTTGAACGTAATGGAGTTCTTGATTCATCATGGGTTTCCAGAGCTGTTTATTGATATTATATCCAAAGTATATTATGCCGTATTCACGTTTGAAGATACTGTTGGATAATTTTGAACTACTTTTTGGTACAATCAATTTACTGGAGAAATTAAGCGTATTTAGATTTAGTTTTCCAGTTACATTATAGGAGGGTTACCATGTCATCAAAAATTATAATTATCGCTGATCTACAGCGTTTTAAGCTCTTTACCAGCAAGAAAGATCCAGTGGGGAGAGAATCTCTTGAATTAGTCCAAAGTATTGACAGTCTTGAATCACATCAACGATTGAGCGAAAAAGTCTCTGATCAACAGGGGAATTTTCAAGGTGTAGGCGCCAGCGGGTCGGGTGAAGATCACAACATCGGATTGGAAGAAGAGCGTCGTCGTCTCAAAGAGATTGCACAACAGATTTCCGATACTTTGCAGGAGCACAATCATACTGAGTGGTATTTTGCCGCACCCAAAGCAATCAATAATCAAATCATCGAATTACTAGATCCAGCTATACAAAAAAGTATGACAGTCAATCTTCATGCAGATTTGACTAAAATCCCAACGGATCAGCTCTTGGAGCATTTTACAAAATAGACTTTTTTCAAAGGGGTCACAATGTCATCCATCGCTTGGCTTTCCAAAAAACTTGAAGATGGCAGGATTGCATGTGAAGCGTGCAATCAGCACTGCAAACTGAGTGAAGGTGAATACGGCATTTGCGGTATCCGCAAAGTTGAAGATGGAGAGTTGCGTCTTCTTACCTACGGTCTTGCTGCGGCGGTCAATGTCGATCCGGTCGAAAAAAAGCCGATGTTTCATTTCTTGCCGGGGTCAAGCGTCTTTTCGTTCGGTACCGTCGGATGCAACTTTTCGTGCAAATTTTGTCAAAATGCCGATATTTCCCAATATCCCAAAGAACATCATCATGAGATTGTCGGGCAACCTCTTTCTCCCAAAAAAGCGGTCGAACTGGCATTGGAATACCATTGTCAAAGTATCGCTTACACGTACAACGAACCGGTTGTCTTTTTCGAATATACATATGATACCGCCAAGCTCGCCCATGAAGCGGGATTGAAAAATATCTACGTCACCAGCGGCTATGAAACGCACAAGGCTATTGATACGATTGCCCCTTATTTGGACGGAATGAATATTGATATTAAAGGATATAGTCAATCCTTTTACAAAGATATTTGCGGTGGAGCACTGAAGCCGGTACTGGACACAATCGAATATGCCCATAAAAAAGGGATATGGATCGAGACAACGACTCTCCTTATCCCAGGATATAACGATTCGGATGAAGAGATACGTGCAATCGCACAATTTCAAGCCGATCTCGATCCTAGTGTGCCGTGGCATATCAGTGCCTTTCATCCGATGTACAAAATGCTGGATGTCCCGCGAACACCCGCATCAACCCTTCGTCGTGCCTACGATATCGGAAAAGATGTCGGGTTGAAATACGTTTATGTCGGAAACATCGATGATGAGGCGAGAGAATCAACCTACTGCCCGAGATGCGGTACGATGGTTATCGACCGTCATGGTCATATCGGGCAGTATGTGACGAACCATTTGATTCACAAAAATAGCTGCCCCTCTTGCGGTACACCTATCGAAGGGATATGGCAGACGTGAATACTCACCAAGAGCTTATTGATCATCTTATTGCCTCGGGTGTTCTTTATTCCTCTCCCCTAATCGAAGCTTTTCGAAAATGCAATCGTGCTTTTTTTGTCCCGGAGGGGATGCATACCGATACCTACGGCGATTATCCCCTATCCATCGGGATGGGGCAAACCATTTCACAGCCTACCACCGTTGCCATTATGTTGGAGCTTTTGCATCTGAGAGCAGGAGACAAAGTCTTAGACATTGGTTCGGGTTCAGGATGGACAACTGCACTTTTGGCTTCAGCAGTAGGGAAGGATGGAAGGGTAGAGGGAGTTGAGAGAATCCCTTCTCTTGTCGAATATGGGAGAAAAAGTTTACGTAAAGCCCATGTCAGCAATGCTTCGATTGAATTGGCAGATCCCTCTGTTCTTGGAAAACCGGGGCATCTTTATGACCGTATTCTTGTTTCTGCAAGCGCACAGAGTATGCCCATGAGTCTATTGGATCAGCTTAAACCCACAGGAGTATTGGTTATTCCTATTTTAGAGAGTGTCTGGCGTGTTACAAAAGATGAGAATGGAGCTCTCAATGGGTATGAGCTGCCTGGATTTCGTTTTGTTCCGCTCATTACTTCAGCCTAATCTCTTAATTTAGCAAGATATTCAAAACGTCACTTTGAAATTCATATAGTACGTCTGTCCCAATGCACCAAATTCAGTGTCGTTCTTTCCGCCGTAAAACATCGCCCCAATCCCCAATGTCATATCATCATCCAGTGAATACCGTAATAAAGGTCCCGTGTAAAAACTGCCATCATCGGCACTCACGATGGTTGAGAGGGTCCCATAGAGAAGCGGATCAAACTGATATCCGCAACTTAGACCGATATAATCACGTGCACGTACCAGATTACTCGAAGTACCGGATGGCGTTCGCAGTTGCAGCTCATGATCAAAGGTCCGTGTCGTGTGCAGCCACTCGCCAATAAGCATCAAAGAGTTTTCAAACGCATAATCAGCACCGATCAACCCTTGAAAGAACTGTTTATGAAGCAATTTGTCATCGAACCATCCCCCCTCGCTACGCAATTCAATCCCGCTTTTGAGAAGCTCACCTTCGAGTTCATAACCGATCATCGTCACATCGTCTGCACTGACGATATCAATCGCTGCATCGGCAAAACTGAGATACCCTTTCACCCGTCCGGCGTATTTGAAACTATGGTCCGCTCGTTGAGCTGCGACGGCGGTAATCTGGCTCAGGCTGCTGGGAGCATACGTATAAGCCAGCGCAAAAACCCCATAAACTTCGTCCGGTTCGAGAGCGAAGGGATTTTTTGGATTGAACAAATCGGTGGGATTCCAGATGCGCCCTACCCCCATACTCACCTTTTGCAGACCGAAAGAAATACGCTGTTTCTCATCGGTATATCCTCCATAAAGACGGTAAAGCTGGGCATACATTTGCCCTTTTGTATAATCATAGGTGCCTGTTTGAGTAGAGAACCAAGTATCGGATCGGATGGTGCTCGCAATTTTATAGGAGATACTGTTGATCGTATCGTATCCCAAAATATTTTTGATGTCGCCGATTGCCGTTGCAAACCAGTTTCCTTCACGGAGATTTTCCGTGAGTCGAAATCGGTTGGTATTGTAAAGTTCCTGTTCGCCTGTACCATCAAGTGGCGAAGAGAGGGTAAAGTTGCTGTTTTCAAATGTCGTCTCAAATTCTGAGGCATTTATGCTTAACGTTAAAATGGCTGCAACCAATACTCCTCTCATCATGACCGTAGAGTGTCCTCTATAATCTCTCCGTCGCGCAAGACGATGGATCGGCGTGCTTTTGAAATCACCATCGGATCGTGAGAAGAGAAGATGATGGTCACTTTTTCCTCTTCATTCAGACGACGCATCAGCTCCATCAGTTTTTCTCCGTTTGCTGTATCCAGATTCGCGGTCGGCTCATCGGCAAGGATCAGCTTGGGCTTACTCGCTACTGCACGTGCTACCGCGACACGCTGCTGCTGCCCGCCGCTGAGATGGTCGGGGAGTTTGCTCAAATAGGCATCAATATCAAGCTCGCGTGCCACCTCCAGCACCCGTGCGTCGCATTCGCTTTGCGGAGTTCCCATGAGACGCATCACATACTCGATGTTCTCTTTTACGCTCAAAACGGGAATCAGATTGTACGCCTGAAAGACAAATCCGATGTTCTCTCTGCGAAACAGCGCCAAATCGTTTTCACCCAGTGCCGTAATCACAGTCCCCTCCAACTCCACAGACCCCTCACTGGGCGTATCGAGTCCGCCGATGATATTGAGCAGTGTACTCTTGCCGCTGCCGCTGGGTCCGGAGATAACGATAAACTCCTCTTTGCCGATGGAGAGATCGATTCCCATCAGCGCATTGCTTTGGCTTTCACTCCCTTCATTGAATACTTTTTTTACATTCTGTACCGTTAAAAAATTCATGTTACAGTCTCACTAATGGATTGGATGGGGTTACGCTTTTTGAGGGTACGGATCGGGATGATCGTTGCCGCCAATGTCGCCGCTAAAACGCTCAAAAAAGCACTGGTAAAGTATTCTATCTTAAGAATCGCGTGAATACTCGAATCCATCCCGAAAATCGCAAAAGCGTCACTCAATCCCGAAAGATCCAGACCGTACTGCTTGAAGTACCATAGCAAGGCTCCGCCTATGAGTGCC
>Ga0265297_10006968_pt1 | contig 15976 bp, 28 predicted proteins | sample Munlanlwell13791_FD_192502 | JGI IMG/M metagenome (GOLD analysis project Ga0265297, IMG submission 192502) | Leachate microbial communities from a municipal landfill in Southern Ontario, Canada - Leachate well 137-91 | ecosystem: Engineered > Solid waste > Landfill > Unclassified | place... | reverse complement strand
CCCTGATAATCCTGGTATAGCCGCCGATTCTGTCCTTGGACAAGGGCGCCACCAGGCTCACAACCTTACGCGTAAGCGCCTTATCCTGAAGAATAGCATCAATGGCCCTAATATCCTTTAGTGCCGCGGACTTCGCGTAACTAATAACCTTCTCGGCAAGCCTGCCTGCCTGTTTCGCTTTTACAAGCGTCGTCTTGATGCTGTAGGATATAAACAGCCCTCTTACCAGAGACCTCATCAGCTGTTTTCTCTGCGAACGATTCCTGCCCAATCTCTTGTTAAGTTTAGCATGTCTCATACTCTATATCTTTCTCCAGTTTTATTTCTTCTTTATCTTCATCCCGAGGGAAAAGCCCATACTCTCCAATACTCCCACGATCTCCGTCAGTGATTTCTTGCCGAAATTCCTATACTTAAGCATTTCGCTTTCAGTCTTTGACACAACGTCTCCAATAGTCTTAAGCTTCGCCTTTTCGAGGCAATTTGCGCTTCTGACGGAAAGCTCCAGTTCTGAAACAGGCATCTTAAGCTTCTCGACCAACTCGGCGTCTTCCTGCGGTTCATCAACAATCTCCAGATCCTCAGGCAATTTTCCGAAATTGACAAATATGTCAAGGTGCCTTTGTAAAACATTGGAACCGTATAATAACGCCTCTTTAGGCGTAACAGCACCGTTTGTCCAGACCTTCAGCGTAAGCTTGTCATAATCGGTAACCTGTCCAACCCTTGTATCCTCAACAAGAAAGTTTACCTTGGTAACAGGGCTAAACAGCGAATCTATCGCGATTACGCCTATCGCCTGGCCTTCTTTCTTATTCCCTTCGGCAAGCACGTAACCGCGCCCCTTTCCTATCTCCATCTCAATGTTCAGCATGGCATCTTTGTTGAGGGTCGCTATATGCAGACCCGGGTTTATGATATCTATGGTTTCATCCGATATTATATCATTCGCCGTGACAGCCCCCTTGCGGTGTATCTTGATAAATAACGGCTTTGGAGCAGATGTATGGCTCCTAAGAACAAGGCTTTTGATGTTCAAAATTATCTGTGTAACATCTTCCATGACGCCGGGTATAGAACCAAATTCATGGGCAATCCCTTCGATCTTAATGCTGGTAACGGCAGTCCCCTCGATAGATGACAGCAGGACCCTCCTTAGGCTGTTACCGAGCGTGGTGCCATAACCTCTTTCAAACGGTTCAGCAACGAATTCACCATATATATCAGTAAGGGTATTATCGTTTGCCTTTAAAAGTTTGGGCATTTCAAAATTTCTCCAGGCTATTCCCATATTATCTGCTCCTATTGTTTAATATATGTATTCTTGGCATTCTTTATTTAGAATAAAGCTCGACGATAAGCTGTTCTTGCACGGGAAATCCTATATCGTCTCTCGAGGGAAGCTCTTTAACCGTGGCGGAAAACTGCGCGTCATTAAGGGTCAGCCATTTAGGCAGGCCCTTGTCCTTATTTAGCTTAAGGCTCTCTTCTGCCTTCTTCGCGCCTTCAGGCTTGACCTTCAGGCTGATAACATCGCCTTTTCTTACCTGAAACGAAGGGACATTCACGGATTCATTGTTGACACAAATGGAATTATGCTTTACCATCTGCCTAGCTTGAGCGCGGGATGAGGCAAAGCACGCGCGAAAGACCACATTATCAAGCCGCCTCTCCAGATTTTGCAAGAGCATCTCTCCGGTTACACCCTTTTGCCTCTCGGCCTTTTCAAAGTAACCCCTGAACTGCCTTTCAAATATACCGTAAATACGTTTTACCTTTTGCTTTTCCCTAAGCTGCAACCCGTAATCCGATACCTTGCCTCTTCTGCTGCGGCCGTGTTGTCCGGGATTATAGCCCCTTCTATTGAAAGAACATTTCTCGCTTACACAGCGCGGGCCTTTTAAAAAAAGCTTTATGCCTTCCCTCCTGCATAACCTGCACATAGCTGCCGTATTTCTCGCCATTAACTGCTCCTTGATTTTATAAGAATATGCTTTATCAAACACGCGCTTACGCCGGATGCTTCATCGCCATAAACGAAAAACCTGTTAAAAACGCTATTATACCCTTCTCCTCTTTGGCGGCCTGCAGCCATTATGAGGTATAGGAGTTGTATCCGTAATTGAATTTACCTGCAAACCGGCGGCCTGTATGGCCCTGATCGTTGATTCCCTCCCGGCGCCGGGGCCTTTCACAAAGACATCTATCTTTTGCATACCAAAATCCCTGGCCCTTTTCGCCGCCTTATCGGCCGCTATCTGGGCGGCAAAGGGTGTTGATTTCTTTGAGCCCTTGAAACCGCTTCCGCCGCTTGTTGCCCAGCATAAGGTATTACCCTGCAAATCAGTTATGGTCACTATCGTATTGTTGAATGTCGCGAGTATATAGGCAAGGCCGTGCGGCACATTGCGCTTAATCTTTTTTTTCGCCTTCGGTTTTTTTGCCACTTTTATTTCTCCTATGTTTACGTATTATTTCTTTCTCATTATACCGACAGTGCGCCTTGGCCCTTTGCGTGTCCGCGCATTGGTCTTGGAACTCTGACCTCTGACCGGTAAACCCTTCTTGTGCCTCTGGCCGCGATAGGTGCCTATGTCCATATTACGTTTTATGTTGGCGGCCACATCCCTTCTCAAGTCGCCTTCAACAATATAGTTCTTATTGATGGCGGTGGTTATCTTGGCAATCTCCTCCTCGGTCAGGTCCTTGGCGCGCACACCTGGATCTATCTGCACCATTTTCAAAACCTTATTGGAAAGCGTTCTGCCTATACCATAAATATAAGTCAATGAAATCTCTATCCTCTTCTCTTTCGGTATATCCACACCACAAATTCTCGGCATCTCATTGCTCCTTCATATACTCCCATACGGGAGAGCGAAAATTACCCTAAATTATCCCTGCCTCTGTTTATGCTTAGGATTTTTGCAAATTACCCTGACCACATTATTCCTTTTTATGACCTTACACTCGGAACACATCTTTTTAACAGATGACCTAACCTTCATAATATTACTTCTCCCTGTAGATGATCCTGCCTTTGGCCAAGTCGTATGGCGAGAGCTCAAGTTTGACCTTATCGCCAGGCAATATTCTGATAAAATACATCCTCATCTTGCCTGAAACATGGGCCAAGACCTTGTGCCCGTTCTCAAGCTCAACCTTGAATTTGGCATTCGGCAACGCCTCTATTATTGTGCCTTCAACCTCTATGGCCTCTTCTTTCATAAGATCCCTTCCGTAAATATCTTGGGGCCGTTTTTTGTAATTGCCACCGTGTGTTCAAAATGAGCGCTAAGACTGCGGTCTTTGGTAACTGCTGTCCACCCATCCGGCAAGATCTCAATTCCGGGATTCCCTGCGTTTATCATAGGCTCAATGGCAAGCACCATACCTTCTTTCAGCCTGATGTTTGAGCCGCTTTTGCCGAAATTAGGAACCGGCGGGTCTTCATGCAGGCTTAATCCTATACCATGGCCCACGAATTCCCTTACCACATTCAGTTTGTTATTAACAGCGCATCGTTCAACAGCACAAGAGATATCTGATATCGTACCGCCGCAAAGAGCTCGGCATACCCCCTCCAGGAGGGCCTTTCTTGTGACCTCTATAAGGTGCGCTGCTTCATTGGTAATATTGCCAACCGCGATAGTTACAGCCGCATCGGAAAAAAAACCGTTTAAACGGACACCGGCGTCAAGACTGATTATATCACCATCTTTAAGAAGTCTCATGCCCGGTATACCGTGAACAATCTCTTCGTTAACGGAAGCACATATCGTCTTCGGGAACCCTTTGTAACCTAAAAACGCGCAGGAAGCCCCCAAATCCAATATGCGTCTCCTGGCCCATTGGTCCAGATATTGAGTGGTAATACCCGGCGTTACTATTTTCTTAAGCCCTGTCAGTACATCTACCAACACCCTCGAGGCCTTTAGTATGCCTTCAAGCTGACGCGGGGATTTCAATTCAATCATAACAAACCTTCACTGCCAAAGAGCTCATAAAGAACGTCGTAAAGCTGTCTTACGTCAAGATCGCCTGATACAGTTTTCAATATGGCACGTTTACCGTAATATTCAATCAGCTCCTGCGTCTGTTGTTCATACACCTCAAGCCTTTTGAGGACAGTCTCTTCTTTGTCGTCATCCCTTTGGTAAAGTTCTCCGCCGCAGTAATCACACGTATCGATTTTTTTGGGGGGAATATTAGTCACATGAAATATATTACCGCATTTCCTGCATACCCTTCTGCCGGTAAGCCTGGCTAATATTATGTCGTTGGTAGTCTTCATATAAATTACCATATCAAGGCTCATGCCGATAAGATCAAGCGCCTTGTCAAGCGCCATGGCCTGATTGTCTGTGCGCGGATATCCGTCCAATATAAAACCCGCGCTCTTTACATCGTCCTGTTTCAAACGTTCTATTACGACCTGGTTGACAATATCGTCAGGCACAAGCGCGCCCCTGTTCATATAATCAGCAAGCGTTTCGCCAAGCTGACTGCCGGTTTTCTTGGCCTGTCTGAATATATCACCTGTCGAAATATGCACAAGATTAAGTTTGCCCGATAGAACCTTTGCCTGGGTGCCTTTACCCGCCCCCGGCGGGCCTAATAGAACTATCCTCAACGCCTGCTCCTGATCTTACCCCTTTTAAGAAATCCTTCGTAATGCCTCATCAAAAGCTGTGACTCTACCTGTTTCATAGTATCAAGCATAACGCCAACAGTAATAAGTATAGCGGTACCCCCAAAAAAGCTGGCCACCAGATACGGTATATGAAGGGCCTTGCTGATCAGATCAGGAAGGATAGCTATAACTGCTAAAAAAACCGCGCCTGGCAGGGTAACCCTGTTCAATATGCGCTCGAAGTATTGAGCCGTGGGCTTTCCGGGCCTTATGCCCGGTATAAACCCGCCGTATTTTTTCATATTATCCGATACCTCAACAGGATTAAACGTGATCGCCGTATAAAAATAACAGAAAAATATAATCAATAGCGAATATAAAATACTGTAAATGACATTTTGTCTAATCAGGAAATTCGCTGCATTTTGAAAAGCAGCGTTCGGTATGAATCCTGCTATTGTGGCCGGAAACATCAAAAGGGATTGCGCGAAAATAATCGGTATAACGCCTGCATGATTTACCCTGAAGGGTATATACGTGTTTTGCCCCCCATATATCTTTCTGCCTATAATACGTTTGGCGTATTGGACAGGTATCCTCCTCTGACCTTGTGTTATGATTATTACAGCCGCTATAACAGCGATTAACAGGACAAGCATGAACAAAAGCTTAAAAATACTTATCTGTGTCTGCGAGGTTGATGATGGCGATAAAAGCATGACAAGCTGATGTATCGCGATAGGCAATCGGGATATTATACCGGCGGTTATAAGTATTGACATGCCGTTACCTATACCGTATTCGGATATCTGCTCACCGAGCCACATGATAAAGGCTGTGCCGCTGGCGAAGGTCAATATGGTCAAAAATCTGAAACCCCAGCCAGGAAATTGCACTATCTGCATACCCTGAAAATTAGCCGGGTTCTCTACCCACAGGCTGATAAAAAACGACTGGACAATGGCCAGGACGATAGTTCCGTAACGCGTATACTGGGTTATACGTTTTCTACCATCCTCCCCGCCTTCCTTGGCAAGCTTCTCAAATGAAGGTATGACCGTGGTAAGAAGCTGCATGATAATTGAGGCCGATATATAAGGCATGATACCAAGAGCAAATATGGTAAGTTTTGATATGGCCCCCCCGCTAAAAAGATCCATAATGCCAAAAAGGGTGCCGCCTGATGTCCTGGCGATGTTTTCAAAGAACCTTGACAATGCGGCACCGTCTATGCCCGGCGTAGGTATATAACCGCCTATCCTGTAAACAGCGACTAAGGCAAATGTCAATACCACCTTTTTTCTAAGGTCAGGTATCTTGAATATATTGCTAAGGGCTGCCAACATAATAAACCTCAAATCCTATGATTCGCGAGTTGATCGATCTTGTCTTTTAGCATTTGATGACTTGCGCTTTATTGGAGAGGGTTTGGCCAACAAAACCGTCTTGCCCCCCAAGGCCTCGATAGCGGCCTTCGCCGGCTGACTGAAGGCATGGGCATGAACATCAAGCTGTTTTTTCAACTTACCGCAACCTAATATTTTTATGATGGAACCTGCGTCCTTAATCAACCGCCTATCTTTTAAAATACCGGGATTAACCGTATCCTTATCGGAGAAAACATTCAAGCGGTCGATCTGAACAATCTGATAATTTCGCCTGTATTTATTAGTGAAACCTCTCTTCGGCAATCTCCTGGCCAACGACATCTGGCCACCCTCAAGACCCTTATATTTCTTTGTATTACCCCTTGCCGATTGGCCTTTATGCCCCCGGCATGCTGTCTTACCGTGGCCTGAACCCTGACCACGACCTTTCCTTTTATTCTTCTTGATCGCGCCCTTAGGCAGCTTCAGATAATCAATAATTGTCATTTTTCCCGCTCTTCTTTTATTTTGAATTCAGGTTTTCAGGGACAGGCAGGTCTTTACCCTTTAATATCAGCTCCTTGAACCCGCACGCTGTCGCCTTTACAATATTAAAGGGATTGCTTGACCCCAGGCACTTGGTCAATATATCCCTGATGCCTGCAGCGTCACACATAGCCCTTGTGGCACCACCGGCAATCACGCCTGTTCCTTCTCCGGCCGGTTTTAAGAGAACCCTGGCCGCCCCATAGACACCTATAACCTTATGGGGTATAGTAGACCCCTGCAAGTTTATCCTGAACATAGTCTTCCTGGCATCATTTAAGCCTTTTTTTATGGCATCGGACACCTCATTGGCCTTGCCAAAACCAAATCCCACCATTCCCCTTCTATCTCCAACTACAACAAGCGCGCTGAATCCGACCTTCTTGCCACCCTTCGTCACCTTTGATGTCCTGTTAATGGACAACACCTTCTCAAACATCTCATCGGTAGTCTGCCCCTTACCGGCGTTGCCCTGATTTTTCGAGATCATCTTTTTCAGATCACTGCCTGCCCTATCCTTAGGCATGGACTGCTTCATGGTTTTTGATATCTTTTTGTCAGCCAAAATCTTTATCCTCCTAAATACGAACGGTAATTAAAATATTAATTCAACAAAGGCATTTCCCGCGTATATATTGATTAAAAATCCAACCCGTTTTTGCGACACGACTCCGCGAAGGCCTTGACCCTGCCATGATACTTTCTGCCTCCTCTATCGAAGACAACCTTCTTTATGCCTTTTTTAGAAGCCTCCTGGGCAAAAAGTCTGCCGAGATTTTCAGCCCCTAAGACATTGCCACCGCATTTAATGCTGGATTTTACAGCTTTATCAAACGTGGACAATGATATTATCGTCTTTGAGCCGGCATCATTAACAAGCTGGGCAGAGAAGTGCTTTAGCGACCTGTAAACGCACAGCCTCGGTTTCTCCAGAGTTCCAATTATTTTCTTCCTCAAACGTTTATGCCTTAAGCGGTTTTGTAAAATACGTTTTTTTTGCATTTTGCATCATTCCTTATGTGTTATGATATAAAAAGGCCTTTTACGCAACGGTCTTTCCTGCCTTCTTTCTGACATGCTCGCCCGCATACCTTATACCCTTACCCTTATAAGGCTCTGGTTTGTAAAAAGCCCTTATCTGGGCCGACACCTCGCCGACAAGCTGCTTATCGTTTCCCTGCACGATTATCTGCGTTGGCTTAGGCACCAATATGTTGACACCGTCAGGCAAAACATATTCAATCGGATGCGAATACCCAAGATTCAGGACAAGCTTTTTACCGCTCATCTGGGCCTTAAACCCTACGCCCTGTATCTCCAGCTCTTTTGAAAAACCCTCATTAACACCCTTGACCATGTTATTTGTAAGCGCCCTGGCCAAGCCATGGTTCATTCTGTGAATTTTCGTATCCGAAGCCCTTTTCAGCAGTATCTCATTTGCCGTATATTCAGCATTTATCCCGTCAGGCATTGTAAGCGACAGCTTACCTTTGCCTCCCTCGACTGTAACAGACCCCTGACTTATGCTAACCTTAACACCATTAGGCACTTTAACAGGTCTTTTTCCTATTCGTGACATATCTCATCCTTTTCGTGATAATACCGTATCGCGCTTGTGTGAAGCGTGGTTACCAGATATGGCAGAGCGGTTCTCCGCCGATCTTCAACTCCCTGCATTCAGAATCAGTTAATACCCCTTTTGATGTTGATACTATGGCTATTCCCCTGCCGCCTAAGACCTGGGTTATGTCTTTCGTTTTTTGATAAACGCGCAAGCCGGGCTTGGATATCTTTTCCAGGCTTGTGATCGCCGGGGTCTTATTTTTGTCCTTAGCGTATTTCAGATAAAGCTTCAGCATGCCCTGACGGTCATCCTTAATAACGCGATAATCGCGTATAAATCCCTCTCTCTTCAGAATCTCGCATATGGATTTGCGCATACCGGAAAGAGGGCATTGCAGGTTTTCCTTTCTGACGGAAGACGCGTTCCTTATACATGTGATGAAATCAGCTATTGTGTCAGTCTGTGCCATTATTTACTCCTTAATTGTGATCTGTAGTCAATACCGCGGCAAAATTTCAAACATTAAAGTTTTGCGCGTAGCGGGTATTACCAGCTCGCCTTCGTCACTCCGGGTATCTCCCCGCGCGATGCCAGCTCCCTGAAACATATCCTGCAAAGCTTGAATCTCCTTATGAAACCACGCGGCCTCCCACACAGCATACACCTGTTATAAGAACGCACACTGAACTTGGGCTTTTTCTTTTGCTTCTCAATTAACGCTTTCTTAGCCAATTTTTGCTCCTGTTTTTCTCCACCCGTAAATACCCTGCCGCCTGATATGACCTTTTACGGGCCTTCTGCAGGCAGTCAGACCCCGAGTGGAATATTACTTCTGCGCGAATGGCATCCCAAACATCTTGAGGACCTCATAGGCCTCCGCCGCTTTTGAAGGCGTCATAGTTATCGTGACCGTCATGCCCTTAACCTTAGTCACCTTATCCATATCAAGCTCTGGGAATATAGTATGTTCGCGCAGGCCAAGGGAATAATTACCATTCTTATCAAACGATTTAGGCGATATACCCCTGAAATCTTTTATCCTGGGTAAAGCGATGTTAATAAACCGGTCAAGAAATTCATACATCCTCGTCCTGCGCAGAGTGACACAACATCCTACCGGCGAACCTACCCTTGTTTTAAAATTGGATATGGCCTTTTTCGATTTCGTGATTATGGGCCTTTGACCGGCAAACTGGGCGAGTTCTCTTTGGGCATCTTCAGCTATCTTATCGTCATGCGCCGCCAGACCTATCCCCATATTAACAGTTATCTTCTTTATGCGCGGAACCTGTAATTTATTCTTATATGAAAATTTTCCCATCATCTCCGGGACAATGTCATCTTCATATCTGGCCTGTAATCTTGTCCTGCTGTTTTGCTTCTTCTCCATATCCATCCCTATAAGTTAAGTTGTTTCGCCTGCCCCTGCCATAGGCGCACAAGACCTTGACTGCCGTTTTAAATGACCTCTTGGCACGCCCTGCAGACCCTGACCTTGGATCTATCGTTTAGTATATTAAAACCAACGCGAGAAGGCTTACCGCACCTCGCGCACACGATACAAAGCTTTGATATATCTATAGGTCCTTCCCTGTGCACAATCCCGCCTTTCGGATTATCCTGGGTCTTTCTGGCATGCTTAGAGATATAATTTATACCCTCGACGATAGCCTTGTTTTTTGAGGGAAATATCTTCAGCACCTTACCCTGTTTACCCCTATCCTTACCCGCTAAGACTTTCACGATATCATCTCTTCTGATCTTCATTTTTCGCCTTATTATTAAAGTTCAAGAAACCTTGCTAAATTACCTCCGGGGCGAGCGACACTATCTTCATAAATTCCTTTTCTCTTAGCTCACGCGCGATAGGCCCAAATATCCTCGTGCCACGGGGGTTACCGGTCCCGTCGATGATCACGCAGGCGTTGCGGTCAAACCTTAACCTTGAACCGTCCTTCCTGCGTATGGGATTGCATGTCCTGACTACAACCGCCTTTACAACCTCTCCCTTTTTGACTGCAGCATCAGGCGTCGACTCTTTTATATTGCATGTGATTATATCACCGATATAAGCGTATCTTTTGCCCGATCTGCCTATTACCTTGATACAAGATGCCTTTCGCGCCCCTGTATTGTCAGCTACGTCCAATATCGTCCTCATATGTATCATTGTATCTTTTTCTCCAGTATTTCAAGCAAGCGCCACCTCTTATCCTTGGAAAGCGGCCTTGTCTCAATAATCCTTACCTTATCGCCTTCATTCGCCTCGTTTTTTTCATCGTGGGCCTTAAACTTCACATAACGCTTTATAGTCTTTTTGTACTTTGGATGCCGGCAAAAGCTCATCACGCTTACCACGATGGTCTTATCCATCTTGTCGCTTATGACAGTACCGTTAAACATCCTCCGGGCCTTAATCTTCTCGGCATTATTTTGCATAGCTGTTTTCCTTTAGTATAGTCTGTATCCTTGCGATATCTTTTCTTATCAGCGATATCCTTGCCGACTTCTCGATGGTGCCTGTCTTCTGCTGAAAACGGAGGCCAGAAAGCTCTTCCTTAAAAGATGATATCTTAAGGTTCAATTCATCCTTTGTCAGGGCCCTTAAATCATTTGGCTTCATGCATGCCTCCTTGAAACGAATTTTGTCCTAAACGGCAGCTTACTAGCCGAGAGCCTCATGGCATCACGCGCCATGTCCTCCGGAAGCCCCTCAATCTCCATAAGCACCCTGCCTCTTTTAACAACAGCAACCCACCCCTCGGGCATACCCTTGCCCTTGCCCATTCTAGTCTCCGCCGGCTTTTTTGTCACAGGTTTATCCGGAAACACCCTGATCCAAACCTTGCCGCCCCTGTTAGTATGCCTGCTAAGGGCAACGCGAGCAGCCTCTATCTGGGTATTTGTAAGCCACGCGTTCTCGAGTGATTTCAGGCCGTATTCTCCGAAATTTATCTCATTTCCCGAATTCGCCATTCCGCAGCGGCGGCCTCGCTGGGCCTTCCGGTATTTAACTCTTTTTGGCATCAAGGCCATCTGAATCCGCCTCCTTTTTATTTCTTGAATCCTGCGTTTTACCGTCTTTATATATCCAGACCTTAACGCCTATGCTCCCATACGCAGTATGGGCTTCATAAAATCCATAATCAATGTTAGCCCTGAATGTCTGCAAAGGTATACTGCCACGCCTATAACCTTCCGTCCTGGCTATCTCGGCGCCTCCTAATCTTCCGGCGCATTGCATCCTGATACCCTTGGCACCGCCTTCCATCGCCTGCTGAAGGGCCTTTTTCATGGCCCTCTTAAAGGCGACCCTTTTTTCCAGCTGAAACGCGATATTTTCCGCAACAAGCTGGGACTCCAGATATGGATTTTTTATCTCCTTTATATCAATAAAAACCTCTTTACCCGTAATCTTATTTAATTCATCCTTAAGCCTGTCTATATCAGCACCCTTGCGCCCTATAATAATGCCGGGCCTGGCGCTGAATATTATCACCCTGACCCTCTCGCTGGCGCGTTCAATCTCGACTTTGGATATAGCGGCTGACTGGAAGGCTTTCTTGATATATTCTTTTATCTTATGATCCTCCAAGAGCATTAATGGGTAGTCCTTTTTCTTGGCAAACCATCTGGATTTCCAATTATATACGATACCCACTCTTAACCCATAAGGGTGTGATTTATGGCCCACGTTATACTCCTCAAATTTGCGTGCGAATTTAATACCTTAACCGATACCATCTTGTCATATCGAAAACGGTATGCCGCACCACATGAAATTATATTAATCCTTGGCCTTTTTTCTTGGCCTTATTGCCTGTCTTTTTACTTTTACAGCTCTGACCTTTTTACCGGCCGGCAGCCTGGCGCCTTTTTTATTCTGCTGAATATCAGCCTTGACCGCGTCTTCCTTGATATCAAGCTCTACAGTTATATGAGCGGTTGGTTTTCGTAAAACGCTTGCCCGGCCCATGGCCTCCGCCCTGTATCGCTTTAACAAAGGCCCGCCATCTGCGTATATATTAGATATATATAATGCGTCCTCATCCACATTGGGGAATCTCTTGGCATTTGCGCAGGCTGACTTCAGCAGCTTCGACAGCGAATGTGCGATACTATTATTAACAGAATCGAGCAGGCCTAAGGCATACGGCACGCTCCTTCCTTTTACGAGCCTTAGCAATAACCTTGCCTTTCTCGGGGACATCCTTGTGTATTTCAAAACAGCCTTTGATATCATTTTATATCCTTTATGTGAGCGAAGCCGACTTATCGGTATGCGCGCCGTGTTTTCTGAATAATCTGGTATGCGCAAACTCACCGAGTTTATGCCCGACCATATTTTCGGTTATAAAAACCGACACAAAATTTTTACCATTGTGTATGGAGAAGGTCACCCCAACAAATTCTGGCAGAATTGTTGATCTGCGCGACCAGGTTTTTATGGGTTTTCTGTCACCGCTCCTCTTAAGCTTCTCGACCTTTTTTACAAGCTTATCATCCGCATATGGACCTTTTTTAAGTGATCTGCCCAATTTTTTACTCCTTCTTAGACCCTCTTTTGATTATAAATTTATTAGAACTCTTCTTCTTCTTTCTCGTCTTATACCCCTTTGTCGGCTTACCCCAAGGCGTTGACGGGTGCCTGCCGCCTGACGACTTACCTTCCCCGCCTCCATGCGGATGATCGATCGGATTCATCGCAACACCCCTGACCTTCGGCCTTCTGCCTAACCATCTACTTCTGCCGGCCTTACCCAATGAAATGCTCTCATGATCGATATTGCCTATCTGCCCTATGGTAGCGTAACGGTCTATCCCTATAAGCCGTATTTCCCCTGAAGGAAGTTTTACGTGCGCATAATTATCGTCCTTAGCCATGATCTGCGCGGAGCCACCAGCACTGCGCACTATTTGACCACCCTTACCCTTAGCAATCTCAATATTATGAATAGGCGTCCCCGGCGGTATCCTTCTTAAGGTCGTGCAATTGCCGATACGTATATCGGTCGAATCCCCGGACATCACGCCCGTTCCCGTCTCAAGGCCCGCGGGGCATATGATATAACGTTTTTCGCCATCCTCGTATTGCACTAAAGCGATTCTGGCCGAACGATTCGGATCATATTCCACGGTCAACACCCGTGCCTGCATATCGTGCTTATCTCTTTTAAAATCTATTATGCGCAGACGTCTCTTGTGACCGCCGCCTCTGTAACGCATCGTAACCCTTCCCGTGCAATTCCTGCCCCCTTTGCTTTTCAGGGCTACAGTTAACGGTTTATAGGGTCTGTCGGTTGTTAATTCTTCAAATGACGATACCGTTGTAAATCTTTGCGTAAACGTCGTCGGTTTCTTTTTAATAAGTGTCATTGATTTTTCCTTAATAAATATAAAACGTTTGTAACATTTATGCCGTACTAAGAGAGCCTTCAGGCCCTAACGGCACTCCAAACCTATAAACAGCCGCTTTAAAACATTTAGTACGCGCCAAACAAAGCCGCCTGTTATCAACTTGTCGCGATCTCTATGGTATCGCCCTTTTTAAGTGTGACTACCGCTTTTTTCCACGCTGAAGTCTTGCCCAGCTTGAAGCGGACCCTCTTGGGCTTAGGTTTGACATTAGATGTGTTTACGGAAATAACGCTTACTTTATACACATCCTCAACAGCTCTTTTGATCTGTATCTTATTGGCTTTTTTTACAACCCAAAAAATATATTTATTCTCGGACATGAGCCTCGTCCCTTTTTCGGTCCTTAACAGGCTTTTAATTATATCATACGGGCTATCATACATATTATGCCACCTTTTTTCCTGTGCCGCTCTTAGGCTTATCCGGGGCGCTATGCGCTCCTAAACGTTTCTCTATTTTACCAACCGCGGGCTTCTCGAATAACAGCTTGCTGTTTATAAGAACATCATAGGCGTTTACATCCTCAACCCTGGTTATATTCAGATTTTTTATATTCCTGCCGGATCTTAACAAGTTCTCTTGAGACCCAAACGTGACAAGCAGGGTCTTCTCGGAGGCGATCTTCAGCTTCTTCAATACATCAGCCATCTGCCTGGTTTTATGCGTCGCCAAGTCAAGTTTGTCAATTATGATGATAGCCCCACTTTTAAATTTAGCGCTTAACGATGAAATCAATGCCCTGCTCTTAATCTTTTTAGGCACCTGGTAGTGCCAGTCTTTAGGTATAGGCCCAAACACAACCCCTCCCCCCCTCCATAGCGGTGAGCGGATACTGCCGACGCGCGCCCTGCCGGTCCCTTTCTGCTTCCATGGTTTCTTGCCGCCGCCGCGGACCTCCGCCCTGTTTTTGACCTTGGCAAAGGATTTACGCTTATTGGCAAGATACATATTCACGACCTGTTGCAAGATGAAAGTATTAACCCTGGCGTTGAATATCTTTTCATCTAATTCCAAAACGCCCGTCTTTATATTGTTCTTATCAACCACATCAATATTAGCCATTTATCACCTATTTCTTCATCATCTTCTTGCTCTGTTTCAGAGGATTAATCTTTTTGACCCCGGCGGCCGATACCGGCTTTGGCGCCTTTTTCTTCTTCCTCGTCGACCTGTTAATAATAAGATAATTGTTCGTATGCCCCGGGACAGCGCCTTTGAGCAAAAGCAGGTTATTTTCTTTATCGAGCTCGACAACCTCAAGCCCCTGGACCGTAAACCTTTTATTACCCATATGTCCAGGCATGCGCAAACCTTTGATAGTATGAGGCGGCTCTGTCGGACCTACAGAACCCGGCGCCCTATGAGACATGGAACCATGCGACATCGGTCCACGCGACTGATTCCATCGCTTGATGCCGCCTTGAAAACCCTTGCCGATTGAGGTCCCTATAACATCCACATATTCACCGGGCGTAAATATATCCACTGTTAGTTTATCAGCTGGTTTAATACCCTCAATCGTATCAACCGAAACCTCTCTGATAAAAGACATCGGAGGGACATCCACCTTTTTAAACCTGCCCATAAGAGGCTTGGTGGTTCGGCTTTCCTTCTTTTCGCCAAAACCTACCTGTACGGCTTTATAACCGTCTTTCTCGCAAGACTTGACCTGCAATACAACACATGGGCCGGCCTGAACCACGGTCACAGGCAAGAATTCCCCACCCTTGCCGTAAATCTGGGTCATACCCAGTTTTTTTCCTAATATACCATTAATCATTTGATATTCCCATCCGCTTTCTACAATACCTTTTATGCCGCGTTGCCATGCCAAAATACATGACTACGACCGGCATGATCTAAAAGGGTGCTGTCCCACGCAAATCGCCCGGGCGCCAAAACCCTTATTTTATTTCAACATCAACGCCGGCGGCAAGATCCAATTTCTTCAACGCATCGATAGTCTTCGCTGTCGGTTCATATATATCTATCAAACGCTTATGCGTCTTGATCTGATACTGATCCCTCGACTTTTTATCGATATGCGGCCCCCTCAACACGGTATAATCCTCTTTCCTTGTCGGAAGAGGTATCGGGCCTATTACCTTAGCGCCTGTCCGCTTCGCGGTTTCCGTGATATCAGCCGTCGCCTGATCCAGTATCCTGTGATCATAGGCCCTTAGCCTTATACGTATCTTCTGGTCTGTTTTCATATCCTATTCTTTTCCTATTCGCCGACGGGGTTTTATCACCCTGCCGCAACCGCAATACGGGTTAACCGCTGAATAAAGTTATCCGTCATGACCACGAACCGTTCAGTCCGGATATTTCCGTTATTTTATTATCTCGCTTATAACACCCGCACCGACTGTCCTGCCGCCTTCCCTTATGGCGAAACGCAGCTCCTTTTCCATGGCGATCGGGGTTATAAGTGATACCTCCATAGTA
>Ga0265297_10006967_pt1 | contig 15977 bp, 18 predicted proteins | sample Munlanlwell13791_FD_192502 | JGI IMG/M metagenome (GOLD analysis project Ga0265297, IMG submission 192502) | Leachate microbial communities from a municipal landfill in Southern Ontario, Canada - Leachate well 137-91 | ecosystem: Engineered > Solid waste > Landfill > Unclassified | place... | reverse complement strand
TTTTGCCGCGCGCCTCGGGTTCGCTGCGGGCCCAGACCTTCAGCCTGAGGATGGTCTGGAAAAACCGGACTTCGCACTTCCACCACATGGTCGGAGGGTCTCGCCTGAGAATGGTCGATAGGCCTCGACCGGCAGAAGCAAATCGCCGCACTATAACTATGGTTATAGGGCCGGGTCAAGCGAAACGTCTTCCGCGCCACGACATGCCACGCCGTGCGGCTGGCGTCGGGATCGGGGCTGTTAGAGCTTCCGTCGCCGTACCGCCATCGCCGACTCTTCGAAGCCGAGCCGTGCGTAGAAGGCCAGCGCGGCGGCGTTGTCCTTGTCGGCCAGCAGCGTGACGCGGCTCATGCCCTCGGCCGCGGCCCACGCCAGCACATGTTCGACGAGCCGCCGGCCGTGGCCGTCGCCGCGGTGGCTGCCGGCGAGGACCACGTCTTCGAGGATCAGCACCGGGCCGCCCTCGGCGGTGCTGATGCTGATCAGCGCATTGGCCATGCCGACCACACGGCTCTCGTCGCGCAGCACGAAGAGGCGGCCGTGGGCCGGGTGGTCGAGGATCCAGCGCAGGGCGGCCAGCTGCTTCGCGCGGTCGGGCGCGAAGTCGGCCTCCAGCGCGAACAGTTCGCCGAGCAGCCCGGCCATCGCGGCGAGGTCGGCCGCCGTCGCGAATTCGATCTGCATGGCCCTAGCCGATCAGGGCCACGGCCTTGATCTGCACCCAGACCTCGCGCCCCGGCGCGAGGTCGAGGCGCTGCGCCGAGCGCCGCGTCAGGCGCGCCAGCAGGGGAGTGCCGCCGACGCGCAACTGCAGCAGGACGACCGAGGGATGGTCCTCGCCGGCATGGGCGACGACGGTGGCCGGCAGCAGGTTCATGATGCTGACGTCGTCATGGCGACTGTTGGCGATCGACACGTCGCGCGCCAGGATGCGCACCCGCACGCGGCGCCCGACCGGCACGCCGCTGTCGCGCACCCAGAGTTCGCCGCCGTCGAATTCGACGCGCGCCAGGTGCCACTCCGCATCGCGCTCGGCCACCGTCGCCTCGAACACCGCACCAACGTCGTCGCCGAGCCGGATCGGCAGGTCGATGCGCGCCAGGGTCTCGGCGAGAGGGCCTTGCGCCACGGCGCGGCCGCCTTCCATGACGACGAGGTGGTCGGCCAGCCGAGCCACTTCGTCGGCGGCGTGGCTGACGTAGATCAGCGGGATTTTCAGCTCGTCGCGCAGGCGTTCGAGGTAGGGCAGGATTTCCTGCTTGCGCGCGAGGTCGAGCGCCGCCAGCGGCTCGTCCATCAGCAAGAGGCGCGGCGCGGTGAGCAGGGCGCGGGCGATCGCCACGCGCTGCTGCTCGCCGCCGGAAAGCCGCTCGGGCGTGCGATCGAGCAGGGGGCCGAGGCCGAGCAGATCGACGATTGCGGCGCGGTCGGCGGCCGGCCCGGAGCCGGCGCGGCGACGGCCGTAGTCGAGGTTGCCGGCGACGTCGAGGTGCGCGAACAGGCGCGCATCCTGGAACACGTAGCCCAGCGGCCGCCGGTGGGTCGGTACAAAGGCGCCGGCGTCCTGCCACGTATCGCCATTGATCGACAGACGGCCGACACCGCGCTCCAGCCCGGCGATGCAGCGCAGCAGCGTGGTCTTGCCGCAACCGGACTGACCGAATACCGCGGTGACGCCGCGTCCCGGCAGGTCGAGGTCGACATCGAGCGCGAAGCCCGGATAGCCCAGCCGGAATTGCGCCGCGATACTCATGGGTGCCACGCCGGGCCGCCCCAAGTGGCGCCGCCCCCTGGGGGGAGAGCCGAGCAAAGCGAGGATTTCGGGGGGATCATTTCTTGCGCCGACCGGTCGGATTCAGCGTGTACAGCGCCAGCAGCACGAGGAAGGAAAACACCATCATGCCGCCGGCCAGCCAGTGCGCCTGGGCGTATTCGAGCGCCTCGACGTGGTCGTAGATCTGCACCGAGACGACGCGGGTCTTGTCCGCGATGTTGCCACCTATCATCAGCACCACGCCGAATTCGCCGACGGTGTGGGCGAAGCCCAGTATCGTCGCGGTGACGAAGCCCGGCTTTGCCAGCGGCACGGCGACGCTGAAAAAGGCGTCGAGCGGCGCCGCGCGCAAGGTCGCCGCGGCTTCCAGCGGCCGCTCGCCGATGGCCTCGAAGGCGTTCTGGATCGGCTGCACGACGAAGGGCATGGAATAGAACACCGAGGCCACCACCAGGCCCCAGAAGGTGAAGGGCAGCAGGCCGATGCCGGCCCATTGCGTGAATTGCCCGACAACGCCATCGGGGCCCATCAGCAGCAGCAGGTAGAAGCCGATCACCGTCGGCGGCAGCACGATGGGCAGCGCCACCACGGCGCCGACGGGGCCCTTCCACCAGGAGCGCGTGCGCGCCAGCCACCATGCGATCGGCGTGCCGATCAGCAGCAGCAGCAGGGTGGTGACGGTCGCCAGCTTGAGCGTCAGCCAGATCGCGGCGAGGTCGGCGGCGAGGTTGGGTAAACTTGGCATGGAGCGAATGCTAGCGCGATATCACGCGCAGGTGCGGCCTTGTCAGCTCTCGTAGCCGAAGGACTTGATGATGCCTTTCGCCTTGTCGCCTTTGAGGTACTTGAGCCAGGCCGCGGCGGCGGGCTTGCCCCGGCCCTTTTCCAGCAGCACCGCATCCTGCCGGATCGCCTGGTGCAGTCCGGCCGGCACGATCCAGGCCGAACCCGATGCAATCCTGCCGTCCTGCATGACTTGGGACAGGGCGACGAAACCCAGTTCGGCATTGCCGCTGGCGACGAACTGGTGGGTCTGGGCGATGTTCTCGCCCTGGACGAATTTCGCCTGCACGATTTCAAGCAGTTTCAGCGCGGTCAGCGCCTCGACGGCCGCGGCGCCGTAGGGCGCGAGTTTCGGATTGGCGATGGCGAGGTGCTTGAAATCGCCCTTTTGCAGCACCGCGCCCTGTTCGTCCACGTAGCCGGGCTTCGCCGACCACAGCACGAGGCGCCCGACGGCGTAGGTGTAGCGGCTGCCGGCCACGGCGGCGCCTTCCTGCGCCAGTCTGGCCGGAGTCGTGTCGTCGGCGGACAGCAGCACCTCGAAGGGGGCGCCGTTCCTGATCTGGGCGTAGAACTTGCCCGTGGCGCCGAAGGACAGTTGCGCAGTGTGTCCGCTGTCCTTTTCGAAAGCGGCGGCGAGAAGCTTGGCCGGCGCGGTGAAGTTGGCGGCGACGGCGACCTGGACTTCGTCGGCGTGGGCGGCGTGGCTGAGGCAGGCGAACAGCAGGGGAATGAAAAGTCGTCTCATGTCTCGGGTCCGAAGCAGAGCGAATAATCGCAGCAATTGGCGCAACTGGGGGACTTGCAGATCAGCACCTCGGCCTGCTCGCAAAGCTGGCGGTAGAAGAACTTCTTCCATTTCATGTCGCCGGCGTTCTTCGTCTTCAGTGCGGTGAAGCGCGTCTGCATCAGGGCGTTGAGCTCGACCCGGCTGGGCAGGCCGAGGTCTTGCCAGAGGTGCTGGTCGGCCATGCTGGCGGTGGCGACGGCGTGGGCCAGCCAGCGCGTATCGGGTCCACTCGAACCCTCGCACGTGATGCGCGCGATGGGCATTCCCTACACGGCGGCGCACGGCACCATCCGTTTTTCGCTTTCGCCCTACTGGAGCGGCGAGGGTCCGGTGAAGAATCCGGAAGAGGCGTTCGCGCCGAGTTATGCCTGAGCGGCGGCGCAATGCGCGGGCGCTTCGCGGCTACCTGCGCTGGATCAGTTCGATCTTGTAGCCGTCCGGATCCTCGACGAAGGCGATCACGGTAGTGCCGCCCTTCATCGGGCCGGCCTCGCGCGTGACCTTGCCGCCGCGCTGGCGGATGGCGTCGCAGGCCGCATAGGCATCGTCGACCGCCAGTGCGATGTGGCCGTAGCCGGTGCCGATTTCGTAGCGATCGACGCCCCAGTTGTGGGTCAGCTCGATCACCGCGCCGTCCTTCTCGTCCTCGAAGCCGATGAAGGCCAGCGTGAACTTTCCTTCCGGGTAGTCGTGGCGCCGCAGCAGGCGCATGCCGAGGACATCGGTATAGAAGGCCAGCGATTTGTCGAGATCGCCGACGCGCAGCATGGTGTGCAGAATTCGCATTTGGGTTTCCTTCAAAGAATCGGCAGCGAGGCGGCGCGTTGCTTGAGCTCGGTGCGCGCGGCTTTCCATTCGGGGTAGAGCGAGCCGACCACGTTCCAGAAGCGCGCGCTGTGGTTCATTTCCAGCAGGTGGGCGACTTCGTGGGCGACCACGTAGTCGCCGAGGTGCGTCGGCATGTGGATCAGCCGCCAGTTGAGGCGGATGCCGCCGTGTGTGCTGCAACTGCCCCAGCGCGTGTGGGCCGAAGACAGGGCCAGCTTCGGCAGCTCCAGATCGAGCCGGCCGGTGTAGTGGGCGAGGCGTTCGCCGAAATGGTTGAGCGCCCGCTTCTGCAGGGCGCGCACTGCCAGCGGGCCGAGGTCGGCCTCCGGGCGCGCTTCGAGGACCAGCAGTTCGCCGACCCAGCGCACCCGGTTGGCGCCGGGCAGGACGCGCACTTCGGCTTCAGTGTCGAGCAGCGGCACGCGCGCGCCATCCTTGATCGTGAGGTGGCGCGGCTGGGTGGCATGGGCGAGTTCGCCGAGCTTCTTCAGCACCCAGTCGGCATGGCCCTGGACGAAAGCCTCGATCTCGGTCAGTGCGATGCGATGGGGTGCGCCGATGCGCAGTCCGCGCTCGTCGATGGTCATGGACAGACGCTTGGCACCGCTCTTCAGCCGATAGTCGATGATGCGGCCACCGATCAGCAGGTGCCGCGTCTTCGCCTCAGGCGGGGGCGAGGGCAGGCGGAACAGCTTGAGTTGTTCGAGGAACATCTGTCGTTTCAGTTTGTGGCGAGCGGGGCGCCGAACAGGTCGAAACCTCCGCCTTCCGGAGGCAAGGTGGCGATGGCGCGGGCGATCGCCTGCTCGATGACGGGCATCGGCTGTTCGATCAGGCGCCAGTTGCAGCGCAGGGAGTCTTCGCTCTGCGCCTCGACCCAATGGCTGCGTGCCGCGAACGAGAGCGACAGGCGCGGCGCTCGCCGCCCCGGACTTTGTCTGCCGGGGATTCGGCTTCGCGGGCCGGCAAGCGCCCATTGTTGGTCGATGACCTGCTGCAGAAGCCGTTTGGCTTCTTCGCGCAGCCAGGCTTCGGCCCGGTCCTGAATCTGGCGCGGAGTGGCCTGGGGCGGCAGCGGCAGGTCGAGTGTGCCGCCTTCGCGCAGCGACTCCTTGTGTCGTGTGCCGAGCACCAGGCGCAGGCTGCCGCCGAGGTATGCCAGCGTCGCGCCATCGTGCCAGCGGCTGGCGGGATCGGGCTCGTCGCTGCCGAGCTTGAGCTTGAGTTGCGGGCTGCGAGCGGTTGCAACATTCATGGCGAAACCTCATAGAGCTGCGGGCTGATGCGGCGCATTTCGGCTTCGATCCAGGCCTCGGCCCGGTTGGTCACTTCGTTCGCCGTGAGCCCCGCGGGATCGATCACCGGGCCGATGCTGACGGTGACGGTGCCGCACTTCTTGAACAGGGCGTTGCGGCCCCAGAATTCCCCCGAATTGAGCGCGACGGGAACCACCGGCGTGCCGGTCTCGACGGCAAGGTGCGCGCCGCCGATCTTGTAGCGGTTTTTCGAACCGGGTTGCGAGCGGGTCCCTTCCGGGAAAATGATCACCGTGTAACCTTTGGCGAGACGATCGCGGCCCTGGTCGACCAGCCGCTTCAGCGTGGACCGGCTGGCATTGCGGTCGGTCTCGATCATCGGAATCGAGGCCAGCGCCCAGCCGAAAAACGGCAGGTACTTGATCTCCTTGCGCCAGACGAAAACGGTGTCCTTGAACACCGCCTGCAGCATGAACGTTTCCCAGGCCGACTGATGCTTGGCCAGCACGACCGAGGCGCGATCGGGAATGTTTTCGGCGCCGACCAGGCGATAGGGAATGCCGAGCACATGCTTGATCAGCCAGATGGTGAAGTTCACCCACGGCACCACCGTCTGCCGCCGCATGTGGTGCGGCAGTGGGCGGCAAAGGATCACTCCCAGCGTGTAGGGAGGCGTCACCACCACCAGGATCAGCAGAAACAGCAGGGAACGGAATACGGCCATCAAACTCAGCGGGCAATATGCGCGACAGCGGCGGCAAGGTCGGGAAACACCAGCGTTTCGGGCGGCAGCGCCGGATCATCGACGGTCTTGCGGCCCTTGCCGGTCAGCACCAGCATCGGCTGCGCACCCACCGTGGCGGCGACCTGCAGGTCGCGCAGGGAATCGCCGATGGCCGGCACGCCGGCCAGTTCGGCGTTGAAGCGCGAGGCGATCTCGCGGAACATGCCGGGCTTCGGCTTGCGGCAATCGCAGTTGTCGGCATTGGTGTGCGGGCAGAAGAATATCGCGTCGATGCGTCCGCCGGCCTGGGCCAGCGCCTTCAGCATCTTGTCGTGAATCGCCATCAGCGTGTCCGTCTCGAACAGGCCGCGGCCGATACCCGACTGGTTGCTCGCCACCACCACGCGATAGCCGGCCTGGTTGAGGCGGGCGATTGCGGCGAGGCTGCCGGGGATCGGCTTCCATTCATCCGGCGACTTGATGTACTGGTCGGAGTCGTGGTTGATCACGCCGTCGCGATCGAGAATGACAAGTTTCATGATTCCATTTTCCCCAAGGTAAGCAGCGCAACACGGCGAAACACGGACGCAAAAGAGGCTTTGTTTGTCGCGCCGCGCTGCCCGCCCCGACTAGCTGGACAGTTTCGAGATATCGGCGACCCGGTTCATCAGGCCGGCGAGGCGTGACAGCAGGGCGAGCCGGTTGCTGCGGATCTGCGCGTCCTCGGCCATCACCATGACGCCGTCGAAGAATGCATCGACCGCACCGCGCAATCCGGCCAGGGCTTTCAGCGCGGCGGTGTAGTCGCCGGCGGCGAGTTGGGCTTCGATGCCGGGCGCTGCGGCCTCGACTGCGGCGAACAAGGCCTTCTCGGCGTCTTCCTGCAGCAGCGCCGCGTTGACTGCCGCACCCGCTTCGCTGCCCGACTTTCTCAGGATGTTGACGATGCGCTTGTTGGCGGCCGCCAGCGCGTCGGCTTCGGGCAGCGCGGCGAATGCCTTGACGGCAGCCAGTCGCGCCGGAACCTGGTCGATCCGCGCCGGATCGAGCGCGAGGACGGCGTCGACCGCACGGTGATCGTGCCCGGCGTCGCGCAGCATGTTGCGCAGGCGTTCCTTGAAAAAGTCGGCGCTGGCGCTACGCCAATCTCCGGTGAATATCTCGGGCGCGAAGCCGGCGGCGGCAGCGTCGATCAGTTCCGGCAATGAGAGCGGCAGCGGCGTCTCCATCAGGATGCGCAGCACGCCAAGCGCAGCGCGGCGCAGGCCGAAGGGGTCCTTGTCGCCGGTCGGAATCTGGCCGATGGCGAAGAAGCCGATCAGCGCATCGAGCTTGTCGGCCAGTGCCACGGCGCAGGCGACCCCTCCCACGGGCAGCGCATCGCCGTTGAAGCGCGGCTGATAGTGGCTCTGGATCGCATCGGCCACCGCGGCCGGTTCGCCATCGGCCAGCGCGTAATAGCGGCCCATGATGCCCTGCAGTTCGGGAAACTCGCCGACCATGTCGGTGACCAGGTCGGCCTTCGCCAGCAGGGCCGCCTGCTCCGCCTGCATCGGGTCGGCGCCGATGCGCTGCGCGATGGTGGCGGCCAGCTTGACCAGACGATCGACGCGCTCGCCCTGGGTGCCCAGCTTGTTGTGATAGACCACCCGCGACAGCTTGCCGATGCGCGCCGAGAGCGGCGTCTTCTTGTCGGTTTCGAAGAAGAACTTGGCATCCGCCAGACGCGGACGGACCACGCGGGCATTGCCAGTGACGATGTTGGCCGGGTCCGCGACCTTCATGTTGGAGACGACGAGGAAGCGATGGGTCAGCTTGTCACCGTCCATCAGCGGAAAATATTTCTGGTTCGCCTTCATGGTCAGGATCAGGCATTCCTGCGGCACGGCGAGAAACTCCGGTTCGAAGCTCGCCTCATACACGGCGGGAAATTCGACCAGCGACGTGACCTCATCGAGCAGCGCGTCGTCCCGCACCCAGCTGTGCTTTCCGGCGGCGCGATCGAGTTGTTCGACGATCATGGCGCGGCGCTTGTCGAAGGAGGCGATGACGCGGCCCTGTTTCTCCAGAATCGCTTCGTAATCGCCGGCGCGCGGAATGTCGATCACGCCGACGCTCATGAAGCGATGGCCGCGCGTGACATTGCGGCTGGCAAGGCCCAGCACCTCTCCGGAAATGGTTCTGGCGCCGTGCATCAGCATCAGGCCATGCACGGGTCGAACGAATTGTGCCTCGCTGGCGCCCCAGCGCATCAGCTTGGCGACCGGCAATTTCTTCAGCGCGGCTTCCACCATCCCGGCCAGAGTTTCGTCGATGCGTCCGCCCTTCTTGCTCATGCGCACGACGAAATAATCGACCTTGCCATCGCTCTGCTTTTCCAGTTGCGCGAACTCGACCCCGGCCGAACGCATGAAGCCTTCGAGGGCCTTGGTCGGCGTACCGTCAGCGCCGACTCCTGAGGACACCGCCGGGCCCTTCTTCTCGATCACGCGATCGGGCTGGCTCTCCAGGCAATCGTCGAATTGCATCGCCAGGCGGCGCGGCGTGGCATACCAGCGCCCCTCGTTGCCGGCCTCGATGAAGCCGGCCGTCGCCAGCGCCTTTTGCATCTGCTCGCGGAAGGACAGGCCCAGTCTGGCCAGCGACTTCGGCGGCAGTTCCTCGGTGAGGAGTTCGATCAGCAGCGTGGTTTTCATGCCGCGGCTCCTTTGAGCATCGGGAAGCCGAGCCGTTCGCGCGAGTCGTAATAAGCCTGAGCGATTTCGCGCGCCAGCGCGCGCACGCGGCCGATGTAGGCGGCGCGCTCGGTGACCGAAATGGCACCGCGCGCATCGAGCAGGTTGAAGGTATGCGAGGCCTTCATCACCATCTCGAAACCCGGCAGCGGCAGGTTGAGGCCGATCAGGCGCTTGGCCTCGGATTCGTATTTGGAGAACTGCGCGAACAGCCAGTCGACGTCGGAGTGTTCGAAGTTGTAGGTCGATTGCTCGACCTCGTTCTGGTGATAGACGTCGCCGTAGGTGACGCCGGGCGCCCAGACCAGATCGAAGACGTTTTCCACGCTTTGCAGATACATCGCGAGGCGCTCGATGCCGTAGGTGATCTCGCCCAGCACCGGCCGGCAGGGGAGCGATCCGACTTCCTGGAAATAGGTGAACTGGGTGACTTCCATGCCGTTGAGCCAGACTTCCCAGCCCAGCCCCCAGGCGCCCAGCGTCGGTGATTCCCAGTCGTCCTCGACGAAGCGGATGTCATGTTCGGAGGTGTTGATGCCGAGCGCGCGCAAACTGTCGAGGTAGAGCTCCTGGATGTTGGGCGGATTCGGCTTCAGCACTACCTGGTACTGGTAGTAGTGCTGCAGACGATTCGGGTTCTCGCCGTAGCGTCCGTCCTTGGGCCGGCGCGAGGGCTGCACGTAGGCAGCTTTCCATGGCTCCGGGCCGATCGAACGCAAAAAGGTGGCGGTGTGGAAGGTGCCGGCGCCGACTTCGATATCGTAGGGCTGGAGCAGCACACAGCCCTGCTTGTTCCAGAAGTCCTGCAAGCGCAGGATGATTTCCTGGAACGTGGGTTTTTGGTTCATCGGGAAACCCTGTGAATTCGCAAAAGCAACGATTTTACAGGGTTTCCATCACGGGCTTGAGGTGCGGCACCGCAGACTGCCGCTTGAATGCCGTCATCGCAGACTTGCCGGAATCGCACCCAGGCCCTGCGTCTCTTCGAGCGGCACCCGCACACAGGCGGCGGTGCCGCCGCCCGGCCGCGCCGCGAGTTCGACCGTCCAGCCGTTGGCGGTGGCGAGCTGGCGCACGATGGCGAGCCCGAGTCCGCTGCCGCCGGTGCGGGCGCTGCGCGAGGGCTCCAGACGATAGAAGGGCTGGAACACTTTTTCGCGCTCCTCTTCGGCAATGCCCGGCCCCCGATCGAGGACGCAGATTTCGACATGGTGGTCCGCCATGTGGTATTCGATGTCGATGATTTGTCCCTCGCCATAACGCTGGGCGTTGTCGACCAGGTTGGAAAGGATGCGCTTGAGCGCCAGGGGGCGTACGCGCAGGTGGCAATCGGGGCCCTTGTGCCCGCGGATCTCGGCACCCCGGCGCGAAAATTCCATGGCGACCTCGGCCAGCAGGTCGCACAGATCAAGTTCCACCGATTCTTTCTCGACGAAATCCCGGCTGACTTCCAGGCAGCGGGCGATCAGCTGGTTCATGCCCTCGACGTCGCGCAGCACGTGCTCGAGCAGTTCCTGGTCGAATCGTTCCGAGATCATTCCCAGCGCGAGCTGGATACGCGCCAGCGGCGTGCGCAGGTCGTGCGAAATGCCCGCCAGCAGCGTGGTGCGGTTGGTCAGCAACTCCTCGACCTGTTCCCCCATGCGGTTGAACTCGCGCGCCAGGGTGGCGAGCTCGGTGGGACCGGTTTCCGGCAAGGGTTCGCCGCGCTGGCCCTTGCCGATGTGCTGGGTCGCGGCGGACAGGCGCGACAGGGGGGCGATAAGCCAGCGCGCCAGCCAGGTCGAGGTGATCAGCGTGACGACCGTCCCTACCGAAAGGATCAGCAGCATCGCGAGCCAGGGCTGCACGTCGACGCGGCTGGCGGGAAAGCCGACACGCACCTTCGCCCCTGCTGCGGGCAGATCCGCCCAGTACCATTGCTCGCCGCTTTCGGCGCGGCTGGTGCGCAGTTCGATTCGTTCGCCGGTACGGACGCTCAGGGCAGTTTCGAGCAACTGGAAATAGGGAATCTGCCGGGTGAAGTCGGTCACCTCGCCGGGGGGATCCTGTACCTGCAGGCGATGGATGCGGGTGATGCGCTCCTGCAGCCATACCCGCTCGGCGACCGGCTCGGCTTCCCACGATTCCGCAGTCTCTATCAGCAGCGCCGCAAGGTCATTGGTGGCATGGCGGCCCAGCGGCACCAGGGCGAAGTAGGTGATGACGGCGATGGTGAACATCTGGAAAGCAAACGACACCAGCGCGATCACCAGCGCGGTGCGACCGAACAGCGTGCGTGGCGCAATCATGCCTGGCCGGTATCCCCGCCAGGCGAAAACAAGTAGCCCTCGCCCCAGACCGTGCGCAGGTAGACGGGATGGCTCGGGTCGGGTTCGATCTTGCGGCGCAGTCGTGTCACCCGCACATCGACCATGCGGTCGAAGGGCCCCCGCTCATAGCCTTTGAGCAGATCGACCAGGGCATCGCGGCTGAGCACGCGGTCCGGATGCTCAAGCAATATTTTTAGCAGGGAAAACTCTGCGCCAGATATCTCGACTTCCCTGCCGTTGCTTGTCAGGCGGCGCGCCTCAAGGTCGACCTCGAACGGGCCGAAGTGGCGCAGGCGGCCTCTTTCCTTCACGGGCTGCCTGCGGCGCAGTACCGCCGCAATGCGTGCCAGCAACTCGCGGTGACTGAAAGGCTTGGGCAGGTAATCGTCCGCCCCGACCTCCAGGCCGACGATTCGGTCGACTTCTTCGCCGCGTGCCGACAGCATGATGATCGAGGGGGTGCCGGGCCCGCTGAGTGAACGTGCCAGAGACAAGCCGTCCTCGCCCGGCAGCATGACGTCGAGCAGCAACAGATCCACCGCGTGGGTCGCCAAGTGGCGCTTCATCGCCGTACCGTCGCCTACGCCCGCGGCCTCATAGCCGTTGTCTGACAGATAGCGCACCAGCAGCGCGCGCAAGCCTTCATCGTCATCCACCACCAGTATGCGTCCGCGGCATTCAGCCATGGCTCTGACGTCCCCTTGTAACAACTTGTAACACCTGCGGCCCCTGTGCAACACGTCGGAAACCGCTCATCCCTAGTCTTGCGGAAAACATAACACAAGCGAGGGGGAGATGATGATCGGACGTGTCGCGGCACTTGCTGCACTCATGCTGGTAGCTGCACAGGCCGGGGCCGAGCAGATCGGTGCACGGGCCAAGGGCGGTTTTGCGGAATCCTTCTTCATGGAGAAAATTCCGCGGGCCGAAGCCAAGGCGACGGCGGAAAAACTCGCCAGGGCGGTGATGGCTGCGCGCATGATCATTTTTGCCTACGCTGGCAAGATTGTCGATCCCACGCTCGGCGACAAGGGGCTTTCCGGCGAAGCTCTCGAAAGCCAGTGGCGTTCCGCCGTCGAGCCCGAGCTGATCGACGCCTCGCCCAACCAGAAGAAAATTTTCGAGAAGCTCTTCTGGGCCGGCCGCCAGGTGATGGACAACAACCAGGAACGCATCAACACCAAGGGCGTGGGCTGGAAGAACTTCCTGCCGGCCAAATGGGAGCGCGAAATGGGTCAGGTATTCGCGGCCCGCACCGGCATCGTCATCAAGCAGCCGGGGCGCGCCTACCGCAGCCCGATGAATGCGCCCGACGACACCGAGCGCGCTGCGCTGGAGCACTACGTCAAGGCCGGCCATGGCGAGAACAAGCCGCTGACAAGCTTCGCCAGATGGAGCAAGCAGGAGGTGTACCGCCACATGGAACCGATCCGCCTGATTCCGGCCTGCCTGGGCTGCCATGGCAAGCCCAAAGGCGAGCCCGACATGCTCGGCTTCGAGAAGGACGGGCTGGAAGCCGGCGACCTCATCGGCGTGATGAGCGTGACGGTCGGCGTAAGCGATTAATCAACTTGTTCGAGGCGACGCGGCCGGCGGAAAGCCGCGGATGACCTAAGTCGCACCATTTTCATAAAGGAGTCAAGCATGTTCATGAAACAAAAGTTTGTTGCCACTCTCGCTGCTGTCGCAGTCTTCAGTGCCGCAGTCGCCGGTCCGGTTGGCGCGGCAGAAGAGGCCAAGGCACCCGCCAATGGCGCCACGTACCCCAGCATCGAGAAGACGTCGGCAGATGCCCCGAAGCAGCACAAGATGAGCCCGGAATTTCAGGCGCAGGTGAAGAAACTGCCGCCGGAGTTCATCCAGCAGTTCAAGAAGATGACAGCCAAGCATACCCGCTACAGCGAAGACGCCACGGCGCGCCAGGTGATGATGGAACTGCTCTCCGATGTCCAGTGCACCACGGCCGGACTGATGGTGGAGAACGGCGAGATGGCCGCCGACTGCGCGGTTCGCGCTTCCCGCCACCGTTGGCCGAAAGGGCATTTGCTGGCCTACGTGAAACTCGAGCAGATCAACGCCGACTCGCTCGCCACGCTGCCGAAGATCAACGCCCAGGTCGAAGGTGGTCTCGAGCGCGTGGCCGAAATGGCACTCAAGAAGGACTTCGTCAGCGCCGGCGCCGAAATGGGCAAGGTGCTGAGCGGCTGCTCGAGCTGCCACAACCTGTTCCGTTTCGGCAAGGGTGATTCACCCTACATCGTCGAGTAAATCCAGCCGGCAACATCGCAGGCAGCGCCGCCATCCACCCGTTTCGGGCGGATGGCGGCGACAAAAAATAATCGTTCAGGCACTGTCTCGGGGAGGAGAAGATTCATGGGAAATAATGAAAAGTTATCGGTGTTGGCCGCCGCGTTGTTCGCGACGCTGGGTACGTCGGGGCAAGCGGCCGCCGCGGACTGGGTCATGGCACAGGCGATGGAGCCGCCCACCACCACGCACAAGTTCTTCGGCGTGGCGCAGGCTTCATATACGAACTACTACGGCTGCGACAAGCTCGAAGGCCTGCGGGCCGTCGGCCCGAACAACTTCGCGCTCCTGAATGGCTCCTACAACGCCATGTGCCGGGTCGGGCCGGAACTCCGCGACCAGAAGTCCGCCTTCAACGTCGACAACCTGGCGATCGGCCTGCGCGGCAATCTGATTCCCGGCAAGATCAATTACTTCGTGATGGCCAATGCCGGGATGAACGCGGCCAACTACGACCCGCTCGATACGAACCGCGCACATACGATCAGCCTCACCGACGCGACGATGACCTTCAGCTACATTCCGGGCGTCCGCGTCCGCGCCGGCCTCATGCGCAAACCCGGCCCGGAGGAGATGTACCAGGCCATCGACAGCAACAGCTACATGTGGCCGACCGACTTCATCGCCCGCGTACAGATGGAGAAGTTCGTCAAGGTCAATGCCAAGGGCACAGCCGTCATTGCAGGACAGGGCTACGCGCCTGCCGCCAAGACCGGCTACGACAGCGACGTTGGTCGCGACTGGGGCTTTCAGTTCTTCGACGCGTTCAAGTCCGGCAAATGGACCAGCACCTATGCCGTCATGATCGGCAATGGCAGCGGCATCCACAAGATCAAGGACTACAACAGCGACAAGGACCTCAACCTCTACTTCTCCACCGAGTACGACCTGCCCGGCGGCAAGGGGCCCAACAAGCACGGCATCAAGGGCTACGTTTACCACCAGGACGGCACGCGCAATTTCGAGACCGACGCTTCGGGCACGTTGAGCGGGGACTTCGATTTCACGCGTTACGGCGTCGGCGTCAAGGCGCTCGGCGAGATCTTCGGCGAGGGGCGCGGCACGCACCGCCTCGGCCTCGACCTGATGTACGCCGACGGCATGATCTTCTACACGCCGACCGGCAACGTGGTCGACGAGGCCTTCGGCGGCCAGATCCAGATCGCGGCCGAGAAGGGCAACAAGGCGCGCGGCATCACGCTCGACTACGGCTACTACCTCAACGACAAGTGGAACTTCGGCGTCCGCTACGCGCAGCACGACCTTCTCTACGCAACCATCGGCAACGCTACCTGGGGGGGCAGCGACAAGCGCGTCGTCAAGCAGCTCACCTTCGCGGTGAACTACTACCTGTCGCCGGCGACGCGAGTGACATTCAACCTGGAGCCCCGTGACGCCCAAGCGCCCAATCCCAATGCCAATGCGATCAACGAGGCCAACTCGCAAATCGTGGTCAACGCGGTCGGCGCACGCTACGGCCTGCAACTGACGCATCAGTTCTGAGTCGGGGCATAACGGTGAAAACGGCATCTGCTGTCGTGGCCATCATCCTGGGCTCGCTGCTGGCCATGTCGGCCGGCGCCCAGGCACCGGCCGACTACTCCGCCTATCCGTGCCTGAGTTACACCTTGGCCTGCGGCAAGATCGCGACGCGCAAGCCGCAAACGAAGAAGCTCGCGGGCGCCCTCGACGGTAACGCCGAGAAAGGCCGGCAGATCGCCCAGGCTCGCGACAAGGGCAACTGCCTGGCCTGCCATGTCATGAAAGGCGGCGCCCAACCGGGTACGCGCGGGCCGGATCTGAGCCACTACGGCAACGCGGGGCGCAGCGACGCGGAGACTTACACGGCAATCCACGACATGCGCACACGCAATCCCGAAACGCTGATGCCGCCCTTCGGCACCAACGAGATCCTGAGCGACCTGGATATCCGCGACATCGTCGCCTTTCTCCAGGCTTCCAAGTGAGGGCCACCAGCATGCGACTGAAAATTCGCGCACTTGCCCTTGCCGTCGTGGCCTCGCTCGGCTCTGCAGCGACAGTCATCGCCGCCGGCGACGAACCTTACCGCGAGCACTACCCGCAAGCCCGCATCGATCCGGCGCGGGGAGTGAACGGGGACATCGGCTTCAGCGACACGCTGCCATACTGGCGCAACGAGGAAGAGGTCGAACGCAACGCCAGATGGGTCGGCGATCCGAACGAACAGTGGAAGCTCAACTGGAAATTCATGGACCTCGATCGCATCGACCTGCATCCGGGGCACCTTGCGGTGGACGAGGGCGAGGCGATGGTGGCGAAGTTCGCCAAGCGCAATCCGGCGTTTTTCGCCTGCCTCGCTGAGGGTGGCGCAAAGCTCGATGGATTGGCCGCGGCCTACCCGAAGCATGACGCGGCGCTGGGCCGCATCGTCACCGTGGAAAGCCGCATCGAGCATTGCGCGAAAAGCGTGCTGAACGAGGATATCC
>Ga0265297_10006966_pt1 | contig 15980 bp, 17 predicted proteins | sample Munlanlwell13791_FD_192502 | JGI IMG/M metagenome (GOLD analysis project Ga0265297, IMG submission 192502) | Leachate microbial communities from a municipal landfill in Southern Ontario, Canada - Leachate well 137-91 | ecosystem: Engineered > Solid waste > Landfill > Unclassified | place... | reverse complement strand
TATATAAGACCATTCTATTAGTTTCTTATTAGATTATTCTCTTATCTTCTTCTTAATCAATATCTTATAACTAAGTTAATAAGCTAATAAGTTACTAATAACTAAGATATAATATACCCATTAGATACTAAGCTATAATATATATATTCTTATACTAAGATATAGACCATTAGCTAAGCTACTAAGTATAGACCATTAGCTAAGCTAATAAGCTACTAAGATACTAAGATACTAAGATATAGCTAAGCTACTAAGATATGCTACTGATCTACCGGCCCATTAAACCATTACCCATTAGCCCGTTGACCACTAGACCACCAGCCACCACCCCCCAGTGGCCCAGCGCACGGGAGATAGTCTCCGAAAAAATACCGATAAGTGAATAGGCATAAGGGGCATAAGGGGTATAATAGGCATAAGGGGCATAGTTGGTTGGGCCGGGGGGGGACGGTGAGATATATCGTTGGTAAGATATGGGTTCTGCATAGTTTATGGTTGAAATAAGGCGGGAGAGAGGCAGATATTCACAGGTTTTCCACAGGATATCCACAGGATTTCCACAAGCAAAAGAGGTGGTAAGTGGGTGATAATGCGGGGGATGGGCTGTGAGTGCTAAAAAAGTAGCATGGTCTCTTATTATTATACCCATTAGTAGATAAGAGATAAGAGATAAGAGATAGACCATTTCTTTCTGATCTTTCTTGGTCTTATCTTAGATACTTAGATACTTAGATACTTAGATACTTAGATACTTAGATACTTAGATACTTAGATACTTAGATACTTAGATACTTAGATACTTAGATACTTAGATACTGGGCGGAGGTGGTCGAAAACGGGCAATTTTAGGAACTTGCCAAAAACGAGAGGTTTGGAAAAAATAATTTAAAATATTTTTTATTATAGCATTATCATTAAGATAGTGGCTAAACTGCACAGTATTCGGGCGGTCGAAAACTTGACAAATGGCAAAGAAAGTGTTAGATTATACTTAGGGGGGAATATTTCGAGGCTCGTTTGGATATGAGGCTGATTATGTCATACACGGCTGATTCGATCAAAGACCTGAAACATCGGGTGGGGGCATTGGAGCAGGAGAACAAGTGGAAGGACGAGGAGATTATGACCCTATCTAGGCAGGTCAATCAGGTCATTGAGTATTTGAAGATTAAGCCGGGGATGGTCCCTGTTGCGGATACGGCTACGGCCAAGAGGGAAGCGATTGGAGATGGGTTAGATGCCGATTAAGGCGGAGAGGGCGTTACGTAAGTCGGCCTCGAAGAAGGGGCTTACGGGTGAACGTAAAGACGCGTATATCTTCGGGACGCTAAGGAACCTTGGTTGGCGTCCGCCCAGGGAGAGTGGGCGTCGCGGCGGTTCCGGTAAGCGCGGTCGGTGACATTTGATTTTCTACTTTGGTGGGGATGGCTCTAATCTGCAACCTTGTGGAAGCAACGCAGTATTAGCAACGTCGTGCATGAAATGCCATAGCCGGGTAAACTTCCGGCTTGACGGCGGGGCGTACGACCCCGAGTTCGACGACGAAGACTCAACCCGTTTAGGGTGTCCATACTGCGGCTTCCGCAACGTTGTAGGTCGGATACGCGGGAAGTGGATAAAGCCACACCGCAGATTTTTGACGACGCACTAGACTATTAGACTATTAGACTCTAGACTATCTGGGGGTAGGGTTTGGATACAGAAACCAAGAAGGCCAAGTCGTCTAAGGTTGACTATGAAAAAAGCGACGTGACGGAGTGGCCCGGCGGTCTGCCTATCGACCTGACCAGAAAAAACAAAGAGGGCCTTACTCTCGAAGAACGTCTCTCCAAACACATCAAGGAAGAACTAGACCAAGAAGCCGAGAACCAGTCCAAGCTGATAGAGAAAATCGAGAAGTGGCAAAATCTCTACAAGGGAAAGAAGAAACCTAAATCTAAGCCGTGGGCCAATAGCGCGAACGTAGCAGTTCCGCTGACCCGCATCAACATCGACACGGTTCACGTCCGTATCGTTGACGCGATCTTTAACAGGCGTCGTCCGTTCATCGTCAAGGCCAAGAGGCCCGAGTTCATTGAGATTGCCAAGCAGGTTGAGGACGCTCTCGACTGGCTGTTCACCAACGTAATCAAACTCAGAAAGAAACTCGTCTCCCCGCTTCTCCAGCAGTTGAAGGTCGGGACGGCGATTCTCTACCTGATGTGGGTTACGAAGAACCGGACGATTTACCGCTACGCAAACAAAGAAGAAATAGCAGACAAGCTGGTTAAGAAATACAAGTCCGGCGGCTCTACGCCTATCGTCAAGGACACGCAGTCCATCTACGAGGGGCCGGATATTGTCCCTGTCCCGAGAGAAGATTTCATTATCTCGTCTGACGCGACGGACATTGACGACGCGTACCTGTGCGGGTTTCGGAAGCGGTATCGCAAGTACGAGATTGATCTAAACGTCAAGCGCGGACTGTGGCGTGGAGAGGCGGCGGAGAAGATTCTCTCGCCAGATAAGGCGACCGACAACGAGGAGACTCGGGCCGCAAACCAGAGCAAAGAACTCGACAAGACCGACTTCTCCAAGCCGTATGAGATTTGGACTCTGTGGATATCGTATGACGTGGACGGCGACGGGGAGCCGGACGATATCATGGTGACGTTTCACAAAGATACCGGGGCCATCTTAAAGGCAATATATTCCCCTGCGTTTACGGGGCAGAGGCCGTTTGTGAAACTCGTCGGGAATCCGACAGAGTATGCCTTCGACGGGGAGGGCTTCTGCGAGGTCATGTATTCGATCAACGAGGAAGTTGACACGATCCATAACCAACGGCTCGATCGGATGTCAATGATTAACTCGCTGATGACCATCACCAAAGATGGCTCCGGTCTTGAAAACTTCAAGTTGGAACTCGGGAAGAATTGGGTTACGGACATGAATCCCGAGGAAGTGTTCAAGGAGATTAAGTTCTCTGACCAGTACCCGTCAACACAGATGGAGGAGGCTACGCTCACGCAGTTGGGCGAGAAGGTGACGGGGAATACTCCGGCGTTGCAAGGTCAATCGCTGGCCGAGCGTCCGGTTTTCAAAGACACGCAGGCGTTGCTTGCGGAGTCGAATAAAAAGTTCAAGGCGATGATTGATAACATCGTCGCGGGACTTACGGAATCGGGATACCAAACTCTTGAACTGTACGCTCAGTACGAGCCACAGATTACGTATAAGGTGCTTGGAAAAGACGGGAAGTGGGCGGACCACTCGGTGACGTTGCCGATCACGTCGATTAGGGACGGGCTGGAGATTAGTTTGGCGGCGTCGTCTGACGTTATGAGCCGGGAAGCAAGGCGCGAACTCAATCAGAATTTGTACATGATGACTTCGGATTATCTTACCAAGATGGCTTCTACGGCGCAGGCGTTGACCGATCAAAATGTTCCGCCGGAGTTCAAGAAGTTCCTGCTTGAGTCGGGGAAGGTTGCGGCGAGATTGTTCAGAGACATTCTGTATGACTCGGATCGACCGGACGCCGAGGAGTTGGCGGTTGATCCTGGGAAGATTATGGACGCGCAGGCTCTACTTGCGCCACCACCTCCTCCGCCGCCGCCGCAGATGCCGCCCGGTCCTCCGGGGCCGCAAGTCGCCCCGCAAGGCCCCCCGCCAGATATGGGCGAAATGATGGGGGGCTGATATGGCCTTCAATCGTGAACTAGAGCGAGAGTTTGGAAATATCTCTGATACTAATTTTTGGAAACGTTTCGTTGACGAACTCACCAGAAGAAGGAAACAGATTACCTCACAACTTGAATGTGGAGAATCAATCGGGAAACCGTGTGTTCGCGGTGATGTGTGGCAAGCAGAATTGAGGGTGTGGGATAGCGTCCTCAAGATGCCAGATAAAATTATCGGCTACGAAAAAGAAAATAAAGAAAACGATGTGGCCGAAAGGGGAGAGTAAAAAATATGTTTGACGGACAAGGGGTGACGCTGGAAAACTCCGCAGTACCCGACACCTGGCAGGGGGCCGTTCCCGCTGGTGGAACCGGGGAGCCGGGACCAGAACAGTCTCCCGAAAGTTCGGAGCAAGAAGGGCTGGACCAAGCCGGACAAAAGGCCGCGAGTGGCGCGGCGGGTGACGGGAAAGGGAAAACTGAGGCAAACCAGGGACAGGCCGGACAAGGACAGTTCGCTGGAAAAACCGCCGAAGACCTTATCTCCATCATCACAGAGCAGAACCGCTACATCAGCCGCCAGGGAAACGCTATCGGGAAGGTCAACGCCCTGGAACAACAGTTGGCGGAACTGCAAAATCGTTTAGCGGAACAGGGACAGTTTATTGCCCAACAACAGCAACCGCAGTATCGGCAACCACAGCCGCAGATGCCGGAGTTTGATATTACAAACCCGGCTCCGTACATCAACCACCTAGCAGAGCAAATGGTCGAACAACGCCTCGCGGAACGCCTCGGGGCGAGGGACCGTTTTCTGCAAGACTACCAAGCGCGTGAGAATCAGCGAATCGCACAGGAGGCCCAAATCAATTACATTGAGGGGCGGGACGCGGCCCTAAACCAGAATCCCGACTTGTTTGGTGGAATTGAGGCGGACGTTGAACAGGCGGTTCGCAACAGCGTGAAACAGGGGATCATCACCCCGGCCATGTTGCGCTCACCGAGAACTTGGATTAGGGCGGCCCAGGTGTTGCGGCTGGAGAGAGACGAGGTGGACAAGATTGCCACGCGTCGTCCGGTAAAGCCGGTTGAAGTTGAAAAACCGGGCAGACCGTCCACGTTTAGCGAAGACGATATTTTCTTGAGCGACGCCGACCGAGAGGAAATGCGTCGCTTCGGGATTTCAGAACAAGAGGCGAAGGAGAACATCCGTATTGCTATGCAAGCCAGGGCGCAGGGGCTTCAAAAGTAAGGCAACGGTGGAGAAAAAAAATGAATCTTGCAGACATCAAAATCGTTGACCTGAAAACCAGCGTCGTGGACGAGAAACTTAGCAAGCCGAAGGATGGCAACTACGAGTTCAAGTCCAAGAAGTATATCGACTACAAGGGGCGTTCGGGGAGGCCGGATTATTGGTTTACGTGGATTCGGCACGAACCGTCGAACAACTTTCGGGAGGAGCGCGAGGCTAGATATAACTCCTACACCTACGTGGTGCAGGGCGTTGATCCATATTGGCCGGAACCGCTAGTTCCAGATGCAGAGGGGCATTATGTCTATGGAGACGTTGTGCTTATGAAACGCCCGCTTCTCACAGAGCTTGACGCGAGGATCAAGAACGCCGAGTTGTCCAGGGGGATGGCTAAGGCGAAGGTCAACGCGTTCAATAACGCCCTAATCGGAGAGAACGCCGAGTTGTCGGACAAGATGATTAAGTCAATTCTTGGGATGTGAATATCGTTTTGGCCGTCGTCTCCTTCTTGGCATAGGACAAATCATAGGAGATTACGATGGCTGTTGAAACCGTTCAGATGATTTCGGGACGGGCCGAGGTTATTGGCTTTCCCGAGGACGGGACCGACGAGACGTTCAAAAACGGCGATCTTGTTGGCCTCACGACTAGCGGGACCGTGACCATTGCCGCCGCCGGAAAGATTTTGGGCATCGCCCGGCGCGACGCCACCGGCGTGGCGAATACCACGATTCCCGTTGAATTGGTTGACTATGAGGGCATCTATTCGGCCCCTAACGCCAGCGGAACTACCGCCGCGCAGACTCAGGTTGGTGACGAACTGACCTTTGACTTTACGGCTGGAGCGCAGACGCTTGGCTCGACCGGGACCGATTGCGTTGTTCTCGCCCTGGACCCCCGCGATCTTACGGCGGGTGCTGGCAGGGCCGGTGGGCGGCTGTATTTCCGATTCCAAACCCACCTGTCTGATACTCCCACTGGATGAGTAGGACACGGATAGGAAACAGGGAGTAGAGGAGAACACCAATGGCTACTATTACCACTAGGTTTGACGCCACCACCAACCGAGACTTGCTCAAGGAAGGCGGGGTACGAAAGATTTTCGACACGACCGTGCGGGAAGCACAGGTCTTCTACAAAGAACTTGTCAACGACGGGAAGACGGGCGACGAGTACGTGCGCGATCAGCGGTTGGCTGGACTCGGCGCGGCCGTTGAGATTCAGGAAGGCCAGAACATTCCGATTGACGTTCCGGTTCTCGGGACGGCCAAGACCTACACTCAGCGCGAGTTCGGTTCCGGCTTCCGCATGACTCACCGGATGGACAAGTTCAACAAGTACAATCTCTGGAAGCGGTGGTCTAAAGACCTCGCCCGGACAATGAAGGAAAGCAAGGATATTGAAATCCATGTTATGTTCAATAACCCGACCTCGACCTCGTTGACCTGCGGCGTTGGCTTTGACACGCTGGCGATTGCGAACACCACCCACACCGGCTTGGCTGACGGGACGAGCGACAACTACGACAACTACCTTGCGGCCGCGTTGTCCTACTCGGCCCTTGAGTCTGCGCGGTATTACTTCAAGACTTTGAAGGACGATAAGGGGATGTTGGTTGGCGGAACGGCGACACATCTTGTTTTCGAGCCGACTCTCTACACGACCGCTTTTGAACTCACGAAGTCGAGTGGCCGTCCGCATGAGATGTCAAACACGAAGAACGCCTTCGAGAACGCCGGGTTCAAACTGTATGAAGACCCGCGCCTGACCTCGACAACGGCGTGGTTCATGCTGGACAAGAAGTCTCCGTATTTTGACTTCAATGTGCTTACGTCCGAGGAACCGTTCATGGTGACCAAGGATGCGCCGGACAACACGCTTGACCGGGTTGCTATTTCTCACCAGATGTTCACCTACGGATGGGGCGACGCTCGGGCCTGCTATTGGGGCAACACCTGAGAATAGGTTCTGAGTGGGGTTGATGATGATTACCAAGGGGGCCGGGTTATGGCTCGGCCCCCGACTTTATCTCTCTCCTATGGGGGGGGCGGCCTGACCCGAAGGCGGGCAGGATAGGGGGTTATTCAAGTGGCCGTGACGAGCGATAGAACAACGATTCCGCTTGGTTCTGAAAGCGGAAGGGCGCAGAGTATTGTTGTCGTCCCGGCGCAGACTGCCAGCGATAAGCCCGGCATTCTTGCGTTTGAGGCGGTCGATAACTCTGGAGTACGAACCAGATACTTTACGTGGTTTGATAGCAACGGGTCCTACAGGTATCACACCTCGATTCCTACGGACCAGGACAGCGACGGTTCCACGATTACTTCGGGCGCGAGTGCGGCCCTGTCCAACCTGTCCGGAGTGGCGATCAACACTTCGTTGATTTCCGACACGGACAACACGGACGACCTTGGTTCGTCCTCGATTGCCTGGAAGCGGGTGTATTTTGGAACGTCCCTGATTAATGTCGGGACGACCTACGACACCACGATTTCGGTTACGGAGCCTGCGGCCAACAGGACGATTACGCTTGGCGATCCCGGCGGGAACGACAGCGTTGCGTACTTGGCGGCTTCCCAGGCTTTGACAAACAAAACCTATGACGGGTTGACGGTTTCGGCTTCGTCCAACACCTTCACCCTTACTCGCGGAACGGCCACGATTTCGCTGGCCGAGGGGAACACGGACATCGCCCTGGGCGCGGCCGCGCAGTTGGATATTGCCGCCGCTAAGACGGTTAACATTGACCAGAACCTTACGGTCAACACGGAAGCCGTTACGCTGAACCAGAGCCTTTCTACGACCGACGACGTTACGTTTGCGGCCCTGACGGTGACGAGCGTTACCGATGGGACTGCGACGCTGACGGCTGGCGGGCTGACGGGGCTTGCCTCTCTGACGGTTGCGGGTGCGCTTGCGGCTGGCGCGACCGTTACCTGTAAAGGTATCGTCAACACCACCACGGCGATTGACTCTACGGCCAATATTCAGATTGGCGCGGATAATGTTTACCTGACCTTGGGAGCGTCCGACGACTCAGACTCCAAGGTTTACTTCAATGCGACGAGTCTGTGTTTTTGGGATTCCGATACGGCGACGACCTACACCCTTCGGCAGTTGGCGACCGGTACGACCCTTAACCCGTATGTGACCGGCGATCTTACTATTGCCGATGGAAAGTTCAACTGGACGGATGCTTCCGCTGAAGCGGCCGCAGTCTGGACCTTTGCCGGAACCACGACCACGGATATTGCCATCGCTTCCAGTATTTCGACGGGAACGGTTCTGTCCATCACGGCGGATTCGTGTGCTAACGGGAAGCTGGCGTATCTTGACGCCGACGGGGGCGTTGGGGCTACCGGGTACTACATCTACTGCTACAACGGGAGCGCGGCGAAGTTCACGGTTGGCGAGAACGGCGCGACGGTCATTGGCGGGAACGCCTCTGGTACGGACGCCCTGACCTTGACGGCCGGAGATATTCTGGTTACGTCCGGTCACATTGACATCACGACCGGAAACCTTGCTCTGGCGAACGGCCAGTTCACGGTTGCGACCGATACCGATTCTGCCCACAAGATTGCCAGAAACAACGCTACGGGGACGGCCCCTGTTCTGGAGATTGAGGAAACTCATACTACCGGCGGAACGACCCTGTTGGTGGACTCGAACGCTACCGACGGAAATGACGCCCTCCAGGTTACGCATGACGGAACGGGTTACGGCCTGAGCGTCATTGGGACTGCGGTTACTGGTAAACAGGCTTTATTCCAAGGCCCGGCCTCGCAGACGGCTTCGATTGTTGCTATTGATGGCTCTACCGGATCGTGGATTGGAGCGGCTACTACAGGTATGTTGCACCTGACGACCGACGGTGCGCTGGTTGCCGATGCTTCCTGTATTCGGATTGCCTCTAGCGGGAACATCTCTGCCGCGAACGACGGATACGCTCTTGAGATTGTCGAAACCGGAAACGCCCAGGCTACGTCCTATGCCGTGCGGATTGCTTCTACGAATAACGAAGCCCTGCACGTTGACACCGGGCTGTCGCTGTTTGACGAGCGGGTGACGATTACCCTGGCTGATAACACCGGCCCGGCCCTGGCCGTCACCAACCCGGATACGACCGGAAACACTAACGCCGTGACGATTGCTCCGTCCGGTTCCGGCGCGGGTCTTTATATCAACCCGCAGGAAACCGACACGGTTGGCATTAAGGTTGAGGCGAAAGCGGCCTCCACGGTTTCTCAGATTGTGTTGGATGTCGCTACGAATAACTGGAGCGGCGCGGCTAACGTCGGCGTCATTCATTGTGCGGCTGACGCGGCCTTTGCTGATGTCGCGGCTTCGGAAATTTACCTTGCGGCCTCGAATGCGATCAACGATTCTCGCGGGCATTGTCTGCGGATCGTGGATTCGTCCAACGTGGCCGGAACGATGGGCTATCCCGCTTACATTACGTCAAATGATGCGACGATGGGCGGACTGCTCATTACTACTCACGCCAGCGGGACCGCCCTTGCCGTGTCTGCTGGTAATACTGACATTGACGGCCCGGCTAGTTTCGGCTCCACGTTCTTCTTAGACGGGTCGCCGGATACGGCCAACGCCGCTGACTCGGCTATTTCCGTTACTACGTCGGTTACGTACATTGACACCACGATTGGTGCTTGCGCTGGTATGACGCTGGCTGACGGAACGCAGGGTCAGGTGAAACTCATCACCATGACGGTGGACAACGGGGACGCCACGGTTACCCCGGCTAACCCGCTTGGGTTTGCGACGGTTAAGTTCACGGCTATCGGGCAGACCGCGTTGCTGGTTTTCTTGGCTAGCAAGTGGCGGCTGATCCACGCCTACGGCGCGACCATCGCGTAAGGTGGAATTACTGTAAAACCGGGGGCGGGTAACACCGCCCCCTAATTTCTAATCTACACAAGGAGAGTGTCGAATGGACCTTCGGGAACGCTTGAAGGATGTCGAGGAACGGAACCGAAAGTTCAACGAGGAAATTAAACTCCTCGCTGAAAAGCGGACCGAGATCGACAAGCGCATCAGTGCGTTGCGGGATGAAGCCATTAGGCAGACGGGAGAGTTTGCGGCTCTTACGGCCCTTTTGGAAGAAGAAAAGAAAGAGGCCGAAAAGAAGCAGGCTGGCGAGATTGAGAAAGCCGAGAAGGTAGAACCTTCCGGCTGTGTCAACCAGGGCGTCTGAGTTGGCAACGGCTTTCCGGGTTGAGCCGAATCAGGAATCAACCCGGACCATAACCCCACAAGGAGGTTAGGATATGAGTCAAACATTCTACGGCAATATTTACATTTGCGATACGGCGGGGACGGTCGTTACCGACAAGCCGATTTTGGTCAAGAAGGTCGTGCTGTATCCTAACGCCGATGGGGACACGGCCCTTCTGAAGTTTTGGGACCCCCAAACCAAATACGATGAGGAGTCTGGAACGTATAGTTCTAGTACGATCAAGGGTACCATCACAAGCGGGACAACGCTGACGATGGCAAGCGGAACGTTGCTTCCGAACACCGTGCTTGACGGGGATGTATTCAAGATAACCAATAGCGAAACGGGCGTCAATGAGGCACATGGGGCAGAAGTCGTAACAACGGCTGGTAACAATACCGTGGTTGTGTGTGCTAACGCCGCGTGGACAAACGAAGCGTCGAAGTGGTATCACTTCATTTCTTATCCTACGCGGACGGCCTTCGCCCTGATTTCCCAGGACGTGAATCTTGCGGAGTTGGATTTTGGGGACGGCTTCTGGCTTCCGAACCTTACGCTGGAAACGCTGTCTAGTTCGGCCAAGGTTTATATCTACGTTTGACGGCCACGGTTTACTATGACCAATCCTCAGATGTTGGCCCCTACCGAACCGTATCCGCGCAAGGATTGTCAGAATGAACGGTACTATTCCTGCGTCATGTGTGAGCCGGAGCTTACTTATTACGAGTTACGGTTTGATGCGGGGACGGTCGAGGCGACGGTTGGGGAAACGATTACCGGGGTTACGTCGGGGGATACTGGGGTTGTTGTATCGACGACGCTTGAAACGGGGACGTATGGTAGGCTCGGGGATGCGGCGGGGACGCTAGAGTTGTCCGGCGTAACGGGGGCATCGGATAGCCTTGCGTTCGAGGACAACGAGTCTTTAACCGGGAGTTCAACGTTTCGGGGAACGGCCAACTATCAGGCGATCGAGAAGAAGTACGGTTTGAAGTATCCAGAACGGGATATGGTCGAAAAAGACGGGAAACGCTACTGTCATTTTCATTTTATGCTCAGATTCAGAAAGAAAGACATCGACGCGGACAGATTAGAAATTGACGAGGAGACAGAGCATTGAAATTCCATCCCAGGCCGGGGCGTTGCTACGCCATTCTTGATGCGGTTGAAGCGAAGAAGATGGGGAGTATCTACATTCCAGATATGCACTCTCAGCAGACGAGAATCGGGACTATCGTTGAAGTTGGTGACGGGGTTGATGGGCTAAAGGCTGGCGACAGGATTCTGGTTTCGTATGCGGTCGGGGTAGTGGTTGACCTACCGGAACTGCACTCTGGAAACGGGGCGGAGGGCGGGGGCCAGGACATCCACCGGATTTACGTGCCTAGCGAGATTCTTGCCATCGTCGAGGAGTAAGGGAGTAGTGGCAAATGGGAAGCACAACGTTCAGCGATATGAAGACGCGACTGAAGTTACGCTTTGGCAATTCAGACTCATGGGATTCTTATTACGGAACGTGGTGTAACTCTGCATATGGTCAACTAGTCAACCGGGATAAGATTACCCCGGATGATCGGAAGCGGCTTTACTTTCCAGAACTCATAACGTCAACGTCGTCGTCCACCTCCGACGGGACGGCCTACGTGTCAACGCCGTCTGACTGTTTGGTGGTGTACGAGGTCTTTGACGATACGAGTAATGTTCGGTTGGATTGGATTCCGTTTCGGGACTACTTGGCCAAGACCGACCGGGACACGACAACGGCGGAAGATTCCCCGGAGAAGTGGACAAGAAGCGGGTCATATATCTACGTGTATCCTACGCCGGACTCGACCTACTCGTTGACCATCTACTACCGGAAGCGTCCGACGGCCCTGTCTGCTGACGCCGACGTTACGGCTATCGGGGCGGAGTGGGACGACGTAATTTTAGAACTCGCCTATTCCATCGGAAGAATGTGGGCAGGAGAAATAGAGAAGTCCGAATACTCAATGAAGTTGGCGGAGAAGATGATGAGCCAAATCTCCGGGTTGTATGACGCCGAGGAGAAGGCGCGGCGGGAGAAGATTCGCCCGGAGGCCTCGACTCTTGATCGTGGGAGTACCTATTGATGTCAGAAATCAAGGTGAAGGTCAAGGAGTCTTGGAAGATTGAGAAGTACCGGAACGAGGAGATTATCGAATGGGTGAGCAAAGAGTTTGAGACGGACGCGGAGAGAATCGCGGCCTTCGCTATGTTCGCCCATATCTGCAATAAGTATCCCTACGCGGCTGAATACCTGCGGGGGCGTTTAGTTGAGAGCGAAGAAATACAGGGGGAGGAATAATCCATGTCGATCACCAACGCGGCACTTGCGGTAATCAGCGGATTAGTCGGGAACGTGGACACGCAGACGGCGTTCACGTATGTCGCCAACGGATCGGGAAGCACGGCGGCGGCGGCCTCGCAAACGGCCCTCGTTAGCGAGAACGCCAACACCTACGGGTTTGGACGGGCGGCGGCTACCGTTACCCGACAGACCACCACGCAGACAAACGACACCGTGCAGTTCTACAAACTGTGGACGGCGACCGGAAGCGTGACGGTTCGGGAAGTCGGGGTGTTTAACGCCTCGTCCTCCGGAACCATGCTTGCCAGAACGGTCCTTGCCGCCGACAAGTCAATCTCCAGCGGCGAGACTTTCGCCCTGACCTACAAAGTTGCCTTCGCTTAATAGGGGCCGCGCTCATGGCCCGTCAAAGGTATTCGATTTCGCCTATCGCTATGGGTATCAGTTCGTCTAGTCCCGAACTGTTTACGGGAAACGGATACTCAGCAAATGTAGTCAACGGGCGAATTGAACAGAACAGTTTTGTAAGTCGGTGGGGGTATGTCACCGATCGGACGCTGGAGAGTGGTCCGGTCTATGTCATCTGCAAATATGACAAGATCGACGGGTCTAGAAATACCCTGTATTTGACCGATACCGACCTTTGCGCTAAGGAAATTGGGGTCGGGGAAACCTATTCCTATAAGACCGAGACATATACGGACGGGTCTATTTCCGGGCTGTCCGGGGACAAGCTGACGGTGACGGGGAACGGGAGTACGGACTTTGTGACGGCGGGGATTGCGGCCGGGGACAAGTTCATTATTGACGCTGACCACTCGGCCAAGGTCGAGCCTGATGCTAATTGGGCCACGGTCGCCTCGGTAACGGACCTGCACACGATTGTTCTGTCTGCGGCGTACACCGGATCGGCCGCGTCCGGTTCGTATAAGATTCGCAAGGTTTACTCCGTTCCCGATAACGAGCGGTGGTCGTGGTGCATCATCAACGATATCTTCTGTTTTACGAACGGGGATGTCGGGGTTCACTATTGGGACGGGAGCGGGTATGCGACATCGTTGGACGAGGACAACGCAAGCAAGGCCAGATATGCCATCGAGTACGGTAACAGGCTGGTTCTTGCGGACACGTACATATCTAGTCTGCGGCGTCCGTGTACGTTGAAGTGGTCGGACGAGAATGATCCTACGACATGGGACGGGATAACCGCCGGGGAGAACGACTTTCAGGATACCGAGAATTTCATAACGGGGCTTGGGAAGGTCGGGAGTTCTCTGGTTGTGTACCGGCGGGACAATATTGTTCTCGGCAATCGGACGGGAGTAGCGACCGCTCCGTTCTCTTTCCCGACAATCAAGAAGGGAATCGGGTGTGTTGCTCCGTATTCGATTGTGGATTTTGGGGGAACGAACGCATGGCTAGGGCGGGACGATTTCTACATGATGAACGGGGAGACTCCCGAGGCCATTGGCGGGGAGATTCGGAACGCCTTCTTTGACGGACTCGGATATACGGAAATGGAGAACGTGTGGGGGGGCGTGAACTATAACTTAAACGAGGTGATGTGGGTAGCAAATAAGAATGACGGGCGAAAGGTGTACGTTTGGAACTACAAGATAAACCAATGGTACATCTACGACTTAGCAATTAACGAGAGCGCGTTCGGAATGGGCGTCATTACGTGAGGCGGTGAAACATGGCCCTTGATACACCAACCGGATTCACGGCGGTTGCCAACGGCGAGAATAATCTTCTTACCTGGGACCACTACGCCGGAACGCCGGGGACTGTTCTTGAGGTTGAGGGATATAACTCCGTTGTGGGATGGACGTGGCTTGCAGATGTTGACGACGCCTATGATTCTTACGAACACACGACGGACGGGTTTGATATTTTCGATTCGTCCTATTGGGGGTTGCAGACTCTATACCGCATTCGGGCGCGTGACGCCCTGATGCCAACCCCAAATTATTCTGAATACACGCACTCCGCAGATGCGGGAGAAAGATACGGGGCGGCTCCGACGGAAACGGTTGTTGCGTCAGACTCCACTACCGGATATCAGGGGTGGGCGACGACGGCCACGGAAACCGTCGTCATGGCCGATGCCGAGTCTGATGTCAGCGGGTACGGCCACGTAGCCACGGAAACTATTTCCATTTCGGAAACAGTCACCGGATACGGTAACTATGTCAGTTCCCCGACCGAAACCGTGACGCTATCAGAGGACGTTGACTCTACCGTTACCTGGGTTGTGGTCGCCACGGAAACCGTTACCGGGTCCGACCACGTTGACTACGTTCTCTCCGTGTCGTCTAACTTTAGATACTATTGGGGAAGCGACGAAGGGGTTGTCTATTTATATGATCCAGCCTATGAGGGTGACGGATCGGATACGATTACAGCCAAATGGGAGACACCAGAAACAGACCTGGGGCTTCCCGATCAGTTCAAGACGGTCTATCGGGCGTCTCTAAAGTATGTGGACAAGGCTTCGTCAACTCCGATATCGGTATCCATTTCGACAAATGGCGGGGCGACGTGGACGGGCTTATCAAAGGAAATAGGAACCGGAGACGGAAAGACGCACACCAAAGATTATCACTTTGTTACAAGCGGGGAGTATTTCAAGTTTAAGGTTGAGTACGCTTCGGCAACAAAGAAATTCCAGATTATCGGGCTAGACGTTGACTTTGAGCCGTGCGGCCCGGCCATGGAAACGGCATAGTCTTAACAGGGGGAATCGTGGGAATTGATAGGGTACGCTCTTGGCCTTATCCGGCAACGTCTATCAAGGATAAGGCGACTCGGGATTATTTAATCTCGCTGTATAACGCATTGAGCGATGAAAGCAGGTCCGGCATTACCGACGCCCAGGCTATTTTAGATGGAGTTGAGAGCGACTATATCCCGTTAATCTCGTCACCGGCGACGAACCACTTCCCGTATCAGACTGCGGCGGGGGCATTGATAGACTCTGGATATGACGCCGCAGACTTTGCCACGGACGACCACAACCACGACTCGGCGTATATCTCGATTATTGCGTCCCCGGAAACCAATCATTTCCCATACCAGACGGCGGGGGGAGAACTTACCGATTCTGGATACGATGCGGCTGATTTTGCGACCGCCGGACACAATCACGACTCGGCGTACATTTCCATTATTGGTTCTCCGGCGGCTAACCATTTTGCTTATCAAACGGCTGGCGGAGAGTTAATAGACTCGGGTTATGATGCCACTGATTTTGAACCAGACATAGCCATCGGGACTTCTGCTCAGTATTGGCGCGGGGACAAGTCTTGGCAGACGCTGAATCAGGCGGCGGTCGATGGCCTGACCACAACTGATGGGCCATCTTTCAACCATGCCCACCTGACCGTTGCGACGGGGACCGCCCCGCTGACAATTACCTCCACGACGGTTTGTTCTAATCTTAATGCGGATTTATGGGATGGATATCAGTTTGCCGACTATCTTGACCAAGCCGTTAAACAG
>Ga0265297_10006965_pt1 | contig 15982 bp, 13 predicted proteins | sample Munlanlwell13791_FD_192502 | JGI IMG/M metagenome (GOLD analysis project Ga0265297, IMG submission 192502) | Leachate microbial communities from a municipal landfill in Southern Ontario, Canada - Leachate well 137-91 | ecosystem: Engineered > Solid waste > Landfill > Unclassified | place... | reverse complement strand
TGTGCCAAAAATTATACAAGACCTATAGGCCAGAGATTTTAATTTGCAGTGTGCCAATTGCATACGATGTAGAAGAAGATGCAATAGCTAAGGGTATCGGCGAAGAACGATGCCTCCCGCTCATTTTGGATGCCGCAAAAAAACTAGAAAAAGCTGGTGCGGACTTTTTGGTTATGCCGTGCAATACATTACACACATATATTGAAGATATAAGAGGAGCTGTAAAAATTCCGGTGCTAAGTATCATAGAAGAAACAGTACGCTACCTGCAAGATAAAAATATAGACGAAATTGGCATAATTGCGACGACCCTAACGCTTAACAAAAAACTTTACGAGGACTCTTTTAAGACATGCGGTATCAAGCAAGCAATACCAGATAATGAAAGCCAGGACGCCATCGGTAAAATTGTGCACCGGCTGGTATCAAGTGAACATACCCATAACGACCGCGCTCGACTAATGGAAATTATCAGCTCGTTCGAAACCAAAGGCATAAAGCATGTTATTTTAGCATGTACCGACTTGCAGTTATTGGTACCCAAACACCCTATTTTAGATATTTTTGATACTACAAAAATTTTTTTAGAAGCAACAGCAAGAGAAGTGGCTCACAATTAGCTAAGTGCAATTGCACGTCTTTAACCTGATATACCATGCTACATGATATGATCTAACCAATGAGGGCCGGGTATACATCGAATACGCTTCAAAGAATCACCAAATTGTTTGGAAAAAATGCTGTGGAGTTTAGAGTTATTAAGCATGAAGCGCTAGATGGATCGGCAGCTGGGGCGTCAGTCACAACCGGCACAAGACCTGAGCAAGGTGTAAAAGCATTGGTATTAATAGCAAACGGGTCAAGCCCAATAATGATAGCCCTCCGAGGCCCCGATTTGGTAGATAAGAAAGCTCTAAAAAATATTATAGGTAGCAAAGATATTAGATTTGCTAGCGCCGACGAAGTGTTTGAACTAACCAACACTGAAATTGGCGTAATCCCTGCGATTGGTAGTTTATTTAACATGCAGACTTATTTTGATGATAAACTTTTGTCCGAGGAAGAGATAGCCTTTGGGACAGGACTCCGAACGAAAACAGTAGTTATGAATGTTCACGATTTTGTGAAAGCCACCAACCCTGTGGTGGGCTCTTTCACCAAATAACCTTTATGGCAAGCCCTGCCTGCAGTTAATTCATCACTTCATAGAGAGCTGATGTGGGGGCTAAAGCGCCAATTATTTTTAGCATTGTAGCCCATGTAAATGTTTTATCGCTTATAGAGCGCTGGCGCTAGCTGAAGTTATTAGTTTGATATGGCGCTGGGGCGGCTATCGATGCTTTTTGCAAGATTTTGCTGTTGGACATTTAGGTTGTTCCGAGCTTGGACAATAGCGTTATACTGTTCGATCAGCTTTTGGGTCTCAGACACTTCGGCATTATAGGAATTAACAGCACTATTGTAACCCGACACTTGGTTGTTATAGGCCCCAATTTGCCCACTGGCAATCAAAGAGTCCATTTCTGCTTTTTGTGCATTTAGCTGGCTGGCCTTTGTGCCCAATTCGGCCTGTTGGCGATCAATCTCTGACTTACGCAAGGCTAAATCGGCATCGTAAGCCTCAACTTTAGCGTTAAGATCTTCGAATACTTTTTGGTATTGAGAGGCAAAATTAACGATTTTGCTCCGATTGTTAAAATACCTCGAATAATAGGCTTCCAGTTCTGGGCCAACGTCTCTTACTTCTGTCCCCAGGATAGAATGCAGTTCGTTGGGGATAGAATCCGGCTCTTGCTTACGATAGCTATCTACCAAAGAGTTCAAACGAGAGTCGTTTAACCTTTTAAGGGTGGCCTCCGTCAATCCATCTATCCTTTTGCGGTCTGCTGAACTTAGCCGGTCGTATGCGGCATGCAACATTTCATGAGCAGCCGTCACTTGCTCTACACCATTTAATTTGGGGTCATCAACCTTAAAAATGTATATATTTATCCCGTTATAACACCCCTCTACAATGGTTTGTTCGGTAGTTTTACAATTATCACCAAAAGAAGTTCTGTCTAAAACCCGAGGTTTTTTAACATAAAACAAGTGCCGACCAGTATCGTTCATAGTCGTATCGGTAGCTAATTGTACAATTTCGCTAGGTTGGGTGTACCCCCTAAGCACTATGTAGTCAGAAATTTGGTATCTGTTGGCCCAAATAGCAAAGAAAGTTGCTATCAAAGCAGCGAGTACAAAAAACGATACTAATGATTTTTTAGACATATGGCACTTTAAAGTATACTTGGCCACAGCTCAACTTAAAATATTTTTGTTGGCCACCTTTATTCTTTAACGATACTAAACCCAAGGCCAGTTCTACTGGAGCTGATTTTAATTACATCACCGTCGTGATAATCCCCGGCAAGCAAACCCTCGGCTATATGGTCCTCTATGGTGTCTTGAATCAGGCGGCGCATAGGCCTGACCCCATTGTGAACATCATAGCCCTTTTCTAAGAGCCAGTTCTTGGCGTTGGGCATAAGCTGTAAGCCAAGTTTTTTGCGCTGTAAGCGAGTCTGTAATTCGGCTACCTGGACATCAATAATCTTTTTAACGTCAGTTTTAGATAAAGCCCTGAATACAATAATCTTATCGATACGGTTAATCAGCTCTGGGCGCATATGCTTTTTAAGCTCGCCGCTGACCTTTTCTTTATTCTCTTCGTGTAAAGTTTCTAGGTCTTTATCTTCTTCGTTGGTCTTAAAACCTAGTGTCGCTTCTTTTTGGAGTAAATTGGCCCCAATATTGCTAGTCAAGATCACGATTGTGTTTCTAAAGTCGACTCGACGGCCTTTGGCATCAGTTAGCTCACCATCTTCGAATATCTGCAACAACATATTAAACACTTCTGGGTGGGCTTTTTCTATCTCGTCAAACAATACCAGGCTATATGGTTGGCGCCTGATTTTGTCAGTTAATTGACCGCCCTCATCATAGCCAACGTAACCAGCGGGTGCACCGACCAATCTGGCAACAGTGTGGCGTTCGCTAAATTCGCTCATGTCGATTTTAACTAGCGCATCTTCGCGCCCGTAAAATTCTCGAGCTAAAATACGAGCTAGCTCGGTTTTGCCAACACCAGTGGGGCCCATAAATACAAATGAGCCAATCGGCCTTTTATCTGAACCGATACCTGATCGACTACGCCTAATGGCTCTAGATACCGCTTCTACTGCTTCGGTCTGCCCAATTAAATGGCGGGTGAGCTGTTTTTCTAACTTAAGTAGGTTCTTAGCTTCTTGGTGGACTATCTTGCGCACTGGTACGCCAGTTGCTTGGGCAACGACAGCGGCAATATCATCACTTGTCAAAGTCAGTCGCTTGTTAGTAGAATCTTTGTCTTTGAGCTCATCAAGTTTAGTCTGGGCGGCACTAATCCGCTGTTTGTATTTGGCAGCTCGTTCATAATTTTCTTGCTCGACAGCGTCATCGCGTCGCACCGTCAGCAGCTTAATTTCTTTTAGAAGCTGGCGATATTCGGTAGGTGTCTTTCCCTTATCGACCCGGAGTAGAGCAGCTGCCTCATCAAGCAAATCTATGGCTTTATCGGGCATAAAACGATCATTTATATACCTGTCAGCAAAGTAAACAGCGTCTTCTAGGACAGGTTCATCTATCACCACTCCGTGGAATTGCTCATAATGGCCTTTCAGGCCCTTAAGTATGGCCAACGTCTCGCGCATTGTTGTTTCTGGCACAACAACAGGCTGGAAGCGACGCTCTAGGGCTGCATCTTTTTCGATATGTTTATGATATTCGGTGGTAGTTGTGGCACCAATTACTTGAATCTGGCCCCGTGCTAAGGCTGGTTTTAGTATATTGCCAGCATCAATCGCCCCTTCAGCGGCCCCTGCCCCAACCAATAAATGCATCTCGTCGATAAAACAAATGGTTTTATTGTCAGCTAGCAGCTCTTCCATAACTTTTTTAAGGCGTTCTTCGAACTCGCCGCGGTATTTAGTACCGGCAATCATAGCAGCTAGATCTAGCATGATGATTCGCTTATCCAACAGACTGTCTGGAACGTCTTCGGATATGATTCGCTGCGCTAAGCCCTCTACAATAGCCGTCTTACCTACGCCAGGCTCACCTATTAAAACCGGGTTATTCTTAGTGCGACGGTTCAGGATAGTTATCAACCTGCGAACAACCGAATCGCGACCTACAACTGGATCAAGTTTGTCATTAGCTGCCATATCGGTCAGATCGGTGCCAAAGTATTCTAGGGCGCTTTTGCTATTTTTACGCTTGGATTTGGTAGCTGTACGCTTCATACCGCTTTGGTCGCTTTCAAATTGCTGGCGCTGTAAATATTGCTCAAGCTCACCGAATAATCTATTAGTATCAACATTCATATCTTTAAGCAGCACTGTGGCGCGTGCATTTTTTTGCATCAGCAAGCTGTATAGAATGTGCTCTGTACCACACATATCTTGGTTAAAGTCTTGGGCGTAATCCCAGCTCATCTTGAGGGCTAATTTAGCTGTTTCGCTTAAACCTTTGGCCCCTAGATTTATAACTAGGTTTTTAGGAGTTAAATTTAGCGCTAATTGAGCACGTTGAAAGTTGATACCTGCTTCGTCTAGCATCTTGGCAGCAACAGACGTGTCTTGGGCTAAAACACCAAGTAGGATATGTTCCGTGCCAATATATGCCGAGCCCTGAGTGCGGGCTATCTGATCAGCCTGCCTTAGGCTCATGACAGCGTTTTCGGTTAAATGGTTCAAAAATTCTTGAAAATCTGGTGATTCGGGCATCTAAAGTTTTATACCTTCCTATGCTCTTATGCTAAATATAGGCATACGTAAATTATAGACACTTAGCACTCTAAGTGCAAGAGTGCTAATCACGATCTCAGCTTTTTCTTATTCAACAGTGCTTATCCTGTATTTGATTGACGAGTATAAAATACTATTGTATAAATTTATATAGGAACAGCCCTGTGTTGGCTGTTGGCACCCGACAGAGAGGATATTATGAGAGGCCTCGATAAGCTTCTTGTAACGCTGGGTATACCAGGCCTGGTAGTGATTCTGGCTTCGTTCGCCCTGGTCTTGACCGGGAACAAGATCGTTGCCGAGATTCTCTGCTACCTGGTATGGCCCCTCTGGATGCTCCTGGTGATGGCCTACATCACATTCGTGGATTCCAAAAAGAGGTGGCCCAACCTATCATGGCAAGTGCGTCTTGCCAAAGTCATGACCTTCGAGAGATAACATCCTGTCGGCACCCATGCGGGTGGCTACGGCAAATTGCCAAAGCCCCCGCCTGGGTTCCGCGGCCTGTAATATCAGGCCGCTTTTTTATTGTTCTTTTTCTGATTCGGGCGCGTCTTCGCCGTGTTCTTCGATAGCCTCTAGTAGGCTGCTCTCTAAATCACTCTTCTTTTTAAGTTTTGGTGCAGCAGCTACAGGGACTACCTTTGGATCTGCTTGCGGTGCAGCACTTGGCTTATCGCTTTCGATATCAAGTTCATAGCCAGATAATTTGCTCGCTAAGCGAACGTTTTGGCCGCTTTTACCAATAGCCACAGAGAGCTGGTCCTCTGGCACGATAACCCGGGCTTTTTTAGAGTTTTCATCGATTTCTACTCTTGTGACGGCCGTTGGGCTTAAGGCGTTGGTAATGTACTGCTTTATTTCGTCAGCCCAGACAACAATATCAATCTTTTCTTGTTCGCCAATTTCACTCATAACGGCTTGCACGCGTGTGCCGTGGCCGCCAACAAATGTGCCGACCGGATCAACACCTTGCACGGTGCTGGCAACTGCTATTTTACTGCGCACACCGGCTTCTCTGGCGATGCCTTTAATAACAACTGCGCCGCTTTCCATCTCTGGTACTTCGGCTCTAAACAAATGCTCTAAAAATTCTGGGCAACCGCGGCTTAAAATAAGCTGTGCACCCCTAAAACCTCGCTCTACGTCCTTAAGATAGGCTTTTAGGCGTTGGCCGGGATAATATCGTTCGCCCTGGATTTGTTCGCTAGAAGGCATAATGCCCTGGGCCTTATTTAGCTCCATACGAATCAACCGACCCTCTACCCTAGTAACTGTACCACCGATTACGCTGTGAATCTTATCTTCGAACTCTGCCATAACGATTTCGCGCTCGGCTTCGCGCAAGCGCTGTAAAATAACTTGTTTGGCGGTTTGGGCAGCTACACGGCCAAAGTTTTCAACTTTTGACTCAATCTCGACTGTTTCGCCGACTTTTACTTCTTTATTGACCTTTTTAGCTTCGGCCAAGGTAATTTGAGTGAATTCATTTTCTACCTTATCAACCACTTCTTTAGTGACATACACAAAAACCGTGCCCGTATTTACGTTAATACGAGCTCGGACCTCTTGCTCACGGTCACCCCAATCTCGGCGCCAAGCGGCTGCTAGGGCTTGCTCAACAGCGTCTTGTACTACTTCTTCGGGTAAGTTCTTTTCTTCGGCAATAGCTTTTACGGCTAGTACCAATTGTTTTGTTTCTAGTTCCATCAAAATTCTCCTTTTGTACTTAATCTACGCCCTCTTCATGAAAAAATCCGACCTGCTGGCCGGACTAAACAACAAATAAATGTTATCATACCCTGAGCATTATTAAAAGCTAATTTAGCATAAACATGATTAGAGGAAGATAAAAATGGCCGGTGTTAACAGACTATTCCAGTATTTTAAACCAACTAGATATGAGCTAGAGCTTACCCCGGATAAACAACATTTGTCTTTCAAAGGTTCGGTGATAATCCAGGGCTTTTTAGCCAGTGGCTCGTCAACATTGCAGCTGCATAGCAAGGGCTTAGAAATCACAAAAGTTACTATCAACGGTCTTGAATCCACATTTTTATTAAAACCCGAAGTCGACGAATTAGTAATAAATTTGGCCGGTGATGTTAATGGTAGGTTAGCAGCAAAAATCACTTTTAGCGGCAATATCACCAAGCAAATGAGCGGTTTATACCCTTGTTATGGACGCGATGGTGAAGTAATACTTGGCACTCAGTTTGAGAGTCACCACGCCCGCGAAGTGTTCCCTTGTATAGACGAGCCAGAGGCAAAAGCCGTATTTGCGCTGACTCTCATGACACCGAAAGATGAGGTGGTACTAGCCAACACACTGCCGAAAACAACTAGCCAAGATGAGTTGGTTACGACTACAGTGTTTGAAGATACGCCCCCGATGTCTACATATTTGTTGGCATTTGTGGTCGGCAAACTCGAATCCCAAGAATCAACCACTAAAGATGGGATTTTAGTTCGCGCCTGGGCCACACCAGATCAAGCTAAATTTACAGCTTTTGCCCTAGACGTAGCTGTTAAGTCGCTAGAGTTTTACCACGACTATTTTGAGGTAGCCTACCCTTTGGCAAAATGTGATGTCGTGGCTTTGCCAGATTTTGCAGCAGGCGCTATGGAAAACTGGGGCTTACTAACGTTCCGTGAAACATGCATGTTGGTTGAACCAACCAATACCAGCTTAGACAACAAGCAATACGTTGCAATGGTGGTAGCCCACGAAGTAGCTCACCAGTGGTTTGGCAACTTAGTCACTATGCGCTGGTGGAACGACTTATGGCTCAACGAGGGCTTCGCTAGCTGGATTGAATACATGGCCGTCGATAAGCTATTCCCAGACTGGCACATGTGGACACAGTTTATCGCTAGCGAACAGCTTGCCGCCCTACGTCTCGATGGCCTAAAAAACACTCACGCAATTGAGGTCGATGTGCCCCATCCAGATGAGATCCATACTATATTTGACTCTATTAGCTACGCCAAAGGCGCTTGCATGATACATATGCTTAACAGCTATTTGGGTAAAAACAATTTTAGGTTGGGTTTGGCCCACTATCTTAAAAAATATGCCTATAAAAATACCGTGACTGCCGATTTATGGGAAGCTTTGGCCGAGGTTAGCCATTTACCAGTCGCCGAGTTTATGGGCGCCTGGACGAGTCAGATTGGCTTCCCCTATCTAACGCTCGATAAAAATGGTTCCGAAATTAAAATCACTCAAAACAGGTTTTTATCTAACGGCGACCATATGCAAAACCCACCCATTTGGCCGGTACCATTGCTGGCAGCAGATATAAAAGACAAAATTCTCAACTCTCGTAAAATGACAGTCCAAACTGATAATAACGGCTTGCATCTAAATTTAAACCAAGCCGGTTTTTACATAACTAAATACTGGCCAGATGCCTATAAAAACATCACCGAACGGTTAAATAAAGACTCTTTATCTGAAGTCGAGCGAATCGGCCTAATTGCTGACAGCTTGGCGCTCACCAAGGCCGGACATTTACCGGCTAACTATCTACTTGATATCTTGAGCGCCCTGCCGCAAGAGACAAGCTCACCCGTCTGGGATGGGATAGCCACTGTGTTGGGCGATATGCGCCATATTTTGGGCAACGATGTAAAACATGCCCTTAAGCCTTTTACTAAAAATTTAGTTAGCCAGCAGCTAGCTAGGTTGGGTTGGCACAAAAAGGCCGCAGAGAGTCATTTTGATACACTTTTGAGACCTCTCATTTTGGGCTTATCTTCTGGTGCCGATAACCAAGAAGTAGTCGCTGAGGCCAAACGAATATTTGATGACGCTACCTCTTTAAGCGGAATTGACTCTGACCTAAGAAATATGGTTTTAGCAAGTGTGTCCCACAGGGGTGGCAAAGCCGAATACCAAAAGATGTTCGGCATGCTAAAAACTGCCACCTCGCCAGAAGATATGGTTGTACTAGCCCACGGGATGACTAATTTTAGACAACCTACAGAGTATATGGCAGCTCTCAAATTGATTAAGTCAGAGCACGTTAAGCTACAAAATATCAGCTACTGGATTGTCTATGCCTTGGGCAACCCCAAATCTCGCGATGCAACCTGGGACTGGATAAAAGAAAACTGGGGCTGGTTAAAAAGTAATGTCGGCAGCGATATGATTTTTACACGCCTGCCTATGTATGTAGCCAAAGCTTTTTGCCAAGACGATTTTTTGCCAAAGTATAAAGAATTCTTCGAAAGCGTACACGAACCGGCAATTGATAGATCTATTAAACAAGGCATAGAAAGCATCAAACTACAGGTCGCCTGGAAGAAGCGCGACGAACAAGTTGTGCTTGACTGGCTCAAAAATAACGCTGCTAATTTATAGCTCTATTTTACCGTCTATGGTTGGTGGTGAACCAGACAAGCTAATAGCTATTAGGCTATAATCACCATCCCATCTGTGGCTTTCTACCCATAGTTCGGCAGCATATGTCATTTGCTGATGCTTTTTATGGGTAATGGCGTCTAAGCCGTCGCCCCAGTTATCAGTCTTACGGTATTTTACTTCTACAAAATAGACTGTACTGGCCTTGCTGGCAACAATATCAATTTCGCACCAGCGAGTACGCCAATTACATTCTATTATTTTAAATCCGGCACCTCTGAGGTGCTCTGCAGCGATTTGCTCTGCATGACGGCCAATATCTGTTGTAGTCATTTATGTAAGCTTTATTTTATAACACCTGCGATGTTCTGGGCAGTAGCCGATTTTTTTGATAGCTTCTTTGTGAGCTTTTGTGCCGTAACCAACATGTTTTTCAAATTTATAACCCGGGTAAGTGACCGCTAAATCATACATTAACTCATCACGGGCTACCTTTGCGGCGATGCTTGCAGCGCTAACCGATGGCACCATTGAATCCGCTCTAATCATTGTTTTTACATTTAATTTAGGCAAAAAATTAATATTACCATCGATGATTATTTGCTCATCCTTAAGCGGTAAAATTTCACTCACGGCTAGAGCTGCCCCCATTTTTAGGGCCTCACTGAGGCCGATATCGTCAATCACACGAGCACTTACCCATCCATAACCTATATCAGCGTTTTTATGAATAATTTTAGCTAGTTCTTGGCGTTTTTTAGATGAAAGCTGCTTGGAATCTCTCAAACCATCAATGGGAGCATTGAGCCTAGCCGCACAGACCAAAAGTGGCCCCGCCCACGCACCCCTGCCCACTTCGTCAATGCCAATCATGCTCTTATTATAGATGATAGACATTAGACGCTAGACGATGGATAGTGGAATTTGGTTATTTTTCAGCGTAAAATCAAATCATGAGCAAGAGAGAAGAGGCATTAGTCTTGGCTGAGCAATTATTAGATGATATTGAGTTAAGCAAGATTTCCCCGACAGACATAGTGAGAAAAGCTAGCCGTTTGGCCAGGTTGGCCGATGACACAGAAGCAATGTTATGGCTTTCGTACGAAGTGTCAGGTTACCCTGATGGCAAGAGCATTGGATCAGAGCCTTGGTCTGCTGCTATTAGGTCCAATAGGGTCCATCTAAATCAAGATGGTAAAAACGTTGCAACTATTTCAGGTATTGGCCAGCTAGTAGCAATGATTGATTCAGCAAAAACACAACTCGTATCCAAAAGTAGCCAGCTATATTTACAAAACAGTATTAGGAAAGAAATAATTGAAACTCAAGGATTTTTAGACAAAGTTATAGGTTCTATACATACCTATGTCTCTAATAAATACCAGGAGCTGCGTTTTGGTGCAGCAGTCGAAACAATATTTGAATCAATCAGAGATCAAGTAGATTCAAATTTAGCACAAATAGCACCAACGGCATTGCCCATATTATCGACTGCGCTTGAGAATTTAGCTGGTGACAATCCTATACAGTGGAATAACGCAGCAAAGGGCTGTAGAGATCTAATTAAAGCCGTTGCCGATTCTCTGCACCCACCGGGCAAACCTGTGAATGGGATAAAAATGACAGACAGTGCCTACATTAATAGACTGGTTGATTGGATAAAGAATAACCTAGGTAGCAAAACTACGTCTGAAGTAATAATCTGCGACCTAGAGGATCTTGGCAAGAGATTGGATGCATTCACCAAAAGTGGAAATAAAGGAACTCATTCTAATGTCACAAAACAGCAGGCTTCAAGGTACGTTGTTGGGACATATCTTCTCTTGGGAGATATATTATATTTACGACATGAAAAATTTATAAATAATGACGAAAAAACTGAAAATAATAGATTTATGGTAGGTACATTAATCACTAAAGATGCGCCACTAATTATACAAGCTCAAAGTGAAATAACTAAATCCAAAAAGTAACTTGCGATTGGACTCCGGGTATCTGGGAGCTCTTGATTTAAGACCGTCAATCAAACAACAGAAAGCCGAAAGGTGTTTGAAGCAGATTTGTCCCAAATAATTTTAATCTGCGAGTTCTCGAGGCATTGTTTTGTTTGACAAGGTCTTAAGTAAAAAGCGGGCAGCACCCGGTGGTTTTATCCAACTTTGTCCACCACAAAGTTGGTCGGTTTGGCCAACTTTGCCGAGACAAAGTTGGTGGAGGATGGACTGGTTAGCAAAAATAATTATTTTTCGGTTTGCTTATCAACGACTATTCGACAGAGCTCATCTGCCAGCCACTCAAGAGCTCTTTCTCTGGCAATACTTTCTTCTGGGTCGCAATCACCTAATAACCTGTCGATGGGCTCAGGTTTTAGATTTGCAGAATGCTCGGTTCCCATAAGGTTTATTTTTTAGGTTCTGTCGAATCTGGTTGCTCGTGAGACTTTAAGGCTTCTTCGACCTTTTTCTCTACTTCGGCTTCGGCTTTTTGAGCTTCTTTTACAGATTCTTCGTGCGCAGCGGCAGCTTCTTCGTGCAGCTTTTCTTCTGCTTCTTCGGCCTTAGCATCGTGGATGGTATTAACAGCTTGTTTGTCAAAGTCAACACCTGTCAAACGGGTAGATTTACCGGTACGAGCTCGCATGTAGCTTAGGTATTTACGGCGGATTTTACTGCGCTTAGTAACTTCGATCTTTAAAACATTCGGGCTGTGTAATAAATAAGATTTTTCAACTCCAACACCGCTGGCGATACGACGCACAGTTATGCTAGACGTCAGGCTATTACCGCGGTCGGTGCGTATTACCAAACCTTCAAAAATCTGGACACGCTCTTTGTTACCTTCTTTAATTTTTTGGTGGACGCGAACAGTATCACCAGTCTTAACATCAACAACCTGGTTCTTCTTGTATTTTGCTTCGATTTTTTGGGTTACGCTTTGCATTAAAATATCACCTAACAATTAGTTTAACTTAAAAACAGAGTCGAGTGACACTATACCATATCTGTTCGTGATTGGGAAGTGTCAACCAGTTTAGTCTAATACCCTTAGTATTTCTTCTAAGCTGGTGTCGCCATTTAATACCCTTAACACTCCATCGTGCAACATTGTTAACATCCCATCTTGTACGGCAATTTGCTGCAGACTGTCGGTGGTAATTTCGTGTGGCGGTCTCCGCAGTTCTTGCTTTAAGCCGGGTGTCATTAATAGCAGCTCCCTCACCGCAAACTGCCCGATATACCCAAACGGATTATCGCCCGAAGACCCGGGCCTGTACAACTGAAGATTATCTAGGCTAGGCTTTTCGATATCCGGAGGCAAAGTATTGATTACCGATTTTAGCCAATTTATGGTTTGTTCGTCTGGTTGATAAGTTTGCTTGGTAGCGTCGTCTAGGCGGCGTACCAGGCGCTGAGCCGCCACAAGCCTGATAGCTGATACAAACAGGGGGTTGTCGCCCACTGAGTCAAGTAAGCGCGTCAGGGCGGCCGCTGATGAACTAGCATGATACGTCGACAGCACTAAATGCCCGGTCAGGGCCGACTGCAAGGCTGTTTTAGCAGTGTCTTGGTCGCGAATCTCACCGACCATAACGACATCTGGGTCTAACCTTAAAACAGAGCGAAACTTTTCGGCAAAGCCATTTTTATCGGCCCTTGAATCAACTGGTATCTGAGTTATGCCTTTAATGTAGTATTCTACCGGGTCTTCAAGCGTTATAATCTTGCGCTCGGGGTGATTTAGCTCGTTAATAATGCTATATAGGGTCGTTGTTTTACCGGAACCGGTCGGGCCAACCATTAGCACTAAGCCGGTAGGGTGGCTAATAATATCACCTATGATTTCACGTTCTTTGTCAGTCAAATCTAGGCTATCTAGCCGCATATATTCTTCGCGAAGGTTAAATAACCTGAGTACCACATCCATACCATAAACGGCTGGGACTGTTTCGACACGTAAATTAACGGTTACGTCGCTGCCATCCGCCATCTTGTATGTTTTGTTAATATGGCCGGTCTGAGCCTCATCAGAAGAAGTAGAGACATTTGCAGCCACCGCCAGGCTAGCAGTCAACATATGGTATTTTTCTTTACTGAGTTCAGCTACCGGATGTAAAACACCGTCTACTCTAAACCTGATGCGTACGCTATCTATTTCGTTTTCGAGGTGGATATCGGAAGCTTTAAGCCCATAAGCCTGTTGGACAACGTACGCCAACATGTCATCGGCCCGCACACTGTTTAGTGTCTGCGACACTGCTGCCAGTTGGTCTAGAGCGTCAATCTCGTTAAGGGTGATGTCTTTGTATATAACTTCTTTAGGTGGGTCGTATAGACGCATTAACTCGTGATATCCCATATCGGAAATCATGGCAAAAGTCACTCGTTGGTCGGCAAATCGCTGGCGTAAATCATTCATAGTGGCCTGTGAAGTATTATTTGTGATGCCAAAATGTATATTTTGAGAGTCCGCAAGTAGAGGTACTATCTTGTGCTCATAAAGCTCGGGCACACTTAGTATATCCGGATAGAGTTTGGCCTCCTTTGCGGAGGTATCTTCGTAGGGTATGTTGAGCAGCCTTGCTCGGCGCAAGGTTTTTTGCTCATCAATAGCACGTGCTTCGTCAGCCATCTTAAGTACTAGTATATATTAACCATAAGCGTCGATACAATTTTGATATGATATTTAGGACATGCCTAGACTTGCACTGATATTATCAGATATACGAAGCACCCATAATGTGGGTAGCATATTACGGAGTGCAGATGGTTTTGGGGCCGATCATATATTTTTTGCAGGCTACACGCCATACCCTAAGTATCAGGGTGATACCCGTTTGCCACATCTGTCTAATAAAATCACCAACTCTATCCATAAAACGGCTCTTGGCGCAGAAGGCACTATGCCCTTTTCTATATTTAGCACCATTAAAGAGGCGGTTGATAAGGCACGCCGAGAAGGCTATAAGATAGCTTCCATCGAACAGAGCAAAATAAGTATCCCTTTGAACCAATTCGAATTTGTTGAAGATTTAGCTTTGATATTAGGAAATGAAATCGAAGGTGTTTCAAGACAGACACTAGAGACAAGTGATGTCATACTAGAGATACCCATGAATGGTCACAAGGAATCTTTTAATGTAAGTGTAGCCGCTGCTATTGCGTTATATGCATTGAAATACGGTAAAGTAACATGAGATCACGCTCCCACCACCATATCGGCCACATAATGTTTATGTTTGGCGCGTTTTTGTTGTTAATTGGGGCGACCATCATAGTCCCGGTCTCAAACGGCAGCACAAAAGCTTTTGGAGTAAGTGACATAATCCGGCTCTCAAACGCTGCACGTGAGCAGCTAGATCGTAAACCACTTGCTACAAACAGCAGCTTGATGAGCGCTGCCCAAATGAAGGCCGAGGATATGGCCAAACAGCATTATTTTTCGCATACCGCCCCTGATGGAACGGTCGCTTGGGACTATTTTAAAAAAGCATCCTACAAATATGATGTGGCTGGCGAGAATCTTGCCATAACCAACGAATCTGCCGACGCCGTTGTTAATGGCTGGCTCAACAGCACTACTCACCGCGATAATCTGCTCAGCGGCCAATATAAAGATTTTGGCATTGGCATGGCCTTTTTTGGTGACTATCAGGGCCACAGTAACACCTACGTCATAGTGGCCTTGTATGGCAGTCCGGCCGCAACTCAAGACTTATCGGCAACCACGAACCCAGCCGGCACCAGCGCCATTTTAAAACCACGTATGCCTAACATACCCCCGGCTTTGTTGGCAGCAATCGGCCTCAGTTTTATTGTCGTCGGCGGATTTTTAGAGTTTAGACACATCAGGCATTTGCACAACAGCAAACAGTTCGCCTAACTTTGCAACAGATATCACTGGTACTTAACGTGTTCTTTGCCTATAAGAGCGGCCAGCGATTCGATGAGACCTGCCTGGCAGTCAACTCGCTGCGGCAGCTTAATTATTTGTTTATTTTTATCACCCAGCACCAGCACCGCTTCGCTGTCGCCCTTGTTATCATCAAGAATAGACTTTAAGGCCTGGAGCATCTTGTCATCGCTAGCGTCCTTCATCCGAATATACAATCGCTGGCTACTCATGCCATCGTCACCGATAGTTTTTGGGCTCTGAGATTTACTTGGCGCCTTGCTGTAATTATAGGCAACTTTTTTGGCGGTTTTTAGGATTGGCTTTTGACCACCTGGCACGTAGTTTTTTGCCTCTTCTACATCTATATCATCGGCTGATTCTACTAGTAATTTTAGCTCACCCACCTTATTGCCAAGTTTATCGGTGCCATTGATTTTACCAGTCGCTAATACCACCTTTTGCCGCTCCCAAATATCGGCAGTATCTTTAAAGGTCGATGGAAAAACAACCAGCTCAATTTCGTCCCCAACAATGTCTTCAACTTTAACAAATGCCATCGGTTGGCCGTTTTTGGTAGTGATTTGACGCACAGCGTTAATAATCCCACCGATAGTCGCTATTTTACCGTCGTCTTCATCGCTTATTTCGCTAACGGGTATGGCTTTCTCACTTAAAAACGCATCATATGATTCCAGCGGGTGTTGTGATAAATACAAACCCAAAAGATCCCGCTCCCATTGCAAATACTCGTGTTCGCTAAAAGTCCCCTTGCTGGGTGGTAATTCGAGATTGATCATTGGCTCCGATACGCTATCCGAGCCACCAAATAAATCAGTCTGGCCGTTTTGCTTTTCTTTATTTATCTTGGCTCCCATAGCTATGATGGTGTCAATATTTTCGA
>Ga0265297_10006964_pt1 | contig 15982 bp, 17 predicted proteins | sample Munlanlwell13791_FD_192502 | JGI IMG/M metagenome (GOLD analysis project Ga0265297, IMG submission 192502) | Leachate microbial communities from a municipal landfill in Southern Ontario, Canada - Leachate well 137-91 | ecosystem: Engineered > Solid waste > Landfill > Unclassified | place... | reverse complement strand
ATCTTACTGACAATCAGATCGCGAGTAATTTGGCGGACGTCGGTGCACAATTAGGCGGACGTCTGGATGCCGATCGCGCGGGCGTTATTTTGCGTACCTTGAGTCGCAACGAGGAGCGACAAGCCGCATTGGCGATGCTGACGCAAGTGCTCAACGCGCCGACCTTTGCGCCTAATGTTGTTGAACGCGAAAAAGCGCGCGTCATTGCGGCATTAAAGGCGTCCGAGGCGGAGCCGGCCAGTTTAGCGGCACGCGCATTTGCTCAGGCAGCGTTTGCTAACCACCCTTATGCCAATCGCGAATCAGGCGAGATACCGATGGTGAGCAAGTTAACTGCGGCTGATTTGCGCCAGTTTTATCAAACTCATTACAATGCCTATCATGCGGTAATTGCGTTGATCGGGGATATCACCAGACTGCAAGCCGACAGCATTGCACAGCAACTGACTGCAAATCTGCCTGCGGCAAATTTGGCTGCGAATGTTGATATTCCGGCGGTTATGCCCTTGGCTAAAGCGGTGTCTCGTACCATTCCTTATCCAGCCAAGCAAAGCCAAATTCTGTTAGGGCAGCCTGGAGTTGCGCGCGGTGACCCGGATTATTACGCGTTGTATGTGGGGAATTACATTTTAGGCGGTGGTGGATTTGATTCACGCCTGATGGAAGAGGTGCGGCAAAAACGCGGTCTGGCGTACAGTGTTTACAGCTACTTCATGCCGATGAAACAAGCTGGTGCGTTCCAGATTGGTTTGCAAACCAAAGCCGAGCAAACTGATCAGGCTTTGGCGGTGGTACGCGACATGCTGGTTAAATTTATCAGCGATGGTGTGACGGATGCTGAGCTGACACAGGCTAAAAATAACATCATCGGCGGCTTTCCATTGCGTATAGACAGCAATAAGGAGTTGCTGGAATATATTGCGATGATGGGCTATTACCAGTTGCCGTTGACCTATCTGGATGATTTTCCCAAGCGTGTCGCCGAAGTCACGACGGAACAAATTAAATCCGCATTTGCTCGTCACATTGACGCTGATAAGTTGGCGACTGTCGTCGTTGGCGGCGTGGTGATTAAATGAAAGCTGCACAGCGTAACCGCGTGCGTATTATCGGTGGGCAGTGGCGACGACGGTTGCTGGATTTTCCTGATGCTGAAGGCTTGCGGCCGACTGCCGATGCGGTAAGAGAGAAATTGTTTAATTGGCTAGGGCAGGATTTGCCAGGCTGGCACTGTCTGGATTTGTTCGCGGGTAGTGGCGCGCTGGGGTTTGAAGCCGCTTCCAGAGGTGCTGCACAAGTGGTGATGGTTGAACGCAATCGTGTGGTATTCAATGCATTGCGGGACAATATCGCCATGCTCGCTGCAAACAATATTATTCTAGAATGCGCAGATGGCGTAAAATGGCTGACTCAAGCGCCACCCGCAACATTTGACCTGGTATTCATCGATCCACCTTTCGCCAGCAAATTGCAGGCGGAGATTTTGTCACTGCTGCCTGCGATTATTAAACCCAGTGCGTACGTTTATGTTGAGCATGATGGTAGCCTGATTGTGCCAGACGGCTGGACGGTGTGGCGTGATGGGCGTGCGGGACGGGCGCATTTTAATTTGCTAAAACTGGATGATCATGCATAAAATTGCAGTTTACCCTGGCACGTTTGACCCAGTGACCTGCGGGCATGAAGACCTGGTGCGGCGCGCTACGCGTATATTTGACGAGATTGTTGTCGCAGTTGCGCTAGGTGGGCATAAGCAGCCGTTTTTTGACTTGGATATGCGCGTGGCTATGGCGCAAAAAGTGTTTGCTGATATGCCCAACGTGCGGGTGGTAGGGTTTTCAGGGCTGCTGATGGATTTTGTGGCGGCACAGTCATCGCATATAGTATTGCGTGGTTTGCGTGCTGTGTCTGACTTTGAGTACGAATTTCAATTGGCTGGCATGAATCGTAACCTGAATCCGCAAGTAGAAACCGTATTTTTAACGCCAGCCGAGCAGTTTATGTTCGTCTCCGCCAGCATGGTGCGCGAAATCGCTATGCTCGGGGGTAATGTAAGCCCTTATGTACACCCATCGGTGTTGGCGCAGTTGCAAAAAAAGATAGATTTGATTAAATAGTAAAGGAAATGCCATGTCTTTAATGATTACCGACGAATGCATCAATTGTGACGTATGTGAACCAGAATGCCCAAATGAAGCGATTTATCAGGGTGATTCCATTTATGAAATCGACCCTAACAAATGTACCGAGTGCGTCGGTCACTATGATGCCCCTCAGTGTGTAGAAGTCTGCCCTGTTGATTGCATTCCTCTTGGCATAGAAGAAACCCAAGAGCAACTAATGGACAGATATTTGCATCTGACTGGTCAAGCGTAATTTTACGTTGATCAGTTGCGCGGCAAACTAAGGCCGCGATGTATCAACCTTGAGAAGCGGGTTGTAATCCGATTCGTTTTTATGGTTCGAACGTGTAAGTAATTTATGCCAATCTTACCAATAACCATGCACGTAAATCAGCGATCTCTGCCATGCTGATTTCGTGTCCCATGGAATAAATGTGGCGCTCTGGCGTGTACTGGGGGGCTGCTGACCAGCTGGCGTCGGCTACAGGCAATGGAATAACATCATCGTGCTTGCCATGCGCCATCCAGATTGGGGTTGGGTTCTGCCTGTTTGCAGGTAAATTAGGCAGGTAGCTGGATAATGCCGCGATACCTGCGAGGGGTTGTGTCGAGCTTAACCCGCTGTATAAGGCGATCGCGCCACCTTGTGAAAATCCTGCGAGTACAATGCGTTCGGGCGGTATACCCAGATTTACTTCTTCGGCAATCAAGCCATCAATCATCAGTCTGCTCTGTTCAAATCCAGCGTCATCCTGTCGCTGTGTGATATCTGCTGAAGCTATGTCGTACCAGGCAGGCATAACATAGCCGCCGTTGATGGTAACCGCGCGAGCCTCCGCATGCGGCAAAATGAAGCGTACATTGGGTATGGCCAGCATGTCCACCACGGGTGCGAGATCGTGGCCGTCTGCCCCTAGTCCGTGGAGCAGAATGACGCTGGCATAAGCGCTACCATTCAGTACGACAAGCGGCTGCTTAGCCATGATTAAATTGTGTGTTGATGGCAGCCAGGCGTTGACCTGCTGGTGTATCCAATTTATTCGCGGCTTGCACCGCAGCGGTATAGCCCGCAAAAAATTCAGGTAGTGCCTTGATGATGAGTTGTTTGCGTAAACGACTTGCGCCCTGTGCTGGCCATTCAGCGCGGTAGTTGGCTTCAGGAACCGCTGAGCTGATTTTCATGCTCCAGGTGGGGTTGTGTATCTGCCATTCATGCGCGCGGACGACCATGGCATGGGCTTTTAAGGTTTCAACGCCAACATAGGGGCCAATGTATTCGACTTGCAATGCGGCGGCGATACCGGCAAGGGAGTTGTCCAAGTGGGTTAGTGCATCATCGAGCGCGCTGTTCACTGCGGGATTGGGCAAGCGGCTTTGGCTGGCTAGATACTGGATGAAATCTTTCATGATGGTTTGTCGCTTAAGTGAGCAAATCGATAATTCTATCATGAGAAGTGCATACCTTCATTCTGAGTGATGCCCGATTGTGCTATCTCTTAGCGCGGTGCCTTTTCTGTGGCGTAATGTACATGCGCTTTGTCGGCTTCGGCGGCCGTTTGGGTGCGACTTGCGCTTAAGCAGATTTAACATTTTAAGAGTCTCATCGGGTCAGGCGTTGGAGTTATTAGTTTTAATCTTACATTTAATGAATATTTACAACTACAAGATAGTTGTATATTATCCTACGAAAAAACATAAGCAATAACTGGGGGTGGGGGTGATTCTGTTATTTCATAGGGGGTGGGTGTGGCCGCTATTTGCGTTGCCACTGTCGGCTTGCGTGCCGCCGAGTACAATTCAATCGTCGGCTGGTCATATACAGCCGCTGATTACACTAGCGCCGGCTGCTGTTAATTTGCCGCCAGTGGCGGCGCCACCATTATCCTCTGCGCCTGTCAGCAAACCGTTGACTTACACCATTGTGGTGCATGATGTGCCTGTCAAGGAATTGCTGTTTGCCCTGGCGCGCGATACCAAGCGCAATATCGATATTCATCCTGGCATCACTGGTAATGTTACATTGAATGCGGTGAATGAACCGCTCGATGCAATTCTGCAACGTGTGGCGCGGCAAGTGAATATCCGCTATCGCATGGAGGGTAACACGCTGTCGATTTTGTCTGACACGCCGTATTTGCAAACTTATCACGTCAATTATGTGAATTTGTCGCGTAATACCGATTCCAGTATAGGTGTGGCAGCAAAGATTGCGAGTACGGGAAGCGGCATTGTTAAAGACGGTGGGGATGTTAGCAGCAATAGTTCGTCGACTACCGTCGCCAGCAAGTCGAATAATAATTTTTGGGAAGTGCTGGACGATAATTTACGCGCAATGTTGATAGCGACCCGCTTGGCAACTCAGCGCCAGGAAGATAAGCAACAACGCGTTAATGCAGAAAATAATGCCCGCAGTGAGCGTTTGCTTCAGGCGCAAGCCGTTGCGCGGGCGGGTGCGGCGGCACCTGGATTGTATAAAGAAGTATTTGGCAATCAGCTCAATTCACCGCAAGTTGAGAATCTTGCCAGGCATGATGTGGTGGTAAATCCCGTCACAGGTACGGTGAGTGTAGTGGGGACGGAGCGTCAGCAAATGTTGGTGCAGCAATATCTGCAACAAATCAATGCGGCGAGTCAACGTCAGGTGTTAATCGAGGCGACTATCGTCGAGGTCAGCCTGAAAGACCAATACAAGATGGGGATAGACTGGCAGCGAGTCGTTGCCGGCGGCGGTGCAGGTTGGTTTTTCAGCACTAATCCCAGTGCTAGTAGTAATTTAGCGAATAGCCTTACCCCATTTTTCAGTGGCGGTTTTCAAGACCAAAAATATACCGCTGCACTTAATTTGCTCGAGTCATTTGGCAGCTTGCGTGTGTTGTCCAGTCCTAAACTTATGGCGATTAATAACCAGACCGCATTGCTTAAAGTTGTTGATAATCTGGTGTACTTCAACATCAAGGCCGATACAGTGAGTTCCAATAACAGCGCGCCGGTGACTACTTACACCACCACGCCGCAAACGGTGCCGGTGGGTTTGGTGATGAGCCTTACTCCGCAAGTGGCGGATAGCGGTATGGTGATGTTGAATGTGCGCCCAACTATTTCCCGTAAAGTCGGCGATGCCATTGATCCGAATCCCAGCATAGTCGCTCCGCTTACCAACAAGGTGCCTATTATCCAGGTGCGTGAAATGGAATCTGTCTTGCAAGTGGGAAGCGGGCAGACGGTGATACTGGGCGGGTTGATGCAGGACGATAGCAACCGTGCGCGCGATGGTATCCCCGGCTTGTCACGAGCAGATGGTATGGGTGCATTATTTGGGCAGCATGAGCGTAATGTACAGCAAACCGAACTGGTGATTTTCCTGCGACCTACCGTGATTACCACGCCGTCATTGGAAAGTGATGAGCTGAAATCATTCAAGCAGTTTTTACCTCATGGTGACAGGGCGGGCTGATGCACGATTTGGCTGAACAATGGTTGGCCGACGGTATCGTCACGTCTGATCAATTACATATTGCCCACAAAGAGCAGCAAGTTACCGGTTTACCCCTGTCCAAGCAGCTTATTGAACTGGGCTTTGTCAGTGCTGCATTGATACGGGATTATGAGGCGGATAGCATGGGGCATGCCAGTGTTGACTTGACCCAGGTGCTGGTGGATATGAGCGCGTTGCAATGTGTGCCACAAGCATTGGCGCGACGTTTTACCGTGTTGCCCATCGCTTATGATGCTGTCGCGCAAGTGTTGACTGTGGCGATGAGCGATGCCTTGCATTTGGTTGCGCTAGATCAGTTACGTGCTTTATGTGTGGCGAAACGCATAGATGTAGTGCTGGCAAGTGAAACGCAATTGCTGGAAGCAATAGATAAATATTATGGCTATGATTTAGCCATAGGTACGATACTGGAGGAGATTGAATCAGGTAAGTCTGTACAGCTAACAGGCAAGGACTACACTCATCCTGTGGTGCGGTTGATAGACGCTTTGTTGATGGATGCAGTGAAACAGGGTGCATCTGACATACATTTTGAACCAGAAGCCCATTTCTTGCGGATACGTTATCGCATTGATGGTGTGCTCGTGCAAATTCGCGCATTACATCGGCGCTATTGGGCGGCGATGGTGGTGCGCTTGAAAGTCATTGCTGGAATGAATGTTGCAGAGAGCCGTGCGCCGCAAGATGGGCGATTTACTTTGACGGTGCAAGGCCGGCCCATTGATTTTCGCGCGTCGGTACAGCCCATTATGCATGGTGAGAATATCGTGCTGCGTGTTCTGGATAGAGAGCGCGCGATTATTCAGCTAGAGGATTTGCAACTGAACGTAGCCCAACGGCGGCTGATAGATGTCATGTTGGCGCGTCCCGCTGGCCTGGTCATGGTGACAGGACCGACAGGGTCAGGCAAGACCACTACGCTGTATTCATTGCTAAAGCATTTGAACACCGAGCAAGTCAATATCATGACGCTGGAAGATCCCGTCGAATATCCGCAAGAGCGTATCCGCCAGACTTCGCTCAATGACGCAGTCAAGCTGGATTTTGGCAATGGCATACGCACCATTATGCGTCAGGATCCCGACATTATACTGGTAGGTGAGGTGCGTGATGCCGACACTGCGCAAATGGCATTTCGTGCTGCGATGACAGGGCACCAAGTCTTCACAACCGTGCATAGCAATTCGGCATTGGGCACATACGCACGTTTGCGGGACATAGGCGTAGCAACTGACATTATGGCCGGAAATATCAACGGTATCATCGCACAGCGCTTGGTGCGCCAGCTTTGCTCCGCGTGCAAAATAGCAACGGCAGCAAATGCAAATGAATTGTCCTTGCTGGGTTTAGGTGGTAGTGAGCACACGCTTTATCGCGCAGTTGGATGTGCGCAATGTGCGGGGCGTGGTTATCGTGGGCGCCAGTTGTTGATGGAAATCTTGTTGGTCGATGATGAGCTGGATGACTTGGTTGCACGTCAGGCCGACCTGAGTGAGTTGCATGTTTATGCCAGGCGTCATGGCTTGCGCAACCTCGTTGATGCGGCTGTCGCCTGTGTCCTGGCAGGGCATACTAGCCTGGATGAAGTGCAGCGGGTCGTGGATTTGTTGCGGCGGTGAGATGATGGAGTATTTTCGTTATTTTGCAGTTAATCAGCAAGGTCTCCGTCAGCGTGGTGTATTGGCCGCTGCACATGAAGCCGATTTGACGCAGCGTTTGGCAGGAATGGGGTTGGATTTGGTAACGGCCAGTGTTGTGCATCCACGTGCCAGGGGCACACTCACGCGGCGTGAGTTAATTGCATTATTTGTGCATTTGACTCACGTCAGCCGTGCAGGCATAGCCCTCATGGATGGATTGCGTGACTTGCGCGATAACATGCCCCGGTCTGTTACATGCGAGGTCATCACAACATTGCTGGCAGAAATGGAAGGCGGCCATACCCTGTCAATGGCGATGGCAGCGCAGCCAAAAATATTTGATACGTTGATAGTGAGTCTGATCCGTGTCGGTGAGGTAACCGGCGCGCTTAGCGCTATCTTCATGCATTTGACCGATAGCTTAAAGCGCCTTGATGAATTGCACGTACAGGCAAAGCGAATTTTGCTTTATCCATCGCTGGTATTGGTGATGGTGGGTGTCGTCATTGTTATGTTGCTGTTGTTTTTGGTTCCGCAGATTGTGCAGTTAATGCGCGGTATGGGTATGGTAATACCCATGGGTACACAGCTACTGCTGGTTTGTTCATCAGTGCTGAAAGCTTATTGGTGGCTGATACTGGCACTGATGGGCTTGAGTGTGGCTGGCGTGGTCGCCTTATATTATCGTCATCCGCGTTTTCGTTATTGGTGTGATGGCTGGAAGCTGCGTTTGCCTGTGTTGGGTGAAATCTTGCAGAAAATTGATCTGGCGCGGTTTGCGGACTTCTTTGCACTGATGTACCAGTCGGGCATTCCTGTTTTTGATGCTTTGGCACTGAGCGCGGATCTGGTACAAAACCGTGTGCTGGCAACGGCCATACGTCGTGCACGCGAGGCGATTATTAATGGTGAACAGCTGAGTGTGGCATTTGCGCGTGAGCGAGTATTTCCACCGCTGGTGGTGAGCATGTTGCGCATAGGCGAAACCACAGGCGCACTGGACAGCGCATTATTGGAAGTGCGTTATTTTTACCAGCGTGACGTGCATGAGGCTATCGAACGTGCATTGAAACTACTGGAGCCTGTGTTGACGCTGATATTAGGACTGGTGCTGGCAGCTATCGTGGGTATGGTGTTGTTGCCTCTCTATGAAGTATTGGGGTCGGTTAAATTATGACCCATTTGATTTATCTTAGCGCCGCGGGTGCGTGCGTTGTGCGACAGTCAGGTAAACGCATTGAGCTTGTCGGTGAGGGCGATGCGGTGGCATTGTTGGCGCAGTTACCTGAACAAACGCGGGCGCGATTGGTGATAGACAGCGCAGATGATATTTATCAAATGCAGTCATTGCCACACATTACCGGACGTGCACGACGTCAGATGCTGGCGCGGCACGTGCAAACCTTGGCTGCTAATCAAGCTTACGCTTCGGTGCAATGGCAGGAACGGTCGTCTGAAGGGCGGCGTGACGATAGCTATTTATTTGCCGTCATCCATGCCAGTGACTGGCTGCAGGCTTATTTGAGCACCCTGCAACATGTGCATATCGTAAGTATGACCAGCGTAGCAATCTTGCTGCAACATGTGGCTCGTGGGGTTGATAGGCAAGCAACTGCACTGTGGGTGACGCAGAGCTTAGGTGGTGTGCGGTTGAGCTTTATAACGCGTGGACAGTTGTTGTTCACCCGTTTGCTCAATCATGATCTGGATGTCATCAAGGAAATTAGCAAAACCTGGCAGTACCTGATCAGCCATCAATTGTTGGCGTCATCAGTAATGCTTCCCGTACATTATGTGTCTGGTGTGATACGGCCTGAAAATTTGCCGCAAGTACAGTGGGTGCAACAAGCTGATGTTGATTATCTTGCCGCGTTGGCACGTTACCCTAAAGCGCTTAACTTCGCAGCGCCGGCTATGTTACAGGCGTATCAACGGGCACGTAATCAACGCTGGATTGGACTCAGTGCGGCAGGGATTTTGGTGTCGGGTTCATTGGTTGCGGGGTATCTATATCTACAAAATCAGCAACTCGCTCAGCAATTGCAAATGCTAACGCATATACAGAAAGCGGTTGCCATGTCAGTGCCCATTGCGGATAAACGGGCTGCCGTCGACCTGGCTCAACAAATTCGACGGGAACCTGAACCAATTGCTGATTTAGCCTGGCTGAGCAAGTTACTAATGCGCTATTCCAGCTTAAACATTAAGCATCTGGTCTGGCGCTCAGGTGCAAATAGTGTGTTGGTGATAGAGGGTGAAGTGCAGGTAAGTGACGCTGAAGCGGCTATGCGAGAGGTCGATGCTTTCATGGCCGAATTACGCAGCGGGCATCGAGTATCGGCCGTGCAGGCACAGCATACGCCTATCAACCGTGACCCGCATACAGAGATCCATGGTGGTGCGATGCAGGATGATGGGTCGAAGTTCATTTTGCAAGTCAGTTTGCGAGCTGCGACATGAGAATGCTGCTAATGGTGTTAGTCGTAGCAGTTATTGCAGTTGTGGGTTGGCAATGGCATAGCAATACACAGCTACAGCAGCTTATCGAATCTCGCCAATATGAGCTGCAAATCACACGACAGCAGCAAGCGCGAATCCAGCGTGACGCCGTATGGTGGGCGCAGCATCAAATCGATTATCAACGGCTGGTGGATATGGGGTTTGTCGGCGCGGATGCACGGGTGCTGTGGCATCAACAATTGAGTGCATTGGCATCTATTGCTGGTGTACGGCATGCTGAATTTGATATTGCCGCGCAAACGCCACATCAGCCCGAGCTGCACATAGGTAATCGCATGTTGGTGGATAGCATGGCGCGCTGGCGCGGCGAGGTTGAACATGAAGGCGCGCTGGTCGAGGTGTTGACGCGATTGGCACAAAGCGAACACGGGTTATTGAGCGCGCGCAGCTGCGATTTGATGCATAGCCAGGATAGCGCACCAGTAGCGGTAAATTGTGAATTTGTCTGGCAAGTATTGGCGCTGCAATGATTAGAGCAATTTTCTTAATATTATTGAGTGCGAATGTGGTGGCAGCAGATTTGCCTGGGCGTTTGTTTTATACGCCGCAGCAACGTATGGTAAAAAAATCAGCCATTGTTGCAAAACCACATGTCAGCGAAATGGTTTACCAAGGTTATGTTAAGCGCAGTGACGGTGTAAATACGCTTTGGGTGAATGGGCGAGCACAGTTGGTGACGACACCGCTGGATGTGACGCAGCTTAAACAGTCGGGTGTGCCCAATCTCAGACCAGGTCAACATTACGACGCACATCAGCATAAGGTGCTGGAAAGTTATGAGCAGGCAGCGATTGCACCCGCTGATGAGGTGCTGCAATGGCAGCCTCCGCAATTGGAAAATCGTGATGCGCCATAATGCGCGGCAACGTGGAGCGGTATTGCTGGTGCTGGCGCTGACCATCAGCGTGGTAGGTTTGCTGTGGTTATATAGCAGTCTCGCCCAGCAAGACAGTGATGTACGCACACAGCAGGCGATAAGTCTGGCGCAATCTGCGCTTATTGGACGTGCGCTAGCGGATGTAAACCGAGCAGGGAGTATGCCGTGCCCTGATACCAATAATGATGGCGCGTCAGAGTTGTTAGTGGGTGTGCAATGCCCCAGTTATATTGGACGGTTGCCATGGCGTACACTGGGGTTGAGCGATATGCGTGATGGTGCGGGAGAGCGATTATGGTATGTGCTGTCTCCCGATGCCCGTGATGCAACTGGCAATGTCATCAATAGTAGTGTGACCACAGGGCAACTGCAAATCAATTCGAGCGCTCAACAAGTTGCGATAGTTTTCTCGCCTGATTCGGTAGTCGGGCAGCAGTCGCGCGATAGCACTCAGCAAAATGCAGTGGGCCAGTATTTAGATGGCAGTAATGCAGATGGTGATACTAACTACGAGTCACGATTACATGACGATGACATATTCAACGATCAGGTTCGCGCCATTAGCCAGAAGCAACTGTTTCGCCAAGTGGAAAAATATGCACTGCAACAATTCGCCTCTGCTATACAGCAATATGACGCTAGCTTTCACACGTATCCCTATGCGGGTAATGCGGCGGGTGACATGCAAGTGGGGCAATTAACAGGCTATATTCCCTATACAACTTTAGCCTTGGCCAGCAGTGCATGGGCACAAAATCACTGGTTTGATGCACTATCAGCTGTGCCTTATAGCGTGAATGCCGCTTTGGATACAGTCCAAATGCAATTGCGATATTGTTTGGCGAACTTGAGGCGCGGTGGTGTATTGGTGGTGCAGTGTGGGTAAACAGGCTGGATTCAGCTTAATCGAGCTCGCGCTGGTGCTGGTTATTTTGACTTTGGCTTTAGGTGGCGCACTCGTTCCGCTCAATGCCCAAATCGAATACAAGCAATGGCATGACACGGAGCAGCGTTTGGAAGTCGTGCATGCTGCATTACTGGGCTTTGTGGTGCGCAATGGTCGTTTGCCGTGTCCAGCGAATAACGCCAGCAATGGTGTGGAAAGCCCGGTGAATGGAGGTGTGTGCACTAATCCGTACGATGGCTACGTACCCGCAGTGAGTCTGGGTTTGGATCAGTTGGATGCGCAAGGTTATGTGCTGGATGCCTGGGGGAATCGATTACGTTATGCCGTGGCCAAGTCTGCTGCTGCAGCATTCACCACTACAGATGGTATTAAAAATGCAGGTTTATCGACACTGCAATCGGAGTTGCAGGTTTGCGCCGCAGTTGCGGGCACGACCAGCAGCAACTGTGGCAGCGCAGTGGCGCTGAGCTCATCAGGCACCAATGCACCACCCGCTATTATTTACAGCATAGGCAAAAACGCCGCCGCCAGTAGTGCTGATGAAGTAGCAAATCAAGACAATAATGCAATTTTCGTCAGTCACACGCTCACTACTGCAGCGGCAGCTACCGGGATGTTTGACGATGTGGTGATATGGCTATCACCTAATGTGCTGTATGGGCAGATGGTTGCCGCAGGTATGTTCTAGGCGTTTATGGATTGCGCCACATATTCAATCCATTATTAAAGAGGGGGGAGTAATGAGTAGACAACAGGGTTTTACTTTAATTGAGCTGGCAATCGTATTGGTCATTGTAGGTTTGCTATTGGGCGGGATTTTCAAGGGGCAGGAATTGGTGACACAAGCCAAGATCCGCAATGTTACCAATGATTTCACGGGGACGACAGCAGCGTATCACGCTTATCAAGAGCGATATCGGGCTATTCCAGGTGATGATACTGGTGCGGCGTCCCGCTGGACCAGCCCGACTACGTTAAGCGGCAATGGTAATGGGCAAATCGCAGGCAACTACAATGATACTGCTGGTGCAGAGTCCGGTTATTTCTGGCAGCATTTACGCTTGTCAGGTTTAATCGCAGGGTCTGCGAGTGACTTCACCCCGGCGCAAAATGCGGTGTCAGGTGTGACGGGTGTGCAAGGTGCAGGTGCGCTAGGGCTGACGGGCTTGGTAATATGCAGTTCTAATCTATCTGCCAAAATTGCTCAGGCGGTTGATAGTCAACTGGACGATGGCAACGCCATGACCGGACAAGTTCGGGGCGAACTCAATACTGGCAGCAGTACTGCCCCTGCTGTGGGTGCAACGGCGCCAACGACTAATTACGTTGATAATGGCAGTAATGTTTATGCACTGTGCAAGCCGGCTTGATAGCTGGGAGTTGATCCGTTTGGCTATCTGACTTGCACGCAGTTGTAAGTTGCTGATTGGATCCCCGCGTATTTTTAGCGGGGATCTAGTGCTATGACTGAGGTATAAATTGGCTCGGTCTTTTTAGAAGCCCAAGCTGTCGAGTAAATCATCGACTTGCATTTGGCTTTCGACAATTTCACCTGATGTTTCAGGATTAATGACGGGGCCATTAAGCAGGCCAGAATTTACTTCACGCCGAATTTCTTCGGGGGCATGATCAACCAATAGCTGTACTAGCTGGGTTTCGACATGGTGAGCCAGTTCCATTACTTTACGGATGACTTGACCAGTCAGGTCCTGAAAATCCTGAGCCATCATGATATCCATGAGCTGTTGTTTGCTGGCATTGGCATCGATGGCCATGTTTTCAAATGATAGTGCTGTGGCGTCGCCTATGGCTTGATATGCATGAGCATCAAACGGCTGCGCAAGTAAGCCGCGCCAAGTATTTGCCATGTTGCTTGCCGTGCTTGCAATATTTTCCTGTAACGGTAATGCCATATCAGTTGCATTGAGAACGCGCTGCGCTGCTTGCTCTGTCATCTTGGCAACATAATTGAGGCGTTCGCGTACATCAGGAATTTCTTGTGCTGCATTCTGTATTGATTTGTCGTAGCCTAACGCCCGCAAATTATCATGCAGGGTCCGGGTAAGTTGTCCCACTTTTGAGAGTAGTTCGTCATGATCAGGAGGTGTTGCCTCGTTATTATGATTGTTTTCCATTTTATACCCTCAAGTTACATGCCTAGTTTTTCGAAAATCTTGCTGAGTTTTTCGTCTAGGGTGGCGGCAGTAAACGGCTTGACTACGTAACCATTAGCACCAGCCTGCGCCGCAGCAATAATATTTTCTTTTTTGGCTTCAGCTGTCACCATCAATACGGGCAAGCTGGCTAATGCGGGGTCAGCTCGAATGGCTTGCAACATCTGCAGGCCATCCATATTAGGCATGTTCCAATCAGATACCACGAAATCAAACTTTGCACCTTTGAGCATTTGCAACCCTTGCGCACCATCTTCTGCTTCTTCTACGTTGGCATAGCCCAGTTCTTTCAAAAGGTTACGTACAATGCGTCGCATTGTTGAAAAGTCATCTACCACTAAAAACTTGAGATTCTTATCTGCCATTCTGCATATCCTTACATTCATTAATTTGTAGTAATGTAACACGCACACCCCGAAATAGGATGATACAAACTAACTAATCAAACGGCATTGTACTTAAAACTCTTGCCATTCTTCCCCTACGCCTTCGATTTCGTCGTGCTGTTTATTCGCGGACGGTTTGGTAGCGGGTTGATGCGGAATCTTGCGTGAACGCTCATGTGCAGGATAAGCGGCGAGTTTGAATTCGCCTACCGTCTGTTCCAGCGCCTGCGCCTGATCTTGCAGGCTCTGTGCAGCAGCAGCGGCTTGTTCAACCAGAGCCGCATTCTGTTGTGTGCTTTCGTCCATCTCAGATACTGAGCGATTAATTGTGCTAATACCTGTGTTTTGTTGTGTTGAAGCGGCGTAGATGGAGTCCATCAAGTCAGAGAATAGAGCGACTACTGTTTGAATTTCTTCCATATTGTCACCGGCTTCTTCGACCAGTTTTGTGCCGTCTTTGACTTTATGGACGGACTGGGTAATCAAGGTTTTGATCTCTTTAGCTGCGGCCGCACTGCGTTGCGCAAGACTGCGCACTTCACCTGCAACCACAGCAAAACCACGCCCCTGCTCACCTGCACGAGCGGCTTCGACTGCCGCATTAAGTGCCAGAATATTGGTTTGGAAAGCGATGCCTTCGATAACGCTGATAATGTCGACGATTTTACGTGAGCTGGCGCTGATTTCGCTCATGGTGCTAACCACTTTAGTCATGGTTTCGGCGCCTGATTCGCACATCTCCCGTGTCGTTGTTGCTACTTTTTGAGCATGATGAGCGTGTTCGGTGGTCTCTTCTACCATTTTGGTCATTTGTGCAGTTTCAGTTGCAGTCATCGTCAGTGAATGGGCTTGTGACTCAGTGCGGTTGGACAAATCTGTGTTACCTACTGCAATTTCATGCGCAGCCGACGCAATAGTTTCAGTACCCTGGCGCACGTGGGTGACAATTTCATTTAAACCAGACTGCATGGTTTGCATAGCTTGCATTAATACACCTAGTTCATCCCGTGATGTCACCGGTATCTCTTGGCTTAAATCTCCTGCCGCGATGCGTTCAGCGACGGCGACAGCCGCGCTTAAAGGTCGTGTAATGGCATGAATCAGCCACCAGGCCAGGGCTGTAGAGATGCCAATGCCACCTAGCATCAGTAAGATCGTAAATATACGTACCATGTGATAGCGCGACTGCCCTTGCTCATAAGCGGCTTTAGTTGCATCCAACTGTGACTGGATTAGTACGTCAAAAATTTCGGTTACCGCCTTAAAATTTTCATTCAAAGGACCTTGTAATATTTCCAGTGCTTGCTGGTAATCGGTTGCTTTGAGTGCGGCGACGGCAGGTATCACCCCCTCGGTACCATATTTTTTACGGGCAGCTTTTAATTTAGCCAAGTTGGTTTGATCTTCTGCAGTCCATGGGTGTGCAAGTAAGCTGTTGTTTGTCGCATTGACGAGTCCAATAGTATTGGTGATTTCGTTTATGTGTTGTTTGGTGACACTATCCTCATCCGGAAATGTGGCAATTTTTCCGAGTACGGTTTTTGAAATCAAATCTTGATGGTGATTCATTAGCCGAACCATTTTATCCAATTCGGCTAATTTGCTGACATTGTCTTCATAGATAGTTTTAGTGGTCTCGTTTGCTGTGCCTAAGAAATACACACCCATGAAGCCAACTATCAGTAATGATGCTGCCAAATAGCCGATTGAGGCGATAAGTTTATTTTTTATGGTCATGTTATTTAACATGGTAATTTCCTTAATCTCTTATTTAATTGTTCTGTAAATGATGCGGTATCAGTTATATTGGGCGAGCACTTCGCGTATGGTCGCAGCCAGTTCCTCTGCAACGAACTTGG
>Ga0265297_10006963_pt1 | contig 15982 bp, 10 predicted proteins | sample Munlanlwell13791_FD_192502 | JGI IMG/M metagenome (GOLD analysis project Ga0265297, IMG submission 192502) | Leachate microbial communities from a municipal landfill in Southern Ontario, Canada - Leachate well 137-91 | ecosystem: Engineered > Solid waste > Landfill > Unclassified | place... | reverse complement strand
GTCGGTAAATAAGATACAGGCGTCCAAGATACGGCTGGTCCCGCACGGGATACCGGACGTATCTTTTATCGACCCTAATTTTTATAAGGACCAGTACGGCGTGGAGGGCAAGACCACTCTCCTGACGTTCGGGCTGCTTGCTCCGCATAAGGGCATAGAGGTTGTGCTGCGCGCGCTTCCCAGGGTCATAAAAGAGCATCCGAATGCGGTATATATAGTCGTCGGCGCTACTCATCCGAACCTTTTAAGGCATGAAGGCGAGGCGTACAGGCTGTTTTTGCAGCGCCTTTGTGACGATCTCGACATCTCACGGAATGTAATTTTTCATAACCGGTTCGTTTCCCCCGAAGAGCTTAAGGAATTGCTCGTGCTCGCCGATATCTATATTACCCCGTATCTTAATGAAGCCCAGGTGACTTCCGGGACCCTTGCCTATTCGTTCGGCGTGGGCAACGCCGTGATCTCCACCCCGTATTGGCATGCCGCCGAACTGCTCAGCGGCGGAAAAGGTATTCTTGTGCCGTTCAATGACTCCGATGCGGTTGGGCAGGCGATCACGAGGCTCATCAGCAACGAAAACGAACGTAACGCGATGCGCAAGAACGCCTACCTCCTGGGCCGCGAGATGATATGGAGCAACGTGGGGTCAAAATACGCTTCGATCTTCGATGAAGCGAAGACGAAACGCCCTGCCGTGGCCCAGAAGAAGATAACAATGCATTCCCTCGAACATCAGTTTCCCGTATTGCCGGATATAAAACTTGACCATCTTATCAGGATGACGGATTCTATCGGGATATTCCAGCATGCCACATTCAATGTCCCGAACTTTTCCGAAGGCTATTGCACGGACGATAACGCGCGGGCCCTTATTTTGGCCGTGCTGCTTGAAAATCTCGGCACCATAAACACCCTCAAGATCAATGACATGGCAAGCCGTTATCTCGGTTTTGTAAAATACGCGTGGGACGATCCTGCCGGACGGTTCAGGAACTTCCTGACCTTCCAGCGGAACTGGAAAGAAGAGACCCCCAGCGAAGATTGCCACGGGAGGGCGTTATGGGCCATAGGCACCTGCATCGGCCGGTCCAAGAACGAAGGTTTTACCCAGATGTCGGTTGAGTTTTTTGAAAAGGCGCTTGCCCCTTCAGTGTCGTTCACTTCGCCGCGCGCATGGGCCTTCATACTGCTTGGTATACATGAATATCTGCAGCGTTTTCACGGGGACAGGCTCGCGCGCAACTGCCTGCAGACGCTTTCCACGCGGCTTTACGATCTTTACAAAGCGAACAGGTCCGCGGAATGGCTGTGGTTTGAATCATCCCTGACATATTGCGATGCGAAATTGCCGCACGCCCTTTTGTTGAGCGGGCACAATCTCGATAACGAGGAGATGGTGGCGTCCGGTATAGAGTCCCTGAGATGGCTTACAAAGGTGCAGACCTCGCCCCGCGGCCATTTTCAACCCGTAGGCACGGACGGCGAATACGTCCGGGGCGGGATCAAGCCCGTTTTTGACCAGCAGCCGGTAGAGGCCTACGCCAGCGTTTCGGCGTGCCTGGACGCCTATCGCATAACAAAGGACAGGGCATGGTATGAGGAGGCGTTAAATATTTTTCAGTGGTTCCTCGGGAGCAATGACCTCGGCATTTCCCTGTATGACCCGGTGACGGGCGGATGCTGCGACGGACTTCACGTCAACAGGGTCAACCGCAACCAGGGAGCCGAATCCACGCTTTCGTTCCTTCTTTCCCTGACCGAAATGACAGAGATGGAAAATGTCCTGGAGAGCCTTAAGGAGCCCCTGGAAGAATGATAAGGAATACCGGCATAGCTATTACCCCTGATAACGAGCGCGTCATCATAAGGCCGTATTTTCCCGCCAACCAGTTACGGGTGCCGAAAATAGTTTCGCGCGTCATGGCCCTCGACGAACCCGCAGCCGAAGAGGAATTAAAGAGGACCATGCGCAATTTTACATCGCGGCACCATGATTTTAACGCGGTCATCGAGCGGCAATTCGAGATCGTCCGCGCGTATATGCCTTCCGGTTTTGAGGCTTCAAGGACAAAAAGCCTGCTCATAGGGGCTTACTTCATCGGCGAGCGTTCGTACGAATCGACCGCCCTGTTCAACCCTTCCATTGTCGCGGATCCCGACCAATCGGGCGTTCCCGGGGGATCCATGCGTTTTATTATTTCTTTGCGGGCGACAGGCGAAGGGCATATATCGACATTGGTGTTCCGTTCGGGCATCATCGACAGATCGGGGTCCGTGTCGATCGATAAGGCTTCCGGACTCGCGTGTACCGCCGAACCGAAACCCAACGTGCTTTATGACAAGACTTGTTTCGTCCTGAAGCTTCATGAAATGAAATTGGAGAACGATTGTTCAAAAAATATTACGGATACGCTTCCGGATATGTTCACTATGGAACAGCTGGAGCGAAATGTGGGGGATTATACCGCAGGCCACGACCCGGTTACCCAGACGGATAAGCTTACCTGCGAAAAAGTGCTGTGGCTGGCCCGGTGTAATTACGAGGCGGATTTCAATTGCGGGTTCCCGCTTTCAGAGAGGGTCCTTTTCCCGCTTTCCCCAAGCGAACAGAACGGCATAGAAGATGCGCGTTTTGTTTTCTTCAGGGACGATGACGGGAGCGGAAAATACTATGCCACATATACGGCATATGACGGAAAGGTGATCCTTCCGCAGATAATGGAGACGGAGGATTTTATCCATTTTAAAATGATCACCCTGAACGGCAGCGCGGCGGTCAATAAGGGAATGGCCCTGTTCCCGCGCAGGATAAACGGCCGTTACGCGATGGTCTCCCGCAACGATAACGAGAACCTTTTCCTGATGTACTCCGATAATATACATTTCTGGCATGAGGCCATCCCGCTGATGAGCCCCTTATACCCATGGGAGTTCGTGCAGATAGGGAATTGCGGTTCTCCGATAGAGACCGACCGCGGGTGGCTCCTGCTGACCCACGGCGTCGGGCCGATGCGCCAGTATTCGATCGGGGCGGCCCTGCTTGACCGTGAGGATCCTTCCGTCGTGATCGGCAGGTTAAGCGAGCCGCTTATCCGATGGGAGGATAATAGCCGTTCCGGGTATGTCCCGAACGTCGTATATTCGTGCGGCGCCATGGTCCACGGAGATACCCTTATTGTCCCATACGCGCTGTCCGACCAGCAGACGACCATCGGGCTGGTATCGCTGCGCGAGATCCTCGACAGGTTGGCCCGGGAAAGGACATGAATCCATGAATGATTATCTGTTTTCGGCTATCGTACTTGCTTCCGGTTTCGTTGCCGGGTGGGTACTTTATTTCCTTGTTTCACTTTTACTTAAACGGAACGATCGTTTTTTCGCCGAAGGGCTTAAGGTCGACCTGAGGCATCTTAAAAGCCCGCTGCGTTTTTTAATACCCGCCCTGTGCGTCGCCGGGTCCGTTCCTTTACTGAGGCTGACGGAAAATACGCGCTTATTTATCGGGGATTTTATGCGTCTCCTGTTTATCGCGTTGTTTGGCTGGGTCGCCATAAAGATCGCTTACATTGTCCGCGATGCGCTTTTAAACCGTTATGATATTACGGTCCAGGACAACGTGCGGGCCCGCGGTATGCATACGCAGATGCGGGTGATCACCAATATCATAGTCGTGGTCATAGTAGTATTGACCGCTTCATTTATACTGATGAGTTTTCCCCATGTCAGGCATATAGGGGTGAGCATGCTGGCCTCGGCGGGGATTGTCGGTGTAGTCGTGGGTTTTGCCGCCCAAAAAACACTGGGGAACCTTATTGCGGGCATTCAGATAGCCATAGCCCAGCCGATCCGGCTGGATGATGTGGTCGTTATCGAGGGTGAATGGGGCTGGATCGAGGAAATCACCCTTACCTTCGTAGTGGTGCGTATTTGGGACCTGAGGCGCCTGGTAGTACCTATATCGTATTTTCTCGAGAAACCGTTCCAGAATTGGACGCGGACCTCGGCGGATCTGCTGGGGACCGTTTCTATCTATACCGATTACACCGTACCCGTGAAAGAAGTCAGAAATGAACTGACGCGTATTCTCAAGAACAGCGCAAAGTGGGATAATAAGGTCGATGTATTGCAGGTTACCAACGCAACCGAAAAGACAGTCGAGTTGCGGGCGCTGATGAGCGCGGCTGATTCTCCCGCTATGTGGGACCTGCGTTGCGAGGTCAGGGAAAATCTCCTGGATTTTTTGCAGAGGCGCTTTCCGGAGTGTTTGCCGCGGATACGCATTGAGATGAAGGGATGATCGCATGAGACGAATACTGTTGTTTATTTTGCCGATCCTGATTATCATTGCGCTGGTCTTTACGGCATTCGGCATAGTGCAGGTAAACTTTGAAGAAGCGAGATTAATGGATGACCTCCAGAGGAAGGCAAGAACTGTCGCCGAAAGCACCGAATTATCCGCGAAGTACATATTGAGCAATAACGACCTGAGATCGGCTAACCGCCTTACGGAAAGCTTCCAGAAGAGGGAGAGGCTCCAGGGATGCGTGATCTACGACAAGGACGGCAAGGTATTATCGATAACTTCCAGGATATCCGACTGGGGGCAGAAAGACGAGCCCTATGTCAGGGAAGCGTTGGAGACAAAAAATCCCCGCGGAGCGCTGAAGAAATTCAAGGAATATTCCGTATATAGCTATGTGCTTCCCGTCCTGGATGATGATAAAAATGTTTTAGGCATGGTGGAGGTTGTTTACGATACCTCGTATGTATTTACGACACTGACCGAGTTATGGAGGCATATTAGTACCGCCCTGATAATATTGGTCGTATCCATCACGTTGATCATGGTGTTATTGCAGAGGCGGATATTCATTTTGCCGGTCCTCCAGCTTACGGAATGGTTTCGCCTTTTTCAAAAAGGCGAAACAGACAAACATCATCCGATAACGAAAGAAAAAGGCGCGTTCGGGAAACTTGCCAGTGAAGTCGAGCAGATAGCTTTGAGTTTAAGGATCGCGCGTAAAACGATCTCCGGCGAAGCCCAGGCCCGCTTGGAGAAAGAGGACCTATGGACGGAAGCGAAGCTCCGGAACCTTGTCCTTGCCAAGTTAGGCGAAAATGCTCTCTGCGTGGTCTCGAACAGGGAACCGTACATGCATGTCATCGATGAGACGAGCGGGGAAACCAGGTGTATCAGGCCCGCAAGCGGCGTCGTTACCGCCATCGACCCCATATTGCGCGCGTGCGGAGGGACGTGGATCGCCCACGGAAGCGGGAATGCGGACAGGAAATTCGTCAACTCCAAGAACAAATTAGCCGTTCCGCCCGAAGATAACCACTATATCCTCAAGAGGGTCTGGCTGACGAAAGAGGAAGAGCAGGGCTATTACTACGGTTTTTCAAACGAGGGATTATGGCCGCTTTGCCATAATACCCACACCAGGCCCCTGTTTAGGGAGCTGGACTGGCAGATGTACAAGGAAGTAAACCAGAAATTCGCCGATGCCGTCCTGGAAGAGCTGCCCGCGAAAAATCCGCTTATCTTTATCCAGGATTACCATTTTACGCTTCTTCCCAAGATGATAAAGGAGAAACGGCCTGACGCGACCATAGCTTTATTCTGGCATATACCTTGGCCGAATCCCGAGATATTCGCTACCTGCCCCTATCAAAAAGAGATTTTGGACGGAATGCTGGGTTGCGACCTGATCGGTTTTCATGTGCAGTACCACTGCAACAATTTCCTCGATACGGCAAACAGGCTCCTGGAATCCCGCGTTGACACGGAAAAATTCAGCATAGTGCGGGCCGGAAAAGAGACTTTCGTCCGCGCCTTTCCGATAAGCGTGGATACTAATATTGGCGAGACCACGAAACGGGATTTGGCCGAGATAGGCGAATTGTCCAAGGAATTCGAGCTGGAAGGCAAGACGGTCGCTGTCGGCGTAGAAAGGATCGACTATACCAAGGGACTGATAGAAAGGATGGCCGCCGTTGACAGGTTTCTGGAAAAATACCCCCAGTATAAAGGCAAATTCGTCCTTATACAATTGGCGGCCCCAAGCAGGGTCCATATAAAGCGCTACCATGACCTCATGGCGGAAATCGATGAGGCGGTCGAAAAGGTCAACTGGAAGCACTCCGACGGGGACTGGAAACCGATCATATACCTAAAGAGGCATTTCTCCCCGGAAGAGGTCAGGCCGTATTATGACCTGGCGGATATCTGCATCGTGAGCTCCCTGCATGACGGGATGAATCTGGTGGCAAAGGAATATGTTGCCTCAAATAAGGACTTGGGCGGCGTCTTGATCCTGAGCCGTTTTACGGGGGCCTCAAAAGAACTGACGGACGCAGTCCAGATAAATCCCTATTCCATAGAGGAATTCGCCGATGCCATTAAATTTGCGGTAGAAATGCCCGCCGAGGAGAGGAAGCGGCGCATGGATAATATGCGCAAGATAGTCACGGAAAATAACGTATATCGCTGGGCGGGAAAAATAATCACGGAACTGACGGCGCTTAAAAAAGAATAGAAATAGGCATACAAGGAGAGTAAATTGAGCGAAAATATCGTTTTGTCTGCCTGGATCATGTGGGGGCTTGCCGGGGTGATCATGGCGGTATTCATCCTGCCCTTCCTGGTCAAGAAAATTGAGCGGGACCTGGAGATCTTTCTTTTTGTCATGGGGTTATCCGCGGTAACGATCTCACAATTATGGAGCAAACATCTGATCTGCGAGGCATTGGTCGAGCCGATAAAGATCAGCGTTGCGGTACTGGTGGCCGGGTTGCTCTTTCGTTATGTCAGGGATCACATACGGCTGACGATCGGTAAGGTTATACGCCAAATAGGGGTTAAATGGGTATTTTTCCTTATCGTCGTATCGCTCGGGATCATGTCAAGCGCATTCACCGCGATCATCGCTTCATTGATCCTGGTAGAGCTGGTTACAGGGATGAAATATGACAAAAAAACCGAAACTAATTTCGTGGTAATAGCCTGCTTTTCCATAGGCCTGGGGGCCGCCCTTACGCCGATCGGTGAACCGCTGTCTACGATCGCTATCTCTAAACTGAAAGGGCCTCCCTTCAATGCCGATTTCTGGTTTTTGGTGAAATTACTGGGATTTTATATTTTGCCGGGGATCTTATTGTTAGGTGTCCTGTCCACATTCATCAAACCAAAGAATTCCGCGAAAACCACCTTGACCGAAGACAAGCCGGAGTCCATAAAAGACATTTTTACCCGCTCGGGAAAAGTCTATCTCTTTGTTATGGCGCTGATCTTCCTGGGGAAGGGATTTAAGCCTATCATAGATGCGTATATAGTCCAGATGCCGGCAAAAGGGCTGTATTGGCTCAACATCGTTTCGGCTGTCCTGGATAACGCGACATTGACCGCCGCGGAGATCACGCCGAAGATGGATATAATGCATATCCGGGCGATACTTATGGGCTTGCTCATATCCGGGGGTATGCTAATACCCGGGAATATCCCCAATATCATCGCGGCAGGAAAATTAAATATCCCGAGCAAGGCATGGGCAAAACTGGGGATACCCCTGGGGCTTATCCTTATGCTCGGGTATTTTGTGGCGGTCTTCTGGATATGAGGTATCTTTTTAATGATTGGAGTAAACTAAGGGGAGGCCTGGAAAATAGCCGCGTCGTGCTTTTTTTGGACTACGACGGGACCTTGGCCCCTATCGCGGATACGCCGGATAAAGCGGTTATTTCAAAGGAAGCCAAGGGCCTATTGCGTGAATTGTCGAAGAAACGCGGGTGCAGGCTTGCCGTGATCAGCGGCCGGTCGTTGAAGGACATAAAGGGCGTCGTCGGGTTAAAGGATATCATTTATTCGGGTAACCACGGCCTGGAGATCGACGGGCCTGAATTGAAATTCAAAAGCGTTGTCCCTTCGGGCTTTAAAGAGACAGCCGGGAAGATAAAACTCGATCTGCTCAAACGGCTCGCGGGCATAAAGGGCGTTATCCTGGAAGATAAAGGTTACACGCTGAGCGTGCATTACCGCCTGGTAAAAAAGGAAGATATCCATTTAGTCAAGGCGGCGTTTCACGGGGCGGTAATACGTTATTTGGCCGGCAAAAGGGTTAAGTTAAGTTACGGCAAGATGGTGCTGGAGTTAAAACCTCCCGTGGAATGGGACAAAGGGAAATCCGTGATGTGGCTTCTAACAAGGCGGGAATTCGCGCCGGGAGGGGATCCGGTGTTGCCGGTTTATATAGGCGATGACGTGACCGATGAGGACGCCTTTTCTTCCTTGAGGAAAAAAGGCTTGACCGTATTTGTAGGGAAACCCGGTAAGTCCGGGGCGGAATATTACCTCAAGGGCCACAGGGATGTGTTGAAGTTCTTAAGGATGGTTAATGATCTAAAGAGGGAGCGGGGACATGGCGGAGACAGGGAAAGAAAGAGAGCCCTTTAAGTTCCACACAAGAATGCATCTTTCCGAACTGACCGGATTGAAGGCCTCGACTTTAGGCCAGCTGCTCGAGCTCATGAAGGTGGTGAACGGTTCCTGCATATATCACCATACTCACAGGTTCCTGCAGCAGCACCAGCATCTTTCGCCGGAGCCGCCGAACGATTTCGCGTATTGGGTGACTGAGGTGATGGGAGATGATGAATTGGGGGAGAAGCTGGCTAGCATAGACATTATACAGTTTAATACCATCCGCAGCCTGAGGGAAAAGCTGGTCGAAGTGATCGAGTCGTACCTGGCCGAGAACCCAACGGCAAAGATCAGGTTCGCGGGGGAAGGCGACGAATTCCATTTCGTGAAGTCGGTAAGCTTTATACTTCCGACCAAATATGAAGCGTATGACTTGAATGGTTTCATAGATATCTTAAACAAGATAACCATAGATTCGATCTATTACCACATCTTTGAAGCGCGCCTGAGGCTTGAAAAAAATACAAACGATTTTTCGAATTGGATAATGAATTCGGTAGGCGATGAGCGGATGGCAAGGGAGATATCCCAACTCGATCCCTACACTTTCACCCTGGAGGGTTTAAGGGATAAAGTGATAGGGATAATAAAAAGAGGGATGCCGGCCTGATATGGGGAAAATAGACGAATATATCCCTATAGTGGGACAGCCGACGATAGACGACCTGAGGCTTCTTGCCGAGAGGTTAAAAGGCAAGGTGATCCAGAACATCAATTCGACCTCGGTCGGCGGAGGCGTGGCGGAGATACTTAACAGGATGATACCCCTTTTAAGAGGGTTCGAAGTTGACGCGCGGTGGGACCTGATAAAAGGGGGAGAGCAGTTTTTCGAGGTCACCAAGAAATTCCATAACGCTCTTCACGGAGTCAACGTGGAGATTTCAAAGAAGGATTTCGATATATTCCTGGAAACAAGCCGCAGGAACATGGAAGAGCTGGATACTTACGGGGACATCGTATTTATCCACGATCCCCAGCCCGTGGTACTGGTTGACAAGAGGAAGGAAAATAAATGGATCTGGCGCTGCCACGTGGACGTCTCCGAGCCGGATAGGGCCGTCTGGGGATTTCTTAGGGGTTTTATCGATAAATATGATGCGGCGGTCTTTTCGGCTCCGGCTTTCTCCCAGAAATTGCCGATAAGGCAATTCCTGATATCCCCCTCGATCGATCCGTTAAGCGATAAAAATAAGGAGCTTTCGCAGGAGACGATAGATTCGGTGTTAAGAAAATACGAGATCCCGAAAGACAAGGCCATAATCACGCAGATATCGCGTTTCGACAGGTTGAAGGATCCCCTGGGAGTTTTAAAGGTATACAGGCAGGTAAAGAGATACGCGGATTGCCGGCTGATTCTTGCGGGGGGAGGGGCCTCTGATGACCCTGAGAGCGCGGAAGTCCTGCTTGAAGTAAAAGAGGCCGCAAAAGGCGACCCCGATATACACGTGCTCTTACTTGCGCAGAACGATATTGAGATAAACGCGCTTCAAAGGGCCTCGACGGTTATCCTGCAAAAATCCTTAAGAGAAGGTTTCGGCCTCACTGTCTCCGAAGCCTTATGGAAGGCGAAGCCGGTTGTCGCATCCAATGTCGGAGGCATACCGCTGCAGATAGCGCATAAATATTCGGGCTTGCTTTGCCATTCGATCGAAGGGGCAAGTTTTGCCGTAAAACAGCTGTTGAACAGCCCGGAATACGCGCGGAGATTGGGCGAGAACGGAAAAGAGCACGTAAGGAACAATTTCCTGATAACGCGCCATCTGAAAGAGTACATGCTGTTATTCCTTTCGCTATACCATCCGGAAGACGTAGTTTATTTATAAAAAGCAAGGAGGGGTAGGAAGATGAAAAGGCTGTATGTGGCCGTTTTCCTTATCTTTGCCATGAGTTCTGCCGGCATTCCATCGTTCGCTGGGCAGGCAAATTTGCTCGTCAACCCGGGTTTCGAGAAAGTTGATCCTATGGGATGGGGCGGGTACGGCGACTCCGCATATGATACGGAGCTCTTCAGGAGCGGTAAACAGTCCGGCAAGGTATGGGCCTGGGATTATGGAGACGGGTTATTTGAGCAGTATGTAAAAATAGTCCCCGGGACGGAGTATAAAGCGAGCGTTTATGCCTTCAGCAAGCCCTTTGATGCTGTTTCCGGCGGCTCTAATGCGTGGATACAGATAGAATGGTACACTATCGATGACGTCGCGGTAAGCGAGCCGGTAAAGAGCCCTCCGATCACCGCCGCTAAGGCAAAGATCAAGGTGATCATACAGGCTCCCAAAAAGGAGACCGCCGGGTCATGTTATTTTGATGATGCCGATTTCAGCTCTTTGCCTCCCATGTAATTACGCCGGCCGGATTTCCCGGGCTTGACAAATGGTTGTATTGTGATATAATTTAATCCTATAGAGGCGCGAGGAAGCGCTTTGGTAAGGGAATATGGATAAAGACGTCCTTTTTGGCAGAGATGGTGCCTGGAAGGATGTTTTTATTTTGGACAATGGCGTTCTATGCCGGAGGTGACGGCAGATGAACGCCTTTTTTGTAATCGAGTGCTCAAAATCCGGGCATAAAATAATGGAAAATAGCGCTAAGAATGCGATAAATTTGAGGCTGCTGCTTAATAAACTTGACGATACGTTTATTAATGCCAGGATAGGCGCTATATATAAAATTGTCGTAGAGGCCGTTGAGAAACCGTTGATCGAAAAGGCGCTTGCGAGGACTTTCGGCAACCAGTTAAAGGCCGCCAAGATCCTGGGCATAAGCCGTAACACTCTGAGGGCGAAAATCACAAAGTTCGGCATAAGGGCGGAAAAATGGAAGATCTAAAGGAATATTCCCGCTTTCCAAAAATACAGGGGCTTTACGACCCGCAATTTGAACATGATTCCTGCGGCGTGGGGTTCGTCTGCGATATAAAGGGCGGCAAATCCCATAAGATCATCAAGCAGGGATTGCAGGTATTGAGGCGCCTGTCCCACCGCGGAGCGGTTGGGGCGGACCCTAAAACCGGCGACGGCGCAGGGATCCTGATCCAGATCCCCCATGAGTTCTTCAAGAAAGCCGCCGCAGATAATAATATCTGCCTGCCGGATCCCGGGCTGTATGGCACAGGCCTTGTATTTTTGCCGCAGGACGAAAAAGAACGCCGGTCCTGCAAGGATATATTCGAGAAGGCCGTAAAGGAAAACGGACAGGTCCTTTTAGGTTGGCGCGTCGTACCGACGGATAATTCCGGTATCGGACAGGGCGCGAGGAGCACCGAGCCTTTTTTTGAACAGGTTTTTGTCGGAAAGGGCAAGGATCCCGGAGAAGGGCTGGATTTCGAAAGGAAGCTTTATGTCATAAGGAAGCAGGTTGAAAACAGTATCCGCACATCCGGGCTGAAACAAAAGGGATATTTTTATATAACCAACATCTCCTGCCGCACGTTCTGTTATAAGGGGCTGCTCATGCCCGGCCAGGTTGAGGATTTCTTCGCCGATCTTAAGGATGAGAGCATAAAGAGCGCTTTGTGCCTGGTGCATTCGCGTTACAGCACCAATACCTTTCCCACGTGGGACCTGGCGCAGCCTTTCAGGTTCCTGGCGCATAACGGCGAGATAAATACCCTGCGCGGCAACATAAACGGCGTAAAGGCAAGGGAAAGGCTTCTAGCTAGCGAACTGTTCGGCGCGGATATAGAGAAGCTGAAACCCGTCATTGTCGAAGGGGGAAGCGATTCAGCCGCGATAGACAATTTCTTTGAGCTTCTCGTGTTGTCAGGCAGGTCCCTTGAGCATGCCATGATGATGCTTATTCCCGCTGCCTGGGAGCACGACAGGTTTATGGACAAGGAACTTAAGGATTTTTACGAATACCACGCCTGTTTCATGGAGCCGTGGGACGGCCCGGCCGCGATAGCCTTTACGGACGGGAAAAATATCGGCGCGGTCCTAGACAGGAACGGCCTCCGGCCCGCCCGTTATATCCTGACCAAGGACGACCTGGTGGTAATGGCATCCGAGGTCGGCGTCCTCGATATAGAGCCCGCGGATATCAAAGCCTCCGGAAGGCTCGAACCGGGCAAGGTGTTTTATATCGATACCGGGTCCGGGCGCATTTTGGGCGATCCCGAGATAAAGAAAAGCGTGTCGTCGCGCTGCCCGTACGGAAAATGGACTGCCGGGAATATGGTAGATCTCGACGGGCTTATAGGCGGCGGCCCCGGCGGTAAGAGATCCGAAGACATAATGGCAAGCCTGAGGGCTTTTGGTTACACGAGGGAAGACCTCAAGATGATCATTAAGCCCATGGCTGAAGAGGGAAAAGAGCCCGTCGGTTCCATGGGCAACGATACCCCCCACGCCTTTTTGTCGGGGAGGCCCCAGCTCCTTTACAATTATTTCAAACAACTCTTTGCGCAGGTGACAAATCCCGCTATAGATTCCATCAGGGAAAAATTGGTCATGAGTCTCGAAAGCTTCATAGGCCCCGAGAAGAATATCCTGGAGGAGACCCCGAAGCATAGCCATAAACTCAGGGTCAGGAACCCCATATTGACGGATGAGGAGCTTGAGAAGATACGCGATATCAGCGTAAACGGCCTCAGGACAAAGACGATATATATATTTTACGATGCAGGCAGCGGCAATGAGGGTTTTGTCCGCGCGCTGGAAAGGATCTGTTTCGAGGCGGAATACGCGATCGAGAAAGGGTACTCTTTCATAATATTGAGCGACCGGGGGGCCGATAAGGACAATATCTCCCTGCCGGCGCTTTTGGCCGCCAGCGCAATACACCAGTATCTCGTAAGGAAGACCATACGCTCGCAGGTCGCGTTGATTGTCGAAAGCGCGGAGCCCAGGGAAGTGCATCACTTCGCCCTGCTCTTCGGTTACGGCGCGGATTGCGTGAATCCTTACCTTGCCTACGAAACGATCGGATACCTGGCAGGAGAAAAGGAGATCAGCTTAGGCCTTGAAAACGCCCTGAAAAATTATAATAAGGCGATAACCGACGGCATATTGAAGATACTCTCAAAGATGGGGATATCCACGCTGAGGAGTTACCGCGGCGCGCAGATTTTCGAGGCGTTAGGCCTGGACAATGAAATTATCGACAGGTATTTTACCGGCACGGTATCGAGGATCGGGGGCGTCGGCCTCGAAGGGATAGCGGGCGAATCCATAAACAGGCACACGGAAGCTTATGCCGAGAGAAACCCGGAGATGTCAATTTTGGCGTGCGGCGGGATCTATCAATGGAAAAAAGACGGAGAATTCCACCTTTGGAATCCCAATAGCATTGCGGCTTTGCAGGATGCCGCGCAAAACAACGACCACGGCAGATATAAAGAATTCGCGCGCATGATAAACGACCAGTCGGCCAATCCTACGACCTTGAGGAGCCTGCTTAAGTTCAAGAAAAGCGAGCCGGTCCCGATAGGCGAGGTCGAGCCCGTCGAAAGCATAATGAGGCGCTTCGTAACGGGGGCCATGAGCTTCGGTTCGATAAGCGGCGCGGCGCACGAGACGATTGCCATAGCGATGAACCGGATAGGCGGAAAGTCCAACACCGGTGAAGGCGGCGAGGATCCCAACAGGTTTGTGACACTGCCTAACGGCGATTCTAAGAGGAGCGCGATAAAGCAGGTCGCCTCCGGCAGGTTCGGCGTTACCATAAATTACCTCGTCAACGCGGATGAGATCCAGATTAAGATAGCGCAGGGGGCGAAGCCCGGCGAGGGAGGGCAATTACCCGGGCACAAGGTGAGCGAGATAATAGCGCGGACCAGGTATACGACCCCGGGCGTTACATTGATATCACCTCCGCCCCATCACGACATTTATTCCATCGAAGACCTCGCGCAGCTGATATTCGACCTGAAAAACGCCAACCCTAAAGCGCGCGTGAGCGTTAAGCTTGTATCGGAGGCGGGCGTCGGGACCGTTGCGGCAGGCGTCGCAAAAGGCCACGCCGACATGATACTCATCTCCGGAGGGGACGGTGGGACAGGCGCGTCACCGAAGAGTTCGATACGGTATGCCGGGCTCCCTTGGGAACTGGGCCTTTCCGAGGCGCACCAGACGCTTATGCTCAATAACCTGCGTTCGAGGGTACGCTTGCAGACCGACGGCCAGATGCGCACTGGCCGCGATGTCGCGATCGCAGCTTTGTTGGGTGCCGAAGAATACGGTTTTTGCACGGCCGTGCTTGTCTCGGTCGGATGCGTCATGCTGAGGCACTGCCATCTCAACAACTGCTCGGTCGGCGTGGCGACACAGGACGATATCCTGCAGAAGAGGTTCAGGGGAAGGCCTGAATATATAGTGAATTATTTCCGTTTTATAGCGCAGGAGCTTCGCGAGATAATGGCGGGCCTGGGCCTGAGGACCATAGACGATATGATAGGCAGGACGGACCTCCTTGAAGTGAGCGGAGATATCGTCCCCTTAAAGGCTAAGGGAATAGACTATTCCAGGATTCTCTATAAACCGGACCTTCCCGAAGGCGCAGGAAGGTACTGCATGACCGGGCGGGAGAGCGGGTTGGATCACGTGCTTGACAGAAGGCTCATAGAGATGTGCAAGGATTCCCTCGATAAGAACAAGCCGGTGAATGTCTCGTCCGGCATCAATAACGCCGACAGGTCTGTAGGCGCGATGCTGAGCGGCGAGGTCTGCAGGAGATGCGGCGACGGCGCGCTGCTGGAAAACACCATAATGTGTAAATTCAGGGGCATCGCCGGGCAAAGCTTCGGCGCGTTCCTTGCGAAAGGCGTTACATTTGAGCTGGAGGGGATGGCTAACGACTACACGGGAAAAGGCATCTCCGGCGGGAAGGTCATAATATATCCGGACAGGGACGCGCGTTATGAGCCGGACAAGAACGTGATCATAGGCAATACCACCTTCTATGGGGCTATCTCAGGCGAGGCGTATGTATGCGGCATCGCCGGAGAAAGGTTTTGCATAAGGAACTCGGGGCTATATGCTGTCGTGGAAGGCGTTGGCGACCACGGTTGCGAGTATATGACGGGCGGAAGGGTGGTCATACTGGGAAAGACAGGCAGGAATTTTGCCGCCGGAATGTCGGGCGGGATAGCATACGTATATGATGAGGACGGGGCCCTAAAAGACAAGTGTAATACGGATATGGTCGAAATGGAAAAAGTCAAGGACGGTGATAAGGGCACGATATATAACCTGCTTCATAATCATTTCAAGAATACGCGGAGCAGGAAGGCAAAAAAGATCATTGATAACATGAACGAGGAACTTAAAAAATTCGTCAGGGTCATACCTATAGAGTATAAACGCATACTGGAAGGGGCATCCGATGGGTGATCCGAGAGGTTTCCTGAAATTAGCGAGGCAATGCGGCCGGTACAGGGAGGTTTGCGAGCGCATCCGGGATTATAAAGAGGTCCCCATGCTGCGCTCCGGGAAGCAATCGCAGGAGCAGGCTTCGCGCTGCATGGATTGCGCGACGCCGTTTTGCCATTGGGGCTGCCCGATCGGGAACTAT
>Ga0265297_10006962_pt1 | contig 15985 bp, 16 predicted proteins | sample Munlanlwell13791_FD_192502 | JGI IMG/M metagenome (GOLD analysis project Ga0265297, IMG submission 192502) | Leachate microbial communities from a municipal landfill in Southern Ontario, Canada - Leachate well 137-91 | ecosystem: Engineered > Solid waste > Landfill > Unclassified | place... | reverse complement strand
TTCATAAGTTTAGGGCTTATGGGTTTAGAGGCTTATTATCCGGAACATTCCCAGGGTGAGACCAATTTTTATTTAAATTTAGCCAAAGAACATGATTTGTTGGTTACCGGAGGCTCGGACTGCCACGGCAGCGCTAAGCCGCAGGTCCATATCGGTTCTGTCAAGATACCTTACGCTCTAGTGGAGCAATTAAAAGAGGCAAAGGAAAGATTGAGATGAAAAATAACCACGAATATTATATGAATTTAGCTATGCGGCTTGCCTTAAAAGGAAAGGGTAAGACGTACCCAAATCCTATGGTTGGGGCTTTGGTGATAAAAAATGGCAGGATTTTAGGAAGAGGATTCCACGCAAAGGCAGGTTTGCCTCATGCAGAGATTATAGCTTTAGATGAAGCCGGAAGGCATGCCAAAGGCGCGACCCTTTATGTTACTTTAGAGCCTTGCGCTCATTTCGGGCTCACCCCTCCTTGCGTAAACAGGATTATCGAAAGCCGCATTAAACAGGTAATTGTGGGTATGATTGACCCTAATCCGGTAAATAATGGTAAAGGTATATCTATACTAAAGCAATTTGGGATTAAAGTTAAGGTAGGTTTTTTAGAAGATAATTTAAAAAGTTTAAACGAAGTTTTCATAAAATATATAACCAAGAGGCTGCCGTTTGTTACGGTTAAGATTGCCCAATCATTAGACGGCAGGATAGCTACAAGGATAGGTGATTCTAAATGGATTACCTCGGATAAGTCGCGCGGGTTTTCCCACCGTATCCGTCAGGATTTTGACGCTGTTATGGTCGGCGTTAATACGGTGCTAAGAGATAACCCTAAACTTAATGCCTGGTTTTCTAAAAAGCAGCCGGTGAGGATAGTTGTAGACAGCCAATTGAGCACTCCTCAAGATGCAAATATTTTTTCAAAAGGTTCATCAGCTATAATTGCTACTTTGCCCACTAAATCAGGGCAGGAGACAGAGAATAGGAGGATATTAGCAGAAAAAGCCTGCGTTCTGGATGTCAAAGAAAAAAGCGGGCAGGTAAATTTGAAAGATATGCTTAAACAGTTGTTAAAGATGGGCATATTTAATATCTTGGTTGAAGGCGGCGGAACCTTAAACGGTTCTCTTTTTGACGAAGGGCTTGTAGATAAGGTTATGTTTTTTATATCCCCGAAGGTTATCGGCGGCAAAGATGCGATTGGTTCGGTGATGGGGCAAGGGGTTACGCGCGTTGACCGCTCAATAAAACTGAGAGGATTAAAATTAAGGCGCTTAGGAGAAGATTTCTTAATTGAAGGATATGTTAAATAGGGCCTGTTTCCCGCAGAGGTAGCGTAGGGTAACTACCCCTAAAGTAAACCTATGTTTTCAGGAATAATTGAAGAATTAGGAATAGTAAAAAGAATTTCGCGCACCGGTAACGCTACTCTTTTTGAAATCTCTGCCCTTAAAATTACTGAAGGCATAGAAGAGGGGGGTAGTGTTTCTGTAAACGGAGTTTGCCTTACGGTAGTTAAATCTGATAAGAGTTCGGTTAATTTTGAGGTTATTCCTGAAACACTCAAAGCGACTAACCTTGGGTCTTTAAGGATTAGCGAAAGGATTAATCTTGAGCGTAGCCTAAAAATGGGGGATAGGTTATCAGGGCATTTTGTTTTGGGCCATATTGATTGCCTAGGAATTATTCGTAAAAAAAACATTTTTTCAGGTAACTTAATTCTCGGAGTCGCTGTACCAGCCGCTTATATCAAATACTGCCTGCCTAAAGGTTCTATCGCTATTGATGGCATCAGCCTGACTATTCAGAAGGTAAAGCCGCCTTATTTTTATGTCTATATTATTCCGCATACCCTTAAAAATACTACCTTAAGTTTTAAGGGGCCCTCAGATAAGGTTAACGTCGAGTTTGATATATTCGCTAAAAAGCAAAGTTAGGTTAATTTCTAATTATTGCTAAGCATGCCTGTTTCTGGTATACTAATAAAATTATAACGGGGCGTGGCTCAGTTTGGCTAGAGCGCAGCGTTCGGGACGCTGAGGTCGACAGTTCAAGTCTGTCCGCCCCGACCAAATATTGCCACTTTTCTTATGAAGAAAGTGTTGCATGCCTATTATTCCGGCAGGGTTCAGGGTGTAGGCTTTAGGTTTACCGCTCAACGTATTGCCGGAGAGCTTAAGATAACCGGTTGGGCCAGGAATCTTGGTGACGGAAGGGTTGAAATAAAAGCCGAGGCAGAAGAAGGCAACCTGCAAAATTTTCTTTCACAGATTAATAATTCCTTTAACCGTTATATTCAGGATACGGAAATAAATTGGGAGCCTGCCACAGGCGAATTCCGGGATTTTAGAATAAGGTTTTAAATGCAGGATATTAAGAAAACCATAGAAGCATTAAGGGAAGAGATACGCCGCCACGACTATCTTTACTATGTCTTAAGCCAGCCTAAAATCTCTGATAAAGAATACGATAACCTGCTTTTAAAATTAAAGAAGCTGGAAGATGAGAATCCTAATCTTAAATCCGAAGATTCTCCTACTATGCGCGTTTCCGGAAGTATCCAGGAAGGGTTCAATACGGTTCGGCATAAAGAGAAGATGCTTTCTCTCGAAAATACTTATTCCTTTGGTGAATTAAAGGAATGGGAAGCCCGGGTACATAAGGGATTAGGGGAAGGCAATAAAATAGAGTATGTTGTTGAACTTAAGATTGACGGAGTAAGCGCCAACTTGACCTATAAAAAAGGCAGGTTGATTATCGGCGCAACAAGGGGAGATGGCGAGGCCGGGGAAGATGTAACGCAGAATTTAAAGGCTATCCGGGCCATCCCTTTAAGGCTTTTAGGGAAAAATATTCCTGAATTTATTGAGATACGCGGTGAAGTATATATGGATAGGATTGATTTTATCAGGTTAAACCGGGAAAGGGAGGATGAAGGTGAGGTAATATTCGCCAACCCTCGTAATGCTGCCAGCGGTTCTTTAAAGCTTCTTGACCCCGGACTTACTTATAAGCGTAGGCTTAATTTCTTTGCGCATTCCTTGGGGAAAATAAAAGGCCTAAAAACTGCTACTCACTGGGATTTTTTAGCTAAGTTAAAAGAGTGGGGTGTGCGGGCAAATATGCATTCTAAGCTTTGCCAAAATTTAGCCGAAGTGATTGAATACTGCCAAATGTGGGAAAAGAAGCGCGATAAGTTGACTTATGACATAGACGGGGTAGTAGTTAAGGTTAATGATATCCTTCAGGAAGAAAAGTTAGCCGCTACTTTAAAGAGCCCGCGCTGGGCTGTCGCCTATAAGTTTCCTGCGCGCCAAGCGACTACCGAAGTATTAGAGATAAATGTAAATGTGGGTAGGACCGGAGTAATAACTCCTACTGCCAAGCTTATGCCTGTTGAATGCGCGGGAGTAATTATACAGCATGCAACCTTGCATAATTTTGATGAGATAAAACGGTTAAAGGTAAAAGTCAGGGACCGCGTATTAATTGAGCGCGCAGGAGAGGTTATCCCTAAAGTAATTAAAGTAGTAGAATCCCGCGGTAAGGAAAAATTTAAGATACCGGATACTTGCCCGGCTTGCTTCGGCCGCGTAGTTAAAGAAAAAGAAGAGGATGTTGCTTACCGCTGCGTTAATCCCTTTTGCCCGGCACAGCTTGAAAGAAGGATTTTCCATTTTGCTTCGCGTTCGGCAATGGATATCGAAGGCTTAGGCGAGGCAGTAATCTCCCAGTTGGTAAAACTAAAATTAGTAAATAATTTTTCCGATATTTATAAATTGAGGCAGGTGGATTTGGAGAAATTGGATTTATTTAAAGAGAGAAAGATTAATAATCTGCTCTCTGCCATTTACAAGAGTAAATTGCGTCCTTTGCCCCGGCTCATCTATGCTTTAGGTATTCGCCATGTAGGGGAAAAAGCTGCTTTTGTTTTGGCTAAAGAGCTTAAATCTTTGGATAATCTACTAAAGGCAAAGAAAGATGATTTAGAGAATATACCTGAAATAGGCCCGGTTATAGCTGGTTCAGCCGTAAATTATTTTGCGCAGAGCCAGACTCAAAAGATGATTAAGGATTTAAAAAAGGCAGGGCTAAATTTTACCGAGGAAGCTCTCCTGATTAAGGAGACGGCTTTAACCGGAAAATCCGTAGTTTTTACCGGAGAGTTAAAGGATTATAGCCGTCTTGAAGCCGAGGAATTAGTGCGTAGGTTCGGAGGCAACCCTTCTTCCTCGGTTAGCAGGAATATTGATTTCTTGGTGGCAGGAGAGAATCCTGGCTCTAAGCATGAGAAGGCTAAAAAGTTAGGGGTCAAGATTATTAACGAAAATCAATTTCAGGAGATGTTAAAATGATAAAATTAAAACAAAAGTCAGCGTTGGTTTTATCTTTTATACTTTTGGCTAATTTAACCGGCTGCGAAGCATTTGTACGCAAGTTTACGCGGAAATCAAAAAAAGAAAAAGCCCCGGAGGAGATGGTGCTTGTCCCTGAAGAATGGAAGGGGCCTAAAATGACTAAAGAAGAGCTCTACAGGCAGTATTATAACTTTTGGCTCTCCTGGCAGGATGAATTAATCAGTTCGCTCTCGCAGAGAGCCTCTTTAAAAAAGAGAATTGATTGCGTAGGACAGGCAATTAAAAATATCCTGGGGATGCGCTCTATGCTAAACGAAACCCAGCAAAAACAACTGGATGTTTACTTAAGGCAGATGACCGATTTATCAAACGCAATTAAAGCTGATATTTATGGCACCTCTAGTAATCCTAACCGGCAAAATGCAGAAAAGGTAAGGAGGAATATATTGCAGTCATTTTCTTATCCCGATATTAAAGGCGACATGATATGATCTTAGAGACAATACCCGTTGGTCCAATGCAGGTTAATTGTTACCTCTTGGCAGCTAAAGAGGGTTCCCAGGCTATAATCATTGATCCGGGTGATGAGGATAGAAAAATCCGGCAGCTATTAAACAAGCATAAGTTAACCCCCGGAATTATTATCAATACTCATGGCCATTATGACCATATAGGAGCGGATGACAAATTTAATCTTCCGGTATATGTGCATAGGCTGGACGCGCCGTTATTAACAGAGCCGATGCTTAATCTATCGGGTTTATTCGCTGTTGGCTATAAAGTTAGGTCCGAGATTAGGTTTTTGGAAGACGGGGAAATTGTTGCTTTAGACGGCATAGAATTAAAGGTGTTGCATACTCCCGGCCATACGCCAGGAGGGGTTGTTTTGTTAATGCAGAAGCCTGATAGAAAAATAGCTTTTACCGGAGATACACTATTCAGCCAAGGAATTGGCCGTTTTGATTTATCCGGAGGAGATGAAAAAACACTAATGAATTCTATAAAGAATAAATTATTAACCCTGCTTCCTGAAACTGAAATTTTTCCCGGGCACGGGCCTTCCTCTACGATTGGAAAAGAGAAGAAAAATATCCTGATATGAAAGAGCTAATTGATACGTTCCTTAATTATCTTTCAATTGAACGCGGTTTAGCCAATAATACGATTATCTCTTACCGGGAAGACCTGAATAATTACCTGACTTTTATCGAAAAGAAGAAGATTGATTCGCTTTCAAAAATATCCAAAGATAACATCACTAATTTTATGCTTGAGCAAAGAGATAAGGGGATTGCGCCAAATTCTGTGGCCAGAAGGCTGGCAGCAATAAGGATGTTCCATAGGTTTTTAGCCCGTGAGAGAATCCTTAAGGACGATCCCAGTACCTTGATAGATTCCCCAAAACTATGGAAGAGAGTCCCGGATACCCTCACTGTAAATGAAGTTGAGGCTTTAATCGCCCAGCCCAATGTGCATGATACCCGGGGGATAAGGGACAGGGCGATACTAGAAACGCTTTATGCTACCGGTATGCGCGTATCTGAAGCAGTAAATTTGAAAAAAGATAATATAAATTTAGATATTGGGTTTTTGCGTTGCATCGGCAAGGGGAATAAAGAGCGAATTATCCCTCTGGGCAAGAAGGCGATTGCCAGCGTAAACAGGTATCTTAAGGCATCTCGGCCGAAGTTTCTTAAGAATAAGGAATCCGAGTTTTTGTTCGTAAACCGTTCGGGGAAAAAGATCTCGCGGCAATCTTTTTGGAAGATTATTAAGAAATACGCAAAACTTGCGCGGATTAAGAAACCGATTAAGCCGCATACCTTAAGGCATTCATTTGCCACGCACTTATTAGAGCATGGGGCGGATTTGCGTTCCGTCCAGGAAATGCTGGGGCACTCTGATATCTCGACAACCCAGATTTATACGCATATAAATAAAGACAGATTAAAGAGTATACATAGGCAGTTCCATCCGCGTCCATAGAAAGCAAGAGGTCGCATGTAGTTATTATAGGGGCAAATATGCTAGGAATATTAGGTAAAATACCGGTAGAGTTAAAAAGTATAATAAGCAAGCTGCGGGAACAGGCTTTATCCCAAGGTTTAAAGTCATATCTTGTTGGCGGATTTGTGCGTGACCTTATTTTAGGGTTTAAGAACCTTGATCTGGATATTGTAATAGAAGGTGATGGGATAAAGTTCGCCGGACAGTTTGCTGATTCGCAGGGAGGGAGGATTACCGCGCACAAGCGCTTCGGCACAGCTACAGTTATATTAACAACCGGAGTTAAAGTTGATTTCTCCAGCGCCAGAAAGGAAACTTACCTTAAACCCGCGCATTTGCCGGTTGTCTCTCCGGGCTCGTTGAAAGATGATTTATTCCGCCGTGACTTTACGATTAATGCCATGGCTATAAGTTTAAATGAGGGTAAGGTTATTGATTGTTTTTGCGGCAGCGTTGACTTAAAGCACAAAAAAATCCGCGTCCTGCATGATTTAAGCTTTAAAGATGATCCTACGCGGATATTAAGGGGGATACGTTTTGAGCAGAGATTTAACTTTAGCATCGAGCCTTTAACGCTTAGCCTGCTTAAAGAAGCGGTTAATCTTAGATTATTGGAGAGGGTTCATCCGCACCGTATCCGCGATGACTTAATCTTGGTGCTAAAGGAACAGAATCCCCTAAAAGAGATTAAACGGATAAAAGAACTGGCAGGTTTTAACTTTATTCACCCTAAGCTTAAGCTTTCCGCGAAAACCTGCGGATATTTAAGGTCTTTAGCAGAAGAGATTAGCTGGTTTAATAATAATTATCCTAAGCGCAGGGGCCTTGATACTTGGTTAATTTATCTCATAGGTTTGCTTGACTCTCTTAATCCCGGGGCAATCAGGGATATTTGCGAAAGGCTCGGATTACGAAAAGGCGAGGAGAAAAGAATATTAAGTTACAAACAGGCCAGGAGCGCCTTTATTACTGATTTAAGTAACCCTAAGATTAAGCCTGCGAGGATATTCGCTTTATTGGAGCCCTTAAGTTACGAAACAATTATCTCTTTAAAAGGCAAATATAATAATTCAGTATTAAAACGGCATATTGCTGATTTTTTAGAGGTTTATAACGGTATGTGTATTCTTGTATCGGGAGATGACCTGCATTGTTTGGGGCTTCCTCCCGGGCCAAGGTACCAGAAGATATTTACGCAGGTTTTAAATGCTAAACTAAACGGAGAAGTTAAGAACAAAGAAGAAGAACTATACCTAATTAAAAAATTACTAAGGAACAGGAGTTTAAGCTAAAATGTCAAGACAGGATAAAGTAGCTGAAGCGATTCGTCAGGAGGCAAGCGTTATTATACACGATAAACTAAAAGACCCGCGTTTAGGTTTTATAACCATTACCAATGTTGAGATTACCCATGATTTAAGGTTTGCTAAAATATTTTTTAGCGTGTTGGGCAATGACGAAGCTTATAAGAACACTAAACAGGCCCTTGATTCTTCTTCAGGGTTTGTGCGTAAATTAATCGCCCAGAGGTTAAACTTAAGATTCGCACCAGAGATCGCCTTTTACGAGGATAGATCAACAGAATATAGCGTGCGCATAGAAGAAGTATTAAATGAAATAAAGGAGCATGATGAACAGGAGAAGCCTAAAAAAAGTCGCCGCAGCAATAAAAAAATATAAGCGTTTTCTTATTACGACACATACCAGCCCTGAAGGCGATGCCTTAGGTTCCGAGCTTGCTTTTTACCGTTTATTAAAAAAAATCAAGAAGCAGCCGTTCATTCTAAACCAAGACCATTTGCCGCAGGAATACTATTTTCTTCCCGGAAGCCAGTCTATAAAATCCTATAAAAGTATTAATCAGTTTTGTTTTGATTGTATGGTAGTCTTAGATTGTTCGGATTTAAACCGCACCGGAAAAGTCTACAAGTTGAATAAACAGAATAGGCCGGTTATCAATATAGACCATCATATAAGCAACAATAAATTCGGGGAATTCAAATGGATTGAGCCTTTCGCTTCTTCTGCTTCAGAGATGGTTTATCTGCTTTATAAGGAAATGCATGTTCCTCTTGATAAAGAATCGGCTCTGCTTTTGTATGTCGGGATTATGACTGATACAGGCTCTTTTCGTTATTCAAATACCTCCGGATTTACCCATAAGGCAGTGGAAGAATTAATGCTTTTTAACCTCGATATCCGTAAGATCTACCGGGATATTTATGAAAATATCTCTTTCCCTGATATGCAGTTTTTGATTAAGGTTCTATCCGGCATACATAGGAGTAAAGATGGCCGGGTTGCCTGGGTTGAAATCCCGGCTAGGCTGTTAAAAGGGAGAAAAGTTTTTTTTGATTTAAGCGAACATATCTTAAGTTTTTTACGCGCGATAAAAGATACGCAGGTAGTCGTTCTTTTTAAGGAAAATTTTAGCGTAAAAGATGAGATTCGTTTTAACTTAAGGTCAAACGGGCCAGTGGATGTGAATAAGATCGCCCAGCACTTTGGCGGCGGCGGGCATAAGACTGCGGCCGGATGCACTATAGCAGGCAAGCTTAAGGATATCCGCCGTAGAGTCATATCTAGAATACTCCAATCCTGAAATGAAAGTTATTTACGGCATAAATAAGGTTCAAAGATTCAAAAGGCCGGTAGTGGCGCTGGGGGTATTTGATGGCGTGCATCGCGGGCATAAAAAAATACTTAAGGCAGCTGTGGCAAAAGCGCGTCAGATACATGGCGCTAGTATTGCCTTAACATTTTGGCCGCATCCCCAGAAAGAAGAAAGCCTTTATTCGTTAGAGCATAGGTTGCGTCTTATTGCGGAATTAGATATTGATGCGTGCATAGTGATTGATTTTAGCCGCCACTTTTCTAGGATCAAGGCTTTGGATTTTGTTAAAAATTTCTTGGTTAAGAAAATATCAGTAGAATATATTTATACAGGGAAGGATTTTAGGTTCGGTAGGAAAGCAGGAGGCTCATTTTCTTTGTTAAGGGCCTTAGGCAGAACATATGGTTTTAAGGCAAAAGGTTTTAATATTGTTAAATATAAGGGTAAGCCCATAAGCAGTACTTTGATCCGCCGGATGATAAAAAAAGGCAGGATAAGAGAAGCCGAAAGGTTATTGGATCGGCCGGTAAGTGTTCTGGGCACTGTTATAAGAGGTACAGCCTTGGGTAGAATATTGGGTTTTCCCACGGCAAATATAAATCCGCATCACGAAGTGATTCCGGCTGAAGGCATCTATGTGGTGACGGTTGTCCTAAGAGAGAATAAGCTGAGGGGGGTCTGTTATATCGGTAAAAGGCCTACCATTAACCCCCGGAATAAAAAGAAAAATATTGAGGTGTATATATTAAATTTTAATAAAAATATCTACGGTAAATACTTAGAGATTCAATTCCTAAAAAAGTTACGTCCGGACAAAAAATTCCCTTCTTTGGCAGCCTTAAGCGAACAGATCAAAAAAGACATAATCTCTGCTAGGGCAATCCTCTTTTAACCTCTTTAAATACCACAATATATGGTTATTTAAGTTTTAAATATCCACTACCTCTTGTTTTATAATAAGTTAGGTAAAATTTTTTCTTGACAAAGCGGGGTATTTTCTCTATACTTGACCTACAAGTGGATTAAAGTGGAGTATAGTGGAAGGAGATTAAGCCATGTTCTATGGCGAGTACCTGCATTCTATAGACCGTAAAGGTCGTCTAATATTGCCTGCCAAATACCGCGAAATTGCCAAAGCGCATTTTATTGAGAAATTTTTTGTAACCCGCGGCCTAGATGGCTGCCTTTTTATGTTAAGCGAAGAGGAGTGGAAGACTCAAGAAAATAAGTTTAAGTCTATTTCTTTCACTAAAGCTGAATCGCGCAAATTCAACCGGCTTTACTTTTCCGGAGCAGTGGAGGTAAATTTTGATACACAGGGCAGGATCCTCCTGCCGCAATATTTAAAAGATTTTGCCCAGATAAAAAAAGATGTAGTTATCGTAGGGGTCGCTAATAGGATTGAAATTTGGGCTAAGGATAAATGGGACGAGTTCTACGGAAATTCAAAGCAGTCTTTTGAAGAGATTGCTGAAAAGTTGATGGATGCTTAGGACAAATTTTCATACTCCCGTAATGTTACGGGAAGTTTTAGATTATTTAGATTTAGAGCCGGGGGACACAATAGTAGATGCTACATTGGGGACCGCCGGGCACTCTAAAGAGATATTAGGGCGGATCCTCCCTGGAGGAGGGCTCATTGGTATTGACCGCGATGAAGATTCTTTATTGGTCGCGCGCGAGCGCTTAAGTGAATTCGGGTCCGCTTGTAAATTTATCCATGGTAATTTCGTGGATTTAGATACGCTTCTGGCAGGCTTAGAAATAGAAAAAGTTGACGGCGTATTATTTGATTTAGGCATTTCTTCGTTTCAGCTTCAGGATACAACGCGCGGGTTTAGTTTTCAAAACGAGGGGCCTTTAGATATGCGTATGGATAAAGACAGCTATATATCAGCTTACGACTTAATTAATAATCTTAATGAAGAGGAGTTATCTGCCTTACTCTGGAATTTCGGGGAAGAGAGGTGGCATAGCCGTATCGCCAGCATATTAGTGAAGGAAAGGCAGAGGCAGCCTATCGCTACTACGCTAGAATTAGCTAATATCGTATCTAAGTCTATACCTTCAAGGTATCGTAATCGGCGCTACCGTATACATCCGGCAACCCGGACATTTCAGGCAGTGCGGATTGCCGTAAACAGGGAATTAGAGATTTTAGAAACTGCGGTTAGCAAGGCTATGGCAGCTTTGAAGAAAAATGCAAGGATATGCGTTATCTCATTCCACTCGTTGGAAGATAGGGTAATAAAGTTTGCGTTTCGTAAGGCAGAAGCTGCAGGTTTTATAAATATATTAACACCTAAGCCATTAACTCCGGCTCAGTCTGAAGTTTTGGTTAATCCGTCAAGCCGTTCTTCAAAACTAAGGGCGGCAGAAAGAATTTAAGTATATGAGATTAAACAAATTTTTATCGGTAATTATTTTTGTTACCTTTTTCTCGGTGCTTTATGTTTACCAGCAAAGTGAGATTATCCGTTTAGCCTACGCCGGGCAAAAACAATATACGGTATTCCAGGATTTATTAGATAAAAATAGTATTTTAAGGTATAATATTGAAAAGAATTCTTCGCTGGTTAATATCGACAGCAGCCTCTCAAATCGCTCAGATTTTCAAATGCCGGATAGATATCAATTCGTAAAACTGGTGCCTACGCCGGCAGGAGTTACTTTTGTCGAAACAGCAGGCAACCGGCAAAATTTACTGTCCCGTATTTTCGGTTTGAACAGGCAGGCAGAAGCAAAAACTGTCAATCCATAAAATTTTATTAATTCAAACTTAATGTGTATATAAGCAATTATCGCCGTAAATGCGAGGCGGTATTCCTATTTTTCCTCCTTTTTTTAATTGCCTGCGCCTTCAGGCTAATCTATATTCAAGTCTTCCGCTCAAATTATCTCGGGGATATTGGTAAGAAACAGCATAACCTTTTTGCGGAGATAGAGCCATTCCGCGGAATAATTTATGATTGTAACTTAAAGCCCCAAACCCTTAATCTTCCCGCGGATTCTCTCTATGCTGACCCTAATATGATGAGCAGTAAAGAAAAGGAGAAAGCTATCCTTCAGTTATCTGGTATATTAAACTTAAACCAGGATTATTTAAGAAGCAGGCTCTACCGTAAGAAAGCCTTTATCTGGATTAAACGCAAGATAAGCCCGGCAGAAGCCGAAGCGGTTAAGAAATCAAAGATTAAGAACTTAGGTTTTGTAAGAGAAAGTAAACGTAGTTATCCCAATACTTATTTGGCTAGTCAGATTATTGGATTTGCCGGGCTTGATAATACGGGATTAGAGGGGATCGAGCTTTATCTGGATCAATACTTAAGAGGTTCGCCGGGTTGGGGCATATTTTTGCGCGACGCGCGGCAATCAAAACTGGATATTTATGAAAAGATGGTTTTACCTAAAGACGGGATGGATATTATTTTAACTATCGATCAAGTTGTACAATATATAGCGGAGAGGGAGTTGGAGAAGGCGTATAAGGCTTACCATGCTAAAGGCGCAAGTATTATTGTTATGGATCCATATACCGGAAGGATTCTGGCTCTAGCTAACCGCCCGACTTATGATTTAAACGAGCATAAGGATGTCAGTAAGGATCAGAAACGAAACCGGGCTATATGTGATTTATTCGAACCGGGGTCTGTATTTAAAGTTGTTACTGCTTCTGCTGCGTTAGAGGAGCAGAGGCTAAGCGAAGAGGATAAGATATTTTGCGAAAATGGGGCTTATCGTGTGGCTAATCATACTTTACACGACCATGTCCCGCACGGATGGCTTACTTTTAGGGAAGTCATTGAGAAGTCAAGTAATATTGGTACTACGAAAATCGCTCAACTGCTCGGAGCAGGCATAGTATATAAATACATAAGGTTATTCGGTTTTGGTTCTAAATTAGGGATTGACCTTCCGGGCGAAATATCCGGAATGATTAAGGAACCGCGTTTTTGGTCCAAGACTTCCATAGGGGCTATTCCTATAGGGCAAGAGGTAGGCGTAACCGCCCTTCAGTTAGCTGCTGCGCTCTCTGCCATTGCTAACGGGGGGCAACTAATGAAGCCTTATGTTATAGAGGAGATTAGGGATAAGCAGGGCGTAGTTATTAAAAGAAACACTCCTGTTTTAATTCGTAAAGTTATTTCTGCGGATACCGCAGCAAGGGTAACTAAGATGCTTACCGGGGTCATTGAAGAGGGGACAGGCAAGATGGCCCAGATCCCGGGCTTAACTTCCGCAGGCAAGACCGGGACTGCCCAGAAATTGGAATCCGACGGAGCGTATTCGCACGATAAGTTCGTCGCTTCTTTTATCGGCTTTGCTCCGGCAGAAGAACCGGTGGTAACAATTATAGTCTCTATAGATGAGCCGCGCCCTTACTATTTTGGGGGGGTAGTAGCTGCTCCGGTATTTAAGAATGTCGCCGCAGATGTGGTAAGATATCTCAAGACAAAGCAAGTATTAGCTACTCAAATGAAATCAAATGCAGATAAAAGGCCTCGTTAAGCTAATCAAGGTCGGTAAAATTAAAGGGATGAGTTGTAATTCTCAAGCCGTAAGAAATGGTTTTATTTTTATCGCGGTAAAAGGAACTAAGGAAGATGGCGGTAGGTTTATTGATGAAGCTATAGCAAAAGGCGCAAAGGCTGTAGTTTGCGATCTAGGGGTTAAAAGAAACAATTTAACCGATATCCCCCTGATCAGGGTTAAGGATACGCGTTTAGCGGCAGCGCGACTGGCCGCGGAGTTTTACGGCAATCCATCCCGGAAGTTAAAAGTTATAGGCATCACCGGGACTTGCGGTAAGACCACAATTACCTATATATTAGAAGCGATGTTAAATGAATCTGGTTTTGAAACTGCAGTCATAGGTACAGTAAATTATCGTTTTAAAAATAAAGTCTTGCCGGCAAAGAATACTACCCCTGGGCCTTTGGAGCTTCAGTCTTTAATGATGGGTATGGCCAAGGAGAAGATTGATTATGTTGCCGTTGAAGTATCATCGCATGCCCTAGATCAGGCCAGAGTTTCTGGCATTGATTTTTGTTCCGCAATATTCACAAATCTTACCCAGGATCATCTCGATTATCATAAGACTATAAAAAGTTATTTTTTGGCTAAATCCAAACTTTTTAGTGGGCTTTCTAAAGAGGCGTTTGCTGTTTTAAATTATGATGATAAATATTTTCCCCTGCTTAAAGGATTAACCAAGGCAGAAGTTATTACTTACGGCCTAAGCGCTGGTTCGCAAGTAAGGGCAGAGAATATAGAATACGGTTTGAAGTCTACGAAATTCTTATTGATCCTGCCTAGCGGCAGGCAAAAGATAGAAACTACGCTTATCGGCAGGCATAATATTTATAATATTCTGGCTGCCTCTGCATGGGGTTATAAAGAAGGTTTACCGTTAAAGAAAATAAAAACTGCGATAAATAATTTTCGTTTTGTCCCGGGAAGGACGGAACCAGTAAGTTGTAAAAAAGGATTTTTTGTATTTGTAGATTACGCGCATACTGAAGATGCCTTAAGGAATGTGCTTGTTGCTTTAAGAAATTTATCATCCCGAAGGATTATTACGGTATTCGGGTGTGGGGGAGAGCGTGACGCCTTAAAGCGCCCTAAAATGGGCAAAGTCGCCACTGAACTTTCTGATTTTGTAATAATCACTAACGACAATCCGCGTTCTGAAAAACCAAAGCAGATAATCAGGGATATAGAGAGAGGGATAAGAAAGAAAAATTACTCTATTGTACTGGATAGAAAAGAAGCGATAAGGCAATCTTTGTCTCTAGCCAAAAAAGGTGACATTGTATTAGTTGCAGGTAAGGGGCATGAGGGCTATCAAATTCTGGGGGATAATATTATACGTTTTGATGACCGGAAGGAAATAAGTTTATGTTTAAAGTCCATGAGTTAGTAAAGGCAGCAGAAGGCAGGCTGATTTCAGGGGGCCAGGATATGCCCGTTAAAGACATATCCATTGATTCCCGCAGGGTTAAAAAAGGCGAAGCCTTTATTGCTATCGCAGGCGATAATTTTGACGGCCATGACTTTATTAAAATAGCGATAAAAAAAGGCGCAAGTTGTATTATTGCTGAAAGAAGATTAAGGGGGGTAAGCGGCGTAGCTCTGATTAAGGTTAAGGATACTGCTAAGGCATTAGGCAAGATCGCCCAGTTTAACCGCAAGAGGTATAATATTCCTGTTATTGCAGTTACCGGCTCAAGCGGGAAGACTACGACCAAAGATATGATTGCGCGGGTTTTGTCGCAAGGGTTTAAGGTGCTCAGCAATGAAGGGACCAAGAATAATCATATTGGCCTTCCGCTTACGCTGCTTAAACTGGATGAATCCTATGATATAGCGGTATTAGAGATAGGGACTAACCATTTTGGGGAAGTCAAATACTTAAGCGATATAGCCGCTGCTAATATAGGGGTAATTACTAATATCGGTCCGTCTCACCTTATGTATTTTAAGGATTTAAAAGGGGTATTCAAAGAGAAACATGATTTGATCTCAGGCCTTACGCATCCGGCTATAGCAATATTGAACGCGGACGATAAATACCTAAGGAAAGAGTTGTTAAAGGATGACAACAAAATATTTACTATCGGGATAGGCATAAAGAACAAAAGCGACTTTTCCGCTTCTTCTATAAGGCATAGCTTTGGCAAGCATAGTTTTAAGGTAAACCGGAGATTAGAATTTGCTTTAAGCGCTTTGGGGTATTATAATATCTATAATAGCTTAATCTCTGTAGCGGTAGGCACGATTTTTGGCATAGGATACCGGAAGATTTACTCGGCGTTATCCAGTTTTAAGCTGCCCCGGGGCAGGCTCAGCATTATTAATAAAAAAGGGATTAGGTTTATTGATGATACCTATAACTCCAATCCGCTTTCTTTGAGGCAGGCTTTAGATTTATTTAAAAAAATTAAAGTTAAGGGGAGGAAAATTGCCGTTATAGGAGATATGCTGGAGCTGGGGAGAGAGAGCAGGAAACTGC
>Ga0265297_10006961_pt1 | contig 15986 bp, 15 predicted proteins | sample Munlanlwell13791_FD_192502 | JGI IMG/M metagenome (GOLD analysis project Ga0265297, IMG submission 192502) | Leachate microbial communities from a municipal landfill in Southern Ontario, Canada - Leachate well 137-91 | ecosystem: Engineered > Solid waste > Landfill > Unclassified | place... | reverse complement strand
CTCTATGTGTGAAATCACATCAACCGCCTGTTGCGCATTAATGGTGTACACGCCACCAACAGGAATAAATAGGATATCCGTTCCTTCAATCCGCTCAAGCTGTTCATCGGTTAACTTTGTTGTACCCAAATCACCAAGGTGGGTGACAAACATGTCTTCATATTCTACGGAAAAAATTGTATTTTTTCCTCTTTCTTTTCCTTCTTGCTCATCGTGAAATGACGACAACCCATAGACAAAAATTCCTTTCACTTCATATTCGCCGGGAGAATCAATAACAAAGGGGTTTCCCGAAATAGCCCCAATATTATTATGATCGTCATGATCGTGTGTCACACATAACACATCAGAAGAAAGCTTCGGGAGTTTAAGTCCGATGGATGGATTATAGGGGTCAAAAACAACCGCCGTATCTTTGCTTTGCAGACGGACGCATGATTGTCCGTACCAGGTAATTATCATGGATTTTTGAATAAATAACGTGGTTAGTGTACCTGAAATATAGCCTTTTGTAAAGAAAAATAGGGTCTTACAGGATAACGCAAAAAAGTTGATTTATGCTGTTTTTCCCATCTCTTCTTCGGGCTCCACATCGGGCTCATCAGGTGGCTGATTTTGGTCATCAACCGAATTATCGGCATCAGCAGGAGATGCCGTTTCTTCTGCTCCCTTATCTTGTACTGGCGTAATTCCAGCTTCTTCTTTTAACCGACTAATTAACGGATTGACCGTTGCTTCGTCTGGCGGAGCCTGCATATTTTCATCAAGTGACCGAACAGACGAGTCCTGATTATTTGTCATTTTTCCAATTGAACCATGAGCCATGGTTGGAATATGCAGATTTTTTTGCTGGGTACCACCGGTTTGCAAATGACCTCCCTGTCCAGCCGGACCTTGCGGTCCTATTTTTTGCCCAGGCGCGCCTCGTAGCTTAGCTTTCTGTTTTTCTTCAAGCTCAATTTCACGAGCGCGCCGCCATTTGTTTAATTGCGCCAACGCCCTTTTCCGATTTGCCTCCTTTTCAAGTTCTTCTTTACTCGGACCAATTGGAGCTTCGGCTTTTAGCTCTTCTGTCGCCATGGATTGATACATGTGTTCAGAACCGATTTTAGTAATTTTGCCTCCTTCAACCTTAACTCCTTCTTTTCTTAGCTTATACTCGTCCATCTTATAGACGTCTTTTTTCTCGGCTGCTTCTTTATAAAACGCTTCGGCGGTTTGCAACGCTTGATGTTTCTTTATGATTCCTCCTTTATTAAAGCCGAGCTTCCTGCGAAGCAGCGGATTGCTGCTCTGTTGAAGCTGCTTTTTAAAGGATTGTTGGGAAAAACGCTGCCTCGTACCGGCCTTAAATACGGTCCCGCTTAATTTTTTTTGTAGTGTTTTCCCGCTGACTGCGCGTCTAAATACATTTGGCATATCCTTATTATAGACGGAATTATTTATTCCGTCTCGGAAATCCTCATGGACTTGCGCAAAAAACGTCTTTACGCTACACTCAATCAGCTTTAATAATTATTGATCCCTTTCTGGGCATTTCCATGCCATATTTCAATGGAAAAACCCAGAAAACCCTTTATACGGGGGTTAATTGTTTCTCATTATGACAAAAGATTTCAGCGCATTGCTTGATTCAGACCAGGCACCAGAACTCCCTAAAGTTGGAGATATAGTAGAAGGAACTGTTATTTCGGTTTCTTCAAGTGAAGTCCACATCGACATTCGTGGCGTTGCATCTGGTGTTATCCGTGGACGCGAGCTTTTTGACGAATCCGGAGAATATTCAAACCTCAAAATCGGCGATACCGCAAAGGCGACCGTCCTTGAGCTTGAAAATGAATATGGCGAACTTGAGCTTTCCTTCAGCCATGCCGGACACAAAAAAGCCTGGGATGAGCTCTATCGCTTAATGAAAATTGAAGATGCCATTGAAGTTCCTGTCGTCGAAGCAAATAAAGGCGGGCTTATGGTGCGCGTCAATCGCGTTGTCGGCTTTTTGCCTGTTTCTCAACTTACCCCAGAGCATTATCCGCGCGTTGAAGGCGGAGACCGCAACCGCATTTTAGAAATTTTGCAGCAGTTTGTCGGAAAAGGATTAAAAGTCAAAGTAATCGACGTAAACGAAGTCCAGGAAAAACTCATTGTGTCCGAAAAAGCCGCGTGGGAAGAAAAGCAACAGGAAATCCTTTCAGATTTCAAAGTCGGTCAGGTCGTGAAAGGCAAAATCACCGGTATTGTCGACTTCGGCTGTTTTGTTGAATTCGGCCAAGGACTTGAAGGATTGGTTCACATTTCAGAACTCGCCTGGCAGCGCGTTGACGACCCTCGGGATTTTGTAAAAGTCGGACAAATGGTTGAAGCAAAGATCATCGGCATCGACGGAACAAAAATTTCTCTTTCCATCAAACAACTCGTCGAGGATCCATGGAATCAAGCAGTTGAAAAATACAAAATTGGCGATGTGGTTGAAGGAAAGGTGTTGAAACTCAATCCATACGGTGCGTTTGTCCAGCTTGACGAACAAATCCAAGGGCTCGCGCACATCTCAGAGCTTTCTGAACAACGCATTTCTTCGCCTGCAGATGTCATCAAAGAAAACGAAACAAGAAAATTCAAAATTTTGTCCATTGAACCGAATGAACATCGTCTTGGACTTTCCATTAAAGCGTTAAAAGAAAAAAAGTCTGCAAAAAAGGAGACCGAAAGCCCTGAGGAACCAAAGACGCCTGTCGCAGAGAAACAAGAAGATGAAAAAAAGGAAGAACCAAAAGTGAAAGAGAACGACTAATGCGCTTGTATCATACCGTGCGCCCTCATATCGTCATGCGGACGCCACATGTGATACACTACATTCAAGACTAAACGTATGAATAATTTTCTTCGCAGCTTCGTCATTTTCTTCATTATCTTCATCGCTCTTGCGGGGGTATTTTCGCTTTTTTCAGCAAACAACAAAACGATTGAAACGATCGGGATTGGCCAGCTTGCGGAAAAAATCAAAAACCAAGAGGTCAAAAGTGTCCAAATTAACGGGGATAAACTGAATATTACACTCACCAACAATACTGAACTTCAATCACTCAAAGAGCCTGAAGAATCTTTAAGCACCATACTGAAAAATTATGGCGTCGAAGCTGGACAACTCTCGTCAGTCGACATATCAGTGAAAGAACAATCAAGCTCTTCAGTATGGCTCGGTACGATTCTCCCTATACTTATTCCAACGGCGCTTGTTGTTCTTTTCTTCTGGTTTATTATGCGCCAAGCCCAAGGCATGAATAATCGCGCCATGTCTTTCGGCCAATCAAATGCAAAAGAAAAACAAGATGAGGCAAAAAAACGGCAACGCACAACTTTTAAAGATGTTGCGGGGAGCGTAGAGGCAAAACAAGAGCTTACCGAGGTTGTCGATTTCTTGAGTCATCCAAAAAAATTCACCAGTGTCGGGGCAAAAATCCCAAAAGGCGTACTTATGGTCGGGCCCCCAGGAACTGGTAAAACGTTAATTGCAAAAGCGGTCGCCGGAGAAGCACGGGTTCCTTTTTTAAATATTTCAGGGTCGGAATTCGTTGAAATGTTCGTCGGTGTCGGGGCATCACGCGTTCGTGATTTATTCAAGCGTGCAAAAAAAGTCGCACCGGCAATCATTTTTATTGACGAAATCGACGCAGTTGGAAGACAACGTGGTGCAGGACTTGGCGGAAGTCACGATGAACGCGAACAAACATTAAACCAAATCCTTGTCGAAATGGATGGCTTTGATACCGACACCACGGTCATCGTTATTGCAGCAACAAACAGGCCCGATGTACTTGATCCGGCATTGCTGCGCCCAGGACGATTCGATCGGCAAGTAATTATTGATCTTCCTGAAATCAATGAGCGTGAGGAAATCTTAAAAGTACACGCAAAAAATAAACCACTCGGGCCAGATGTGGATCTTCGTGTTGTTGCGCAACGGACTCCCGGATTTTCTGGAGCTGATCTCGCAAATCTTCTCAACGAAGCGGCTATTTTAACGGCGAGAAAAAATAAAACAACCATAAGTCAACGCTATTGTCTTGAATCAATCGAAAAGGTCATGCTCGGACCTGAACGTAGATCGCGTGTTATTTCTGAACATGAGAAAAAAGTGACCGCATATCACGAAGCAGGGCATGCGCTTGTTGCACATGAACTCCCACACGCAGATCCTGTGCATAAAATTTCAATCATTGCACGCGGACGCGCCGGCGGATACACACTTAAACTCCCGGAGCGCGATAAGCGGCTGCACACTAAACGAGAGTTCACCGATGACCTTGCGGTTATGCTTGGCGGATACGTCACGGAAAAAATTGTTTTTGGGGATGTCTCAACTGGCCCATCAAACGACCTCAAACAAGTAACATCGCTTGCACGATCTCTTGTGACCCAATTTGGCATGAGTGACAAACTTGGGACGCGGACATTCGGCGATAAAGAAGAAATGGTTTTCTTGGGACGCGAAATCCACGAACGACGCGATTATTCCGAGAACGTTGCTCAAAAAATTGACGAAGAAGTCTCCCGATTTATTGCGCACGCATACAAAACTGCCGAAAAAATTATTACCACTCACAAAACAAAACTTGAGGCTATCTTCAGCGCATTGATGGAAAAAGAAACACTAGAGCGTGAAGAATTTGAAAAAATCGTAGGCATGCCTTCTGTCCCAAAAGCCATAGAAGCGTAAGATCTAGTTGCAAAAAGCTTAAAAAACCTCTACGATAGTAGTGTCACATTAAGGAGGACATATGTATAAAGACACTATTCGAAAAGCATGGCAGATTACCTGGAATCATAAATACTTTTGGTTTTTTGGCTTGTTTGCGACCATTTTATCATCGGCAGGAGCAAGCGCGTGGGATCTCCTTGTTACCAACACCACTCGTGTATTCGACCAACCACAGTTTTTTTCAAATCTGAAAATTCTCTACTCCTCAGGAACTCTTGGGTTAGTATACGATAATGTGCTCACCAATATTACACATTTTTGGAATCTCTCACCTGGTGTTCTTGTTTTGCTCATCCTTATGCTCGCCCTGCTGGCACTTGCGATATTGTCCCAAGGTGCGCTTATTCATGGCGCAGCAAAAATTGATGACGGACAAAAAACAGACATTCACACTGATTTTCAAGCGGGCCGCTCATCGTTCTGGAGACTTACTGGTCTGCAAGTTATTTTCCAGCTCGCCATGTATGGATCGATTTTTGTCATCGGTGCGCCGCTCATTTCACTGTATTTGGCAAATGGGTCTGAAACACCAGCATACATCTTTTCATTCTTGAGCTACATCCTGCTTCTCCCTTTAAGTATCGTTATTTACTTCATTCTTTTATACGCTTCAATTTATACGGTCATCAATAAAACAACAATCCGCACCAGTATCGTTGAAGCATGGCGCCTATTTAGAAAAAACTGGCTTGCAAGTCTTGAATTCGCGTTTATTCTTTTCTTAATAAATATCGTTATCGGATTTATTTTTGTTCTCATTTTAGCGGTTCCAGCAGTTATTATTGTCCAAAGCCAGGTCGCCGTAAATGCATTTACCGTCTGGAGTCTCGTACTCATGCTAGTTATTTTCCTTGCTTTAAGTGGTATTTTAACAGCTTTTCAATTCAATGCGACGGTTCTATTCATGAAACGTATTTCTGCCGAAAGCCACTCTGGTTGGCTACACAGAATATTTGAAAAACTTTTCAAAAAAAATCCAGCGGCTATACGATAATCATCTCCTCGTGCCCAATCATGCATAACATGGTATAGGGACTTGTTTTATGATTGGAAATGTGTAAGATGAAGGCACCTTACCAATTATTATACGGGCATGTAGCTCAGCGGTTAGAGCACCACTCTTATAAAGTGGGGGTCGATGGTTCAAATCCATCCATGCCCACCAAGCGACATCTTCTTCATGTAAGCATGCACGGCAAGACACATAACGTATGTGTGTCATTTTATTTTATGTATGCTATACTTAAAATATCTTTACATATCGTTTTCATAAAAAATTATTTCTGGTATACTTTCTTATGTAAACGAATTATCTTTTCACGGAAGGGAGGTGGGAAATATGGCACGAAAAAAAGCGAAGAAAGCAAAAAAAACAAAGAAAGTCGCGAAAAAGAAAATTGCAAAAAAGAAAGTCGCGAAGAAAACCACAAAGAAAAAAGCACGCCGAAGAAAATAATTTGCTTTCAATCTTCAATACGCAACAGCACTTGGCAGAATATGCACAAGTGTTGTTGTTTTTATGGTTACTGAAGCGCCCTATACTATTTCGTGTGGACTCTTGCGTTCATTTTGAATGACGAGCGCAAACAATATCCAAAAAAGTACAGCTAAATCATTTTTAAAATAGGGGGTATCCACAATTCCGTGGATCAAAAATGCTGTTACTGCACCAAGTGTCGCAAGACCAACAAGCCATTGTATGCTCCCGTACTGATTTCTTCGCAAAGCGCGTATGGACCCACGAATCCAGAGCACAAAAATCCACAAAAATGCGGCTATACCATACAACCCCATTTCAGACCAAAGCGTCAAATATAAACTATCGGGATTTGGAAATAATTCCACATGCGATGCATCACGATACTGATTATATAAAACAGGAAACCCACCGAGACCCGCTCCAGTAATCGGATGATGCATGATAAGTCTCCATGTCCCCTGCCACATCACTACACGAACGTCAGTTGATGTATCTGTTCGAGAAAAAACTTTTTGAATCTGCGTCTGCACGGTAGGCACAAAGAGTGCTCCAATACATGCGAGTCCAAGAATTGAAACGACCAGAATCCGTCGCCGAGAAAATAAAGCAAAAAGAAGAATACTCACTGCAACGCCAAGAAGCGCTCCTCGATTCACGGACAAAAATAAACTTAAAATCCCAAAACCTGCTGCGAGCCCATACCCCAACAATCTTCGCCTCATACCCACTCGAAGCGAGCTCATTGCAAAAACAACAAACGCGAGTGAAAATGCAATGAGTTGATCAGAAATTTTTCCAATGGCAGTTGGGAATGGATACACGCTTGTCGCCCGTTGAGGAACCTCATTCGCATACGGTTCTGGGATTTGCATCCATCCGAGAGTCTGCGCAAATGCGGCTACGCTGATAGAGAGCAACAAAATAATTAATCCCCAATGTATGTATCGCTGATCTTTGTGAGTACGAATAGTATTCATATACACGAGATACACAAGAACTGGTTCAATAATGTATGCCTTCCATAACCCCAGGCCGGCTCGCACATCTGCGGATACTGCCATTGCGATGGTTCCTGCGACAACAAAGGCGAGGATTGCCCAAACGTACGGAACGAAAATTCGTTCATGCCGCATCAAAGCCTGCACAATCCAAACGATGGCGAGGATAAGAATGCACGCTTCAAGTAAGGTGAATGGAATGTCAAAAGCCATAGAACGAATCTGGTAGATGGGCACAAGCACAACGAGCACCGCAAGACTAAGGGGTCTTTTTACCCATGCAAGAAAAGCAAATGCAATACCTATAATAATCAAAGGGGTCATGTTTTTTTCGGTAACGGTTTAATAAGCGCAAGCCCCAATCCGATACAAAACCAGATGTGCATAATATACAAAACAGAAAACGTCATGTACTGGGCGAGGATTGCAACAAACGCAGCACCCACTGCCAGCAAAAGACTTTTTTGAAGTACATCTTTTTCTCGCCAATACGCCCGAACAACAGCAAGAAACACATACACACAAAGCGTCAAAAAACCAAGAATGCCTATAAGCCCCTCTTCTGCCCACACTTCAAGATAGATATTATTCACAATTAACCAACCGCCAAAAGGCTCCACTAAAGGATGCGCGGCAACTGCTGGACCGAAATTACCCGGGCCAACACCAAGTGGATTCTGTTTAATAATTTCCCACGCTTGGGACACCGTAGACGCACGATCCGCAAACGATGCCCCACCGAAAAGATCTGTTGCCTGTCGGGTAAATGTTTGGATGCTTAGTGTTTGATCTCCGGTCAATGACAGAGCATACGTCACCGCAAAAAACGTCACCACGACTAACACAACGCCCAGCACTATATATGATGGTTTTATAACATGACGAAAAAGCGCGACAACAAGGATAAGCACGAGCAAGACTGCGGCAATATATGCGGCACGCGACAAAGTGAGTACAAATGCAGGAAACGCGAAAAGAAGTAACACCGTCGCATACGACATGAGTTCGCGTTGTTTGCGAATAAGCACTACGATACTGATCGCAATGGGAAGTAAAAGATAATTTGCAAAATACAATGGTTCAAGTGCGGTCGATTGTACGCGCGGAAACCCAAACACTTCTTTTGTATACATATCACGCAACCCAGTAATGGTCTGCGGCAAACCGGCCAAGTCCCCTGCAAACTGAAATAAACCGAATGCTGATGTCACAATTGCCCCAAGAAGTAGCGCTTTGGCCGTCATTTCGATTTTTTTCCTTGAATCAAGCAATGTTGGCAATAAAAACGCAAGCAACGCCGTAAAAATCATAAAACCCAAAGAGGTGCTTGCGCGAAAAAGATTCAATGCATGTGGGAGCGCGAGACACGCTCCAATAACAAAAAGCAAAAGAGGAATATGGGCCCCGCGAAATTGTATCCGGATTTTTCCAGCGAGTATGTATACGAGAGTCACGATTAATGTGATCCCCAAAATCACCTGACTTGCGCGAACGGTAAACCCTGATATATCAATTGAGCCAAAGCGTTCAAATGGTAATGCTGCTGCGATCACCGCAACACCAACCCACGGAGCGCGGATAATTTCGATAACCACAATACCTACCGCAACAGCACCTAAGCCCATGGCAAGACCTGTAAGCCCAAAGTACGCAAAACACGCGGAAACAAAAACCGCAGCTCCGCACGCCCACCACTTCCAAGCGTCAATGCGTTTAAGAAAAATGGTAGGGATGAAATCCTTCTTTATATCTTCGAATGCCATCATAAAATCCTTTGAATGGGGTGGTAAAGCCGACAGACTTGCCCTTTCCATACCATAACATACAGGCGAGAATCGGTCTCAATTTTCGCACAAAAAACAATGGAAGTGCAAGTCGCGAAAAGTGGGTAAGCTGGAAAAGTAATTCATTTGCAAAAAAATCTCTATACCAACTTATGCGGTCGGCGCTTCTACTGCCCCCACGTTGAAATGCCAGATGGATAATCTGAAGTTTAGGCAAATAACGGATCGGCCCCCGATTTTGCACAACCCGCAAAGAAAAATCTGTTTCTTCACGCATCGCGTTCCCAACATAACGTGAATCAAACCCACCAAGGCTGATAATAACTTCTTTGCGATACGCCACTCCACCGCCTCGGGGAGCTTTCACGTCTTGCTCAACACCATGCGCATATGGCAGCACGCGTCCCGACCAGGTAATGGCCATCACTTTGGTGCTCATGTGTTGATTCTCCTTATTTAATTCTTTATTTTTGTCTTCAATGGTTAATGCGGCGCCCGCATAGTCCGATTTTTTTGAAAAAAAATCCATAAGCGACTGAACAAGATACGTATTAGGAACTTCAACATCATCGTCTAAAAATAAAATGATCGATCCTTTCGCAGATTCAACGCCAGCATTGCGTGCAAGCGTAGTGCTTGGAACATCCTGATGGATATACACGATGTCAGTGTCTTGTGCCAGCGAAGCATCTGGAAACGTGGTTTGATCAACGATGATTATTTCCGTTCCCTTATATGATTGGTTTTTTAGCGACTGAACAAGCCCGCGAACAATATCTTGCCGATTCACCGTAGGGATAACGATAGAACATGCTTGAGCCATATATTTATTCCTCTCGGGATATAATAGTTTTTAACATTGAAATATCAATTGCTTTACAGGCAAACATGCACCCGATATACACCGCAGCGCCCAAAACCGCAGAAATAACAACGTGCAGCGATTGCGAAAAATAAAGAACCCCTCCCATCACAAGACTGCACACAAGCACTTTCCCCAACAAACGAAATGACGGTAGTACGCGCGCGCGCTTCCAGATCATAACAAACCCGGCAAGCATAATGCTGCCCTCGGTTACCACCGTACCAATTGCCGCGCCATACGCGCCATATGTCGGAATCAAAAGAAGATACAATACGATACCAAGAATCGCAACTGATAAATACGCCCAGACCATTCGTCGCTGTTCATTAATCGCCGTTACCGTATATCCGGACAATGATCCAAAAAACAGAAACAAAACGGCAAGGATTAAAATACGAAATAATGGTGCAGCGGCGGCATATGCGCTCCCTCCAACAAATACAATTAACGGTTCAGCAAGAATCAGTCCTCCAATCAATAATGGAACAGCTCCCATCAGAAGAACGTCAAAGGCACGTTGGAATACGACACGAAAACGATCCCAGTTTACAAACGCCACGGCCGAAAGAACGGGCATCACCAACCCAATAAACATATTAGGGAACGTCACAAGAATTTCTAAAATTTTGTATGCAGCCCCGTACAGTCCGACTTCTTCTAATGACCGGAATACTGATAAAAAAATGGTATCAAGCCGGAAATACAATAAATTAAGCACAATTGAAATAGCAATTGGCCATGTTTCACGAATCAGATACTTCCAGTACTGATAATCTTTTCGCAAATGCAAGCCGATAAAGCGTCGTGAGCGCAAAAAAATGATGAGCATATTTATAACACTCCCCGCCACGACGGCAAAAAGGATGTTCGAGAGCGATGGATTATGTGCGGCAAAATAAGCGACACCAGCGAGCAATACAACGCGACCAGCAATTTCTCCCACGACAACCGATACCATGCGTAATGCGTGCTGAAAAACCGACACCAGCACCTGCTGAATTGCAACGAAGAAAAATGACACACTGATAATAACTATCCCTACCTGTATATCTCGGCTATAGGGAAAGAAAAATGACGCAACAACGCCAACCCCCAACAAAACGAGAGCAGCAATAATACGCAGTGACAACGCATTCCCAAGAATTTTTTCTTTATCAGCTCCGGGTTTTGCAATCTCCCGCAAAACGATGAGATACAACCCTAAATCTGCAATAACGGAAAAAAATCCAGTGTAAGCCATGACGGTTGTATACGCTCCGTATGTTTCAGGCCCTAAAGCGCGCTGCAAAATCGCAACAGTTGCAAAACCTAAAATCGTTGCGATGCCTTTTCCAACGATTTGCAATATGGTATTTCGTCCAATTGAGCGTGCTAATGACACAGGCGTTACGGTTACCAATAGTTGTTTCATCCTACCATTTCATGGGGCTAAAAATCAATCGTCGCAATGCTGCGTCAGCATCTGAATGAACTTTTATGGCAGGAATATAAGACTTGGATTATACTGGATATATGACACGTACACTACTTGCTATTTCAGATATCGACTGGGAACACATGCTTCAAGAATTGAATAATTACCGAGAGGGAAAATTCTGGAGAGATTTTACATGGCACGGATCACGCATGGCTGTTATTGATGCTCCCAGATTTTTTAAAATGCATATTTCGGATGATGATTGGGCTGCTATGGCTCGCGAGCTCGAGCAACATCGCGCAAGAGGTTCATGGGATGCTTTCGCTGCCCGTCTTTCCCGTCTCAAGCTAATGATGCCTGATCGGGTTCAAGCGATCGCCGTGTCAGAAAATGAATGGCAGTCCATGTATGGTATGCTTGCAAAGTATGTTGTCCAACAAAACTGGACTAACTTTGCATCCCACGCACACCACATTAAAATCATTCATCCGGAACGCTTTGATTCGATGAAACTTCGAAATCAAGATTGGGATGGCATGGTAATGGCACTTGAACGATTCCGCACAAATACAGAATGGAATCATGTCGCTAAACAAGCCAGCTACATGAAAATTATCGATCCGGGACGTTTCGTAAACATCGCCATTTCTGATGATGAATGGAATCGCATGATCGAAGTACTTGAAGCCGCAAAAAATGGAAATTACTGGGGAAAATTTGCAGCTCAAGCCTCACGATTGAAAACTATTTCTTCACCAACGTAATCGGCCCCAATGCTTGATGCGAAACAGGCAATCCACCTTGAATCGACTTGGTGTTTTTTGGCGAGTGGTCAACCAATAAATTGCTGATTTCTTTTGCAACAAGCTCTGGATCTTGGATGTCTTTAAAAACAAAATTTTCTGTTTCCGCTGCCGTTTGAACTTTAATGTCACCAAATTTCATAACCGTTTGCAAAAAACCATTTGTTTCGGTTGTCACGTCTTGAATGCGTGATAATTCCTGCTCAGACACCTTGCGGTGAAACATTCCCGCATGCTCAATCTTCATGATTCGTTTTGTTGTCACCACCCACACATCAAGATAATAATCGAGCCACAGAGTAAATAATCCTCGCAGCCAAAAAAGATACAAAAGTGAAACGGCAAGAACAAGAATGATTCGAATAAAACTGTCTCCGTCCTCGAATACACTAGTCTGGGTCGCGAGCCAAATCCAAATAATTGGAGGAATAAACCCGGCAATGACAAACCAAAAAATGTGATTAATCAAAACAATCGGATGACGCCGCAAAAACAATTTTACCTCTTCGTCGACCGCGAGTCCACCAAAATGCAAATGGTGAGGAACTTGTGTATTCATACAAACATTTAAGGCAAAGAATTACGCAATGAATTTGTTGATGGAATAGTCAGCGTCGGACTGTTTACGTTCATTGAGTCGCGCCAATTCACATCACGCAATGACCATCCTGTGCCAATAATGAGGCACGTTGATAAAAACAAATATACAAACACGAGAACCAAGGGCAGTCGTGTCCAATAGGCGTAGCGCAACACGTTATAAATAGTGATAAGGCTATAGAACACCCACACCAAAAAAAGGATGAAATACACAGCCGCGAAAATAATAACCGGGATACTCATATATCTAGTATACCGCATTTATGAATCTTTCGACCACCGGCACTTACACAAGGGTGTGTTGAAATGCGGGTGGAGGTGTTAATCCTAGGTGCGTATACGCAGCGTCTGTCACCGCACGACCGCGCGCGGTACGGATAAGCAACCCCTCTTGCAAAAGAAACGGTTCGTACACCTCTTCAAGCGTCGACGCCTCTTCACCGATTGCAGCCGCAAGCGCCTGGATCCCGACTGGACCGCCTTTATGTTGGGTAATAATAATTTCAAGGATTTTACGATCAACCGGCTGCAAGCCCCGGCTATCGATCGACATCATTGCAAGTGCCTCTTCAGCAATTTCCCGTGTGACGCGCTGATGGTCTTTCACTTCGGCAAAATCTCGAACACGCTTTAATAATCTATTCGCGACGCGAGGTGTACGCCTAGAACGTGCCGCGATAAGCTCTTGGGCTGGCTGGTCCACTTCAATATGCAAAATACGGGCCGAACGATCAATAATGCGTTCAATATCTTTGTGCCGGTAAAACTCCAAACGATACACGCTGCCAAAACGATCACGAAAAGGACTTGAAAGAGACGATAATTTTGTTGTGGCTCCGATCAGTGTAAAATGAGGCAAATCAAGCCTTAGTGTCCGCGCCCCAGGCCCTTTCCCCAAAATCAAATCTAACGCAAAATCTTCCATCGCAGGATACAGTACCTCTTCAACAGTACGATGAAGACGGTGGATTTCATCAATAAATAAAACGTCACCGTTTGGAATATTTGTCAGGATCGCAGCCAAGTCGCCAGCGCGTTCAATTGCTGGTCCGCTTGTCACGCGAATGCCAACACCCATTTCTTTTGCGATAATATGCGCGAGTGTCGTTTTGCCCAAACCTGGACTCCCATGCAACAACACATGCTCAAGCGGTTCTTTCCGTTTTTTTGCGGCTTGCAGAAAAATATCCAAATGTTTTTTTACATCATCTTGGCCGATATATTCTTCCAGCGTTTCAGGACGAAGCGTCATATCGAGCACCTGATCTGCCGCTTGATATGTTTCCTCTTCTGCTTTTGGAACGTGTTTAGTGTTTTGCCGAATTGCCATAGTGTTCTTTAATAAATGTCACCAATAAATTTACTCCGGAACCTTTTGCTCCAGGAGCAAGATTATCTTCAGGTAACACGGTCATCGTTGATGCAATATCAATGTGCGCCCATCTGTCCGTTGGGGTAAATTCCCATAAAAACATACTGGCGGTTATCGTGCCTCCAAATTTTGTTTTGGTAATGTTGGCAATGTCCGCAAAATCTGAAACAAGGTCCGCTTTATATTCTGGCCATAAAGGGAGTGGCCACACGCGATCCCCCGACATCTCTCCGGCAGCAATAAGTTGGCTGGACAATTTTTTGTCCGGACTTAATAAAGCCGAAACTCGCTGACCTAAAGCAACGAGCGTCGATCCGCTTAGTGTTGCAACATCAATAATACATTCGGGTTTAAATTTTTTTGCATACCCAAGCGCATCAGCAAGGATGATTCGGCCTTCTGCGTCCGTATTTTTTACTTCAATAGTCTTTCCGTTATATGAACGCAAGATGTCACCAGGACGATATCCGGAACCGCCCGGCATATTCTCTACAGCTGGAATAAGACCGACAAGTTTTACGGGAATTTTCAATCGAGCTATGGCAGCAATCGCATGGATCACCGCCGCGCCACCAGACATATCAAGATGCATCTCATACATGCTCATTTCTGGTTTGATATTTAATCCACCAGCATCAAAGGTCACGCCCTTCCCAACAAACACAACTGGTTTTGTTGATCGTGCTGAAGAGTGGGTATACTCACACACAATAAATTTTGATTCTTCGCTACTCCCTCGTGACACACCCACTACGCCTCCCATACCCAAGGCCTTCATCTGTTTTTCTGAAAGAATAGTCACATGAAAACCGCAGCGTTTTCCAGTACGTTGAGCATGCTCTGCAAGAACGGTTGGAGTCATGTCTCCGCCGGGCGTGTTGGATAAATCGCGCGCGACATTAATTTCTTCAGCGATAATCTTCCCTTCGGCAATACTTTTTTTTATTTGATCCGGATGCGAAATCTGATGTGGGAATACAAGCTCTACAGATACTCGTGGTGGTTTTTTCTTGATATGCTTACGATACGAAGAAAAAGTATACAACGCCATAGGAACATGCTGTGCGGCAAGAAAAGCAATCGTTATATCGGGGATTGAAATATCGGGAATAATATATGCTGCTGTTTGTTGATGTGCATCAGATAGTGCTCGAGCTGCTGCACGAAATGCGCGCATGAACACCAGTGGGGATGCATCTTTTTTCTTTCCAATATTTACCACGACCACAACATCAATCGATGCGTCGTTAATTGGAAAAACTCCAACCTTTAATAATTCGCTAGGAAAATGTCTAGCGATTCTTTTTAAAGCTTTTTTTAACCGCGCAGGAACTTGAAGCGTTTGTATGGTGTCATTATGTCCTTTATCAAACACAAATACCGCGAGACTGCGCGTAGTCGATCTAACTTTGGCGGATGATATAATCGTCATAACCGTTTGGATAGTGTACCAAAAAAAGAAGCAAAAAGCAACGGCTCTTGACAAGGGCAAACCAATATGATACCATCCTAAGTTCTTTAAAAGATAATCTTTTGCAACCTGCAGCCACGACAAGCATGGGGGTTTTTTGAAGGAAAACGCGGGGTTACCTACGTCTTCCCTTACAATGAATTTCCTTGGCTGCAGATTGTAGCAGAATATCTCAATCGCATTTCATCACACCCCCCTCCTACATTTTTGGGCGCGGGGCCTTGTGTGCACGTTGACAATTCGCAACCGTAAACCTTCTATAGAAAAGAAAGGAAGTATATGGGAAACATTACACCGGGAGGCGTTGCTTTCGGCATCGCCCTCATAATTGTTGTGTGTGTCCTGCTGAAAATTGCAGGGCGCGCAAAACAAGACGCGACCGGCAAATAGTGCGAAACCAATAACCCTGATTTGGAGGATTTATGTTCCACTTGGACACA
>Ga0265297_10006960_pt1 | contig 15991 bp, 13 predicted proteins | sample Munlanlwell13791_FD_192502 | JGI IMG/M metagenome (GOLD analysis project Ga0265297, IMG submission 192502) | Leachate microbial communities from a municipal landfill in Southern Ontario, Canada - Leachate well 137-91 | ecosystem: Engineered > Solid waste > Landfill > Unclassified | place... | reverse complement strand
CATTGAAAGTAATGGCAATGGTGTCATCAACGTCGATAAATCCCTCTTCACCGCCGTCAGCCACTTCAATTTCCGTAATATACGGGTCGCCGCCGGAATCATAAAACGCACCGCCGAAAGTGCCAGTCGGGTCACCAATGCTTGAGTCAGATTCCATCTCGTTGCCGTCATTATCTTGAATGGTGCCGCCAATCTGGGACGCATCACTGAAATCTTCTTCGGAAATTTCAACATCACTGCCGCTGGTTAAAACAATTTTTAAAACCTTCCCGCTTGAGCTGAGATCAAGCTTGACGCTGAAAGTCTCGGAATTATCAACCGCGCCCATGTCAAAAGAAGCGATGTTGGTGATGGTGATTTTGCCGGAAGAAGAAACCCGAACGCCGCCGGTATTAAGATAAGAAACATTGCTGATATAATCGCCCAAGTCCAAATCGCTGTCGATTGAATCGGGATCGATTGCCTCGCTGAAATTAACGGTAATGGTGTCCCCCGTATCGATATATCCCGCCTCCCCGTCATCAGAAACTACAATTGAAGTAATATAAGGGTTGGTAGTCTCCGCGCCGCCAAAAGTGCCGATTGGATTAGCAATACTTGAATCAGCCGCCATTTTATTGCCAGAAACATCTTTGACGGTACCGCCGATCTGAGCCGCGGCCGAAAAACTTTCTTCGGTTATCTCAACATCGCTGCCGCTTGATAAAGTGATGGTTAAAATTTTGCCAGTTGAGTCTAAGGCAAGCTTCACGCTGAAATTTTCAGCATAGTCGACTCCACCCATATCAAAAGAAGCAATGTTGGTAATGGTTACTTTACCTGACGAGGCAAGATTAATTCCGCCGGTCTCTGAATGGGTAACGTTATTAACATAACTTCCCTTGGCCAAATCGTCATTGATTGAAGCCGGATCGATTGCTTCGCTGAAATTAACGGTAATGGCGTCTCCGACATCAATATAGCCGGAAGCGCCGCTATTGGCCGCTACGATTGAAGTGATATAAGGGTCGCCGCTTGTGGTATTGCCGCTATTGCTATTCACGATTTTGCACACCCGATCCCGGCTTAAAATGGTGCATTTCCCGGTCCGGGCCTTCATGGCGCTTGCTATTGACAAGCCATGATTAATTTCAATCGTATCGGTGGCTTCAACTTCATTGTCGGGATTATATTCGGAAGCGCTGTTAATTGGCGTGCCAATTTTATAATTGACAAAGAATGAATCTGCCACATCATCAATTAATAAATTCCAACTATCACCGTAAAGCGCTTTAGCAATCGCTTCTGTTTTAACCCAGTGCAAAACGCCATCATTGGAAACAGCATAAATTTTTGGATCAGTCTGGATTTTAATAAGTAAAACGCCGGGGCGATACAAAACATTGCCAACCAACGGAATATCGGCTAAGTCAGCCATGCTTATTGAAGTAACGTCGCTGAAATCAGGAAACCAGGTTTTATAAGTTTGTTCGTTCGGAAAAACATAGCGGTTTCCGTTTGAAGCGACATAATAAAGCCCGGAGACACTGCTGGTTTTTACGATTTTACCGATATAACTGCTTGACGCCTGGACAAAATCAGTAGCATAAAAACACGGGCAAAGGGCAAAAACGATAGCGATGACAAAAGAGATGATTTTTTTTGACATATTTTTGATAAATACACGGGCAAAGCAAAAAACTGCCCTTATATTAATTAATACTAAAAATAACGCTATTTTCTTTCACTTTTTCGCTTAAAATAAAATTATCAATACTATAATTATAAAACAATTCCATCCTTATGGCAAAATATGATTGACCTTATTTCAGGGTTTGAAAAATAAGATCTATTGTCTCGTCAAGATTAAAAGTTTCCCGCTCTTTGGTACAGGCCTGACTTTGTTCTTCGGGATAATTAGCGCAATTATTATAGCGCAGGGTAAAATTCAAAGAAACCAGTTTGTCATTTCTGACTGTAGAATAAATATAAGTGGAATAAACGCTGCCAGCCGCACCCTCGTGCCTGACATCAATACAATAAGTTCTGCCGTTAAGGCTTTGCTGGCTGATTATTTCAAGCATGCTGCTTTTTTCCAGGGGCGTTTCTTCACAAGAATAAACTTTTGATTCAATTGTAACAATCGGCGGCCAGTCAACAACAGAGATATAGCGGGTGCCCAAGTCGGTTGGGTATTCGAAAGAAATACCCTGTTTTTTGTCGCTGAAAATTTCAAAGCCTGATTTAACGGTTTGGCTGATAGGCTTTTTTGTCTGACTAATATCAGATTCCTTAATTAGTGAAGGAGCGTTTGATTCTTTGATTGCCGAGTAAAAAGATAAAAACAATATCAGTAAAATCACCAGGCCAAATAAAACTAAAGTGCTATTTATTTTTAATTTTTTATTAATCAATTTTACTGCAAAATAAACCAAAGAAATTAAAACTAAATATAATAAGTAATCAAAAATAACATAATGATAAAGGCTGCCCGGCGAAAAAATCCATTTGTCGATAAAAAAGCCGTCAATAACATCTTTAATCTGATGAATTAAAAACGGATAAGGCCAGCCGTGCAGATTGCTTTCAATTGTCCCGCCGATTTTAGTTTTTACTACTCCCAGGGAAAAAATCATCAAAAGCGCTGGGCCAATAACGATTATTACTTTGTCCAATTTATTTTTATACAAAGCATAAAACCCTTTCAAAACTATGCCCAAAAGTCCGCCCAGAAAGCTGTTGAAACAAAAAAGCAAAGCCATTAAAAGCGAGTCCGGCAAAAGCCAAAACCAAAACGGGAATGACGAGTCGCCGAGAAAAATTGAGCTCAGATACATTCTCAAAGAGACAAAAAACATGGTTAAAAAACCAAACACTAAAGACCCAACCAACAATTTATCCAAAAATTTATAAGCACTTTGTTCTTTCTGGATAAAAATCATAAAAGCGCCGGCCAAAAACAAATAGGGCAAAAACAGCAAACTGCCTTCAAAAATCAAAAAACCAACCATTGAACAAATAATGGCGCAAATAATTGCGGCTAAAATTACCGGTTTAAATTTTTTTATTTTTATCATTGAATTTAATTAACGCAAAGTCCAGCCGCCGTCAACAATAATTGTCTGACCGGTGATATAGCTGGCTTTGTCCGAAGCCAAAAAAACCACGGCATTGGCGATGTCTTGTGGTAAACCCATTCTGGCCAAAGGAATCATCTTAATAGTTTGTTTTCTGGTTTCTTCAGCCGCGGTTCTTGGCTGGTCAGGATTACTGGCCCCTGGCGTATCAATTGCCCCCGGCGCTACGGCATTAACCGTGATATGTTTTGGGGCCAATTCTAAGGCTAAGGCGCGAATCATGCTGTTAATACCGCCCTTAGAAGCGCAATAATGAACCAGGCCTTCAAACCCAATAAATGAAGCCACTGAAGAAATATTGACTATGCGTCCGCCCTCGGCCATGATTTTGGCCGCTTCCTTTGAACATAAAAAGACGCTTTTCAAATTGATATTAATTACTTTGTCCCAGTCTGACTCTTTCATTTCAGAAAATGGGACAAACGGAAAAATTCCCGCGTTATTGACTAGAATATCCAGCTGGCCGAATTCTTTGATTGTTTGCTTGAATAAATTTTCAACTTCGGATTTATTTGAGACATCACATTTGATTGCCGATGCTTTAACACTAAGTTTTTCCAATTCTTCAACAACTTTTTCACAGTCTTTCTGGTCGATATCTGAAACAACAACATTACATTTTTCAGAAGCTAAGGCCAAAGCAATACCTTGGCCAATCCCCCTGCGGGCACCGGTCACAATGGCAACCTTGTTCTCTAATAGCATAATTTTTATTATTAATTTTAAATTATTCTTACCTGATTTTATTACGCCGTTTCCGGCCAAGCGATCTGGCGTCTTGGGTGATTTGCTGAGCTTGTCTATGAATATAACTTGAGCCGACCACACTAAGAGCCGCGAGGGCGACACCGACCCCGGTTAAAATAAATAGCGCAGTAAAAAGTCTGGCCCCGTCTGTTGTCGGATATAAATCGCCGTAGCCGACTGTCGTTAAAGTGCAGACGGTAAAATAAAAGGACTTGATCCAAGTCCAATTTTCAAGCCAATGGTATGATACCGTCCCTAAAACAACCAAAAATAACAAAGCAAATACGGCTGATGCTTTGTGGGCCAAAGGGTGCGGTTTTTCTCCGTTATGATAATTATAATTTGTTGGCATAGTAAGATTATACCAGAAAACCGCCTCTTAATAAACAAAGGCGACTGTAAACCATGGCTACTTAATATTTAAAATTAGTTTGACCCGGCTGACAATTTCTGCCGGCAATACTTCGGCCTTAGACCAAAATCCGACCGCTCCTAATCTCTTTGATTTTTCCATTAAATCCTTTTTGATGAGATTAGTTAATAAAACCACGGGAATATTTTTTGTTTCCTTGTTACTTTTCAACTTTTCTAGCACTTCCATGCCATCCATCTTATCCATCACAATATCAAGCAAAATTAAATCCGGCTTCTCTGCTTCAACTTTTTTTATCCCTTCAATACCGTTATTGGCATTTATTATTTTTAATTTTTCCAATCTGAATTTGGTTGAATACAAAAATACCTGATCAGGATCGTCTTCAATTAGAAGTATAGTTTTTCCTTTTTTATCAATCATATTTATTTACCTTTATAAATCGGCAAACTGATAGTAAAAGTAGTGCCCTTATTTTCCTGACTGGTAAAACTAATCTGGCCGCCCTGATGAGCTTCAACAATTTTTTTGACGATGAAAAGCCCTAAACCGGAACCGTCGGTGTACATATTAACGGCATTTTTAGCTCGGCTAAATTTATCAAACATCTTTTTTTGGTCGGTTTGGGGGATACCAATGCCGCTGTCGGCTATCTTTATTATAACTCTATTACCGTCCTGCGACAAAATGATCCTAACGTAACCTTTGGCCGTATATTTAATGGCATTATTAACTAAATTATAGATTGCTTGCTCCAAAAAGTCCGGATCGGCTAAAATTTTAGAAACCGGTTTATTTGGTTTCTCAATTTCAAACTGCAAACCTTTTTCTTCGGCTTCTGGCTTCAAATCCTCATAAACGGCACTGATAACTTCTTCAACCTGAATGGGCTTGATGCTGGTTGGCACCAGCTCAAATTCATCAGTGTCCATTTCCGAAGCTCGCAAAATGTCATTAATTATAGTGCTTAATTTTTTTGATTTATTGAAAATATTGTCAATAAATTTATTTTGCTGTTCCAAGGGTAATTTTTGGATACTACCCTCTTTAAACATCGAGATAGTTCCTAAAATTACGGAAACTGGGGTTTTTAATTGATGAGAAGCGATATCTAAAAATTCAGAACGCATTTGCAATAATTTTTTTAGGTGTTCGGCTTGAGCTTTAAGTTCATCAGCTTGTTCCTTTAAGTCTTCAGTTTGTTCATCAACTTTCCCTTTAAGGGTTTTACTAAAATCCTGAACCTCTTTATAAAGTCTGGCATTATCAATTGCAATACCCGCCTGAAAAGCCAAGGTATTCAACAATTCCAAATCTTCCTTAGTAAAAGCACTGCTAGAAATTTTTGATCCCACAACAATAATGCCAATCAATTTATTACTGCTCATCAATGGTAAACAAAGAGAAGCTTCTATATGGTGCATATGATCATTTAAGCGATTAAAGCTGTCCTGATCATTTTTATTTTTGGCATCTCTAGCTAATAATAGTAATTCTTCTCTAACCAATGGCCTCTGAGTTTTTTGTAAATATCTGGTTAAAAAGTTATCTTTCACCAGAGAGATACCGTTTTGCTCATTAAAACCAATAACTTTGGCGATTTCAAAATGGTCTGGTTTTTTATTCAAATTAATTAATAAGACGCCTGCTCGATCTAGCTGCATCGTTTGTTTTATTGTATCAACAATTAAATTAATAATTTCATCTAAATCATTAAGGTAATTTAACTTTTGAGCAAGCTCATTAATGGTATTTTGGTAATTATAAAGGGAATAAAAAAGATACTTATTCGCAAACTTGCTTAAAAAACTATTAATAATTTGAAAACTTGTGACAAATATCAAGGAAATAAATATGCCTGCTATTAGAGCACTTTTAGAATAAACCCCTCCTAAAAAAACTTCGTATATATAAGTGACTAAATAATATACTCCATATGTAAAGACTGCTATCCCAAAATAAATAAAAATTTTACGGGCAACAACTCTGATATCCATTAGGCGGTAACGAATAATGGCATAAAAGGTACAAACAATAAAAATAATAATACCGTATACCCCTATCCGTGACTGATCAATTGTCAAAAAATTTGATAAAAATAAATTGATTACAAGTGCAATGATTGACGAAGTGCTGAAACCTACAAAAATGTATAGGGTTTGCATCCTTGCTAACCCTCGCGATTTCAATAAATTCAAGATAAGAATAGTATAGCTTGAGATAAAAAAACTTATTACTACTAAGGCATATACTGGCCATAGATAACCATTGTCAAACCTTATTGCACTATTATCAAAATTAACATTAGAAACAATCAGATCGGTAAATGACAAAAAAGACAGCGCTAATGAAATAAATAAAACTATATTTCTAATGGATGGTTTTATAACTAATCGGCTAGCTTGAGAAAAATTTAGAACAAATACAAACCAAAAATAACCAACAAAAATTGCCGAGGCAAAATCAATTCTTAAAAAGAGTTTCGCCAAATCTGGATTAATATTCTCATTCTCAAAAAAATTACTCAACTGCCAAATGACAACAAATAAAATCATTGCCAAAAAAAGACGATTGATTTTATTTTGTGGATTTTTCAAAAAAGCGGCAATTCCCAAAAAGAGAGCGGATATAATGATAATTGAAATTATCCAAATGTCCATATTAGCTAACTAAACTTTCAATAAATTAAGTTATTATTGTATAGTAATTATACCACTTAATTTAGCCCTAAACAAACCTAAATTATTAAAAAATTGCCTATTGACAAAATACAAATTAAGCCCTATAATAATACGTTGGACATTGAAATCTACGAACATAGGAGAACTAAGCCATGAAAAAGCCATGGGAGAGCTTTTCGGCTATAGATAGATTCTTCGATCCACTGCTTCAGCAAACAGTTAATCGATGGGTCTTTCTACTGCCAACTATGAACCTGTGCCACTGGTATCTGAAATGTGGCGGCTGTTCAATGTGCGGATTTAACAGCCCAAAATCCAGTAAGCAGCAATACGCTTGGATTGCCAAATGCTTTGGCGGCCAAGCGTTGCACTGGCTTTACTGGCTCGGCTACTTAGGTGTCAGATGTCAAAATCCGCAGAATCTAACCGTCTATAACGGCGGCAGTTTCTTTAACAGCGGACAAGAAATTCCTGGCTCAAAACCGGAGATTCCCTACTCGCTGCAAACTGCTATCTGCCGCCACGTTGGCAGACACCCGACAATTCAGAAGTTGTTTGTGGAGAGTCGTCCCGAATTCATTACCGAGAGCAACATCGGCTTACTAAACGATTTGCTTTCCGGTAAGACCCTGCAGGTAGGAATCGGACTGGAGTCAAGAAGTGACAGGGTGCGCAATAGCATTCTCAGAAAAGGAATCGGCTTGAAGCAATTTGAGAATGCAATTAGCGTTCTGAAAAGGAATGGGGCCAGATCACTGGCCTATGTCTTTTTCAAGCCAATGGAGTTGAGTGAAAGAGAAGCAATCGATGATGCTGTTTCTACCATCCAATACTGTTTTGAGGCTGGAGTAGATGAAATATCTCTCTCCTGCGCTTTTATCCAAGATGGTACCAAGATGGCAGATCAATATCGAGAAAGCCTCTATCAACTACCATGGCTTTGGTCGATCGTCGAGGTCATCAAAAAAACCGCTCCTTTGGGACCGGTAAGAATTGGGACTTTCGAAGACGACCCCCCGCCGATTGACGTACCACACAATTGTCCTCAATGCACGGCTTCGTTTGCCCAGGCAATCGACCAATACCGCCGCACCTTTGACCTTTCGCTGTTCAACCAACTTCGGTGTTCTTGTCAAGAAGATTGGTTGAAAGAAATCTCTGCCCAGTGAGCTAGCAACTCCCTGGGCTTTTTTTATTTTTAGTAAAAAACTTTTTTAATTTTTGTAACAGCATCTTTAAAAACTGTTTTTTTTATAATCCGATGGGTACTCTCTTCGGTATCAGTATATTTTTCATCCAAGATATTTATTATTTCTTTGCCGCAAAATGGCTTCCGATTTTTAGAAATTTTTATAATCAGCTTGTCTTTGAGAGGCAACAACCCTAATCTCAAAAAATACCAACCAACGATAAGAAAAGAACAGTTAAGTTTTTCTCTCTTCTTAAAATACTTATTAAATTTTATCACTTCATTGGCTGGTAATAAATTTAAAATATCTTCTTTGTAATCAACTAATCTTGATTCAAAAGTAATATAATCTGGGACCAAGCCAAAATCTTTTAAGCTATTAGTAAATTTTTGTTGGTCAAATTTAATCTGGTCGGGATGGTAATCGTCAATCAAAACAACCAGGGAATAAGTTTTTTTATGTTTCTCTAGGCCATTAATAACTTCCTTTGTTTTATTTATGGATGCAATTTGCTCATTATTAAAATCTTGATCGGAATAAATATGGGCATATTCTATATTATAGTCAACAAAATTATCTTTTCTATTTTTTTTACTCTTAACAAGACTTAGCATAGTTTATTTTTATTATTAAATACTAACTTTAGTATAACTTATTCGTAGTAAAAAATAAAGGTTAAATTTATTATAAAATAAAAAAAGGGTTTAGCCGAGCTAAACCCCCAGTGCTTTAAGCAGGCGGAAACCGAACTTTTTCACCAACCATGCAACCAAAGACCGGCATGGCCAGTGATAAAAAATGTTCGGGCAGTAGACCAAAACCCCATAGTCCAAGCTTTTGGGATCCGGCTCGTAGTTAGGCAGAATCCGCACAGCCTTAAAGCCAGCTTTGTAATAATAAGCCAGCTCTCGGTCATACGGCATACTGCTGCCTGCCCTTGTCATGGAAACATAATCTTCGACAGTTGTCTCAGGATGTTTTTGGCGATACTCTGCAAATCCTAGAATTGGCGAACCCAGATAGCAACCGCGGCGGCGGTACTTAATGGCAATCGCCCATCCATAGACTTGGAGCTTCATACCCGCCGAGTACCCCTTTGCCACCGTCAAGGCTACGCCATACATATACTTGCCGTTAGGATTGTGGGTACGAATTGTGCCATCACCGGTTATACCCATCCAAGAGTTGGGAAATTCCGAGGACTCATACCCCAAAAACATCATACAAAGATAGCCGACGATTCTTTGAGATACTCTGTCGATAGCAACAATGTTTCCCTCAAGAAAAGTCGCCAATCTTTTCTCGATCATTTCTCTTGAGGCCGGGAAGTCAGTCCATACCTCATTGTCCAGAGCCAAAATGCCATCGACATCAGTCGGCTTGGCTCCTCTAATTTCTATCACTTGCTCATTTTTCATGGCTATTACCCTCCTCTAAGCCAAGGTTTAAAGAACATAGTATTCTACTACATTCAAATTTTTTTGTCAATAGGAAACTAAAACACCAACTAAAACTAGAGGTTCAGAGGGTAAAAAAATGACTGGCCCAGCCAGCCACAACGTAACTATTGAGGACAAAGTAACATCTGCCCTCATTTTTTTATTTAAACTTAATTCTTGAATAATCCAACACTATTAAAATAATAGATTAACTTTCCCCCGCTACTGATAATGATCCTGATGGTTGGATAATTATAGACATCACCGCTCAATCCTTCCGGTAATTTATAATCAGTATCCTGCCAGATCCACTCGTGAGCGGCGGCAATGTTTACCGGAGTTTTTGTACTCGGTCTGTATTCAAACTGATCTTTGATTTGATCAAAATCTGAAACTGCCCGCGCCAAATAATCCATGGTGACGGTTTTAATTTCTTCCTCGGTCACGACCGGACCATACAGCGAACTCAAACTGCCGCATTGTTTCTTTCTTTCATCAAGCGATAAATTTTGAATTGATTCGGGATATCTGACGTGGACTTCAACGATTTGACTGTTGCGAACGTCGACTTCATATTCATAAACTTCGCACAGCTCATTGATATATTCGGTTTGCTGAAAAATATAAACGGGCCGTTCCCATTCGGGCGGAACGTCAGTTCGCCAAGCACCGGTAACGCCGGGTAAATTGTCATCGATTGGAGTAACCTTACCGACGGTGAAATTGGAAGGATTTTTTCTGTTGGTGACGTATTCAACGCTCAGGTTGGGATTATCCATAAAAAATTTGATAGTTTCTTTAATCTGCGATTCTGATTGTAGAGTTAACGGCGATATATTCTCATCGTTTACTGAACCGCCTCCCCTGCCTTGAAAATCTGACGGGGGTTGGACCAATAAAGCGTCGCCACGCTGCCACCAATAAATAAAGATAAGAGTGGATGCAAGAAGCAATACGATTAAGATAATAATTGTCTTTTTCATAAAAATATTCCTTTATTCTTTATAATGGTTAGTGATAACAGAATTCTCATCTAACTTTATCTCTAAATCACTACTCACATTTACGTTTAATCTGCTGGTATTACTAGCACTAATTTCTGCGTTACTTACGGCAAACTCATCCATCTCAATCCAGCAGTCACCGGAATTAATTATCAAATTTGTAGCAGAACCATCTAAATTTATTATTCCACCCTTGGCATCTAATTTTAAAGTGTCTTTTACTGCTATATTTCCTTTTATATTATTAAATCTTTTGTTTAAAGCTATCTCAATATTATCAACTTCTAAATCCATTAATTCCATATTTCCTCCACTTAGTGAAATTTTTTCAACGTCAGGCATAGTTATTTCAATTGTTAAATACTTAGTACCGGCAGGAAAAAACTTATCTCTATTTTCCATTGTCCAGGTATCTGTATTGTAATAAGTTTCGAATTCCGATCTTTTAATAAGTAAAGTGCTATCATCTATTTTTTCAAAATTCAATCCTATCCGGTCGTATTCGCTTCCCCTGGCTATAATGCTGAATTGTTCGGCTTGTTTAATTATTATCGTGTCAAATGAAACGAAACGTGAAACCAAAATACTGTCAAAATCTTTGATGTCAAAATGCTTCTCGATTTGATTTTCTTTCATTGCCGCCTTCTTTTCTTCAAACTGAGATTTTGTGTAAAAAGACAACGGGAAAAATACGGCTAACGACAAAAAGAACAATAAAATTAATTTAATAAATAATTTTGGGCGAAAAAAATTCTTTTTTATAAAAAATAAAGATAAACCTAAAATCACAACGAAAACCAGCGGCATCAAAAGAATAATTAAGGTCGACAGGAGTAACAGGTAGTATCCTGCAACACCAGTGACGTCCATTAATTTAAAATCCACCATTACCTTATTAAGCAACGGACTTGCAGGATAAAAAGACAAGATTAGAAAAATAACCGTACAAAACAAGATTCCGGCCGAGCCAAAAGAAAAAAATATTCCACCAAGTATCTTTCTGGAAACTAAAATTGATTTTGATTCGCTTTTCGTTTTAAGCAAGAAGATGATTCCCTTGACAACAATGCCCGCCAAACCGCCAAAAATACAGATACCGGCCAATATCAATGAAAATTGACCGCTGTGAATTGGGTTCAAAAACCACCAAATAGGTCGGTCATAATAATAACCGTAATATTTAGTATATTCAATTATCTGTAAAAGCCAAGTGAAGCCAAAACCTACCATCAGTGAACCAGCAATCAGTCTGGGTAAAAATTTATAACTCATGTTCTCTTTTTGCACCAGCACCATAAATAAACCTGCCAACCAAGGTATTAATAGCAATTGCGCTCCCCACAGGATTATCAACCAGTGAGGTCTGTGAGAAAAAACTAAACCAATAATTATTGCAATAGCAGAAATTAAAAATATTCTCTTCATAATATCTATTTTACCAATAAATTATATTCTCGTTGTCCAGCCAAAAGATCTGCTGGTATCTGATTTTGGATAACCGATTATTTTGCTTGATAATTTCCCCTGTTTCAGTGTCCGCAATAAATAAAGTCCAATATTCATTTGGAGTGTCATAATCAATTACTTCTATTTTAACTTCGATCACCAATCTCTTATTGTCAGGTGAAAAATCCGCTTTACCAAAATCTAAAAATCTCTTATCTTCCTGTCGATTCATGGCATAATAATGATTGATCATTATGCCATCTAAATCTGTTATTAAATCAACTAACCTTAAACTTAAATCCAAATTATTGCAACTGGACAATTGATCTTCTTGCAGTCGTTCTTTAACACAAGCGCTTTCCAAAAAAACTACTTTTTGTCCATCTGCAGATTTAGCGATTAACCTGCCTTTGGTTGATAATTCAACAGTAGTCCTGGTTCTAAAATCCAGATAATAGTTAAAGAATGGTCCGTTATATAGTTTACTGTCCTGCGGCCACTGCCAAGCCGAACCGATCAAGGTGTCTTCTGTCAAAGAAGTAAGAGTCGGATTAATGTAATTAGTATGAAATCCCAAAGAATCTTTTATTTCTCCGTTTTTCATTATTCTCGTCCAGCCGACGCCGCCTTCAAAATCCATATGCTCAAAAGAAAATACTCCATCATTTTCATCAATGGTAAAAATTTCAGGCACTGGATTACTAGCCAGCCAATCAGACAAATGAGTTAACTCAACATTGGTTTCATCAAACTTACTATTAACATAGCGGCCATATTGAAAAGATTCAAATAAACAATAACCACTTGTCACTAAAGCCAATGACGAAAAAATCAAGGCAAATAATATAATTTTGTTTTTGAAAAATTTTCTTATCATAGATTTTATCTTTTTATCCACTCCTGACCGTTGTTTGCCCAGCACTCGGAAATCAAATTAACCGAAACATCATAACCCTCCAGACTTTCACACGGCGGAGCTTCTTGCCCTTGATAAAGGACTCTCCAACTATCCCCTGTTTTCACCGCCAAAAAATACGGGGTGCTGTAATTATCCATACCACCAATTAAAATCATTCCCTTCAAAGCATTACCTTCCATTTCGCTGAATCGGACGAACAAGTCACGACTTTGATAATCTTTATCACCTTTATAATCAATAAACGCCTGCTTGATTTTTTCTTTGTCTTCAACGGTTAAGCCGTTATAATATTTCTCCGGATTTGAGGTATTGATTAAAATTAATTGTTCGCTGTCCCAACAACCGGGAATCATATCCAAGGGAAAATCGTACTGTTGGAAGTTCTGGCAAATACCAAAATAACTACCGCCGGAATAATCGGTAATAATCCAGCGACCTTCAACTTTAGCGGCAAACCAATAGCCGTTGCGTTCATTACCCGGCCAGCTGACAATACCTCGCGCAAAGTTTGCGAGATTTTCTTCAACAGTCACGCTGAAATGTCCAGGCTTATCCCAGTTCGGATATTTTTCAATGAACGCCGATTCAATATCCTGCCTGATAAGCTGAGTACCATACTGGCGCACAAAATCGCCGAAAGTTTCGTCGTTTGGCTTATCCTGAGGCATATAAAGTGAAAGTTCATATACCTTATCATCATAAAACAAATACCAAGTTATCTGTTCGCCGCTGGCACCGGCGGCTTCATGCCTTACCTTGAGCGCAACCATGCCAGCAACGTCGGTCCAGGATTTTTCCTTAACCAATGCAACGTCGTCTATCCAAACAAGGTGCGGCCAGTTTTCAGGGTTGTCACCGTCAAACTCAGACACACTGATATTAATCTGGTCGCCGTAGGCGTAACTTTCAGTGTTTCCAATATCCGGCAAATCCTGCTGCTTGGTTAAAATAAGGTGTGAATCGCTTACCTGATGAGCATACCAGCCCGGCGGCATCTCATCCGGGATTGAAATAATTAATTTTGGAGAAAATCCAATTATATCAGAATTAATTTCAGCCGACCAATCCCCGGCCGAATTAAAAAATATGCCAAGCTTCATATCCGGAATTCCATGGAAAAATCCCAGAGGTATACGAAATATTGTGAAGGACTCAACTTCCGCACTCAACGGCATGGCTGAAACAATGCGGCTTTTTCCCAGCCATAAGGCCAGTCGCTCCAAAGGATTATCATAATGAGTATAGAGAGCCTGCATTACATTTTTTCTGAAACTTTCATCGACTGAAACCGTGTCATAAACAGTTAGTTTTGGCATTACAACTCCAACGGCAAACACAACGATTATTGACGCCAGTATAAGTATTCCATTTTTTAATACAGCTTTTAGTTCTTTCATAGCTATTATTTTTTATTCAGTAACAAATAAGCGCCTTTAAGGGCAATACCGATTAAGCCGCCGAAGATACAAACGCCTGACAAAAACAAGACAAAAGGCGCAATGCTGACAAGATTGGGAATCGGGCAATGCGAACCGTAATTGTAATCAAAGCACTCAATTACTTGAATTATGCAGGCAAAAACAAATGCAGTAATTAATGAACTAAAAATAAGTTTAGGTAAAAATTTATAGCTTCGATCTTCTCTCTGGACAAATACTATCAACACACCGGATATTATTGGTAATAATAAAATCTGGGCGCCCCAGAGAAACTTGAAATGATCGGCGTAAAGATAAAAAATTAAGCCAAATATTACAGTAAGGGCGGAGATCAAATATATTTTTTTCATGCACTCATTATACCAAAAAAAATGATTAATAAAAAGAAAAAGCCTAAAATAAAAATCTTGGGCTTTTTCTTTTTATTTAACAGTTCAAGACCTCTTGGTTACTCGAACCAATCACTAGCTGGCAGGCCACTTCGGTCTGATACCATTGTTAACAAGGCCGTTGAGAGCTTTTCCACCGATCATTTGCCCAAGCGCCGGTGCCTAATAGTCGGTAATAAGCTTGTTCATAGCCATTAGTCATTTGTTGGGTGGAAAATCTTTCTTCAGCATCCTGACGGCAATTATAACGATTTATCTTATCAATTTTTTTCACAGCCGCTGCTGCATCGTTAACATTGTTTACAATATAACCAGTTTTACCTTGTTTTATTAATTCGGGAACCGAACCTCGTTTATTCGCAATTACCGGAGTACCGCAAGCTAAAGATTCAGTAATAAAAAGACCGAAAGGTTCCTCCCATTGAATTAAGGCAAGTAAGGCAATAGCATTTTTTAATAACCTTACTTTAGCCTGATGATCAACTTCACCGATAAAACGAATTAATCTACCATCAATCAGTGGCTTGATTTTTTTGATAAAATACGCCCGATCAACTAAATCAACCTTGGCCGCCATAATTAAAGGTGTTTTACTTCTCTTGGCCGCTTGAATGGCTTGAAGTGGCCCTTTTTCCGGCGACATTCTTCCCAAAAATGCCAGATAACCTTTTGGTTTAGAATTAAAAGTGAATTTATTAATATCTATGCCATTATAAACGGTGGCGATAAAATTAAGCTGGGACATCGGTCGCCTTTGGTTATTACTAATGCTAATATAGTTGGCTTTTAAAAATTTTCCATAAACAAACTGCTGATAAGCTATATCTAATGGACCGTGCAATGTTGTAATTAATGGTGGTTTTAAAAAAGAAGAAAATGGTAAAAGACGCCAGCCAATGTGATTATGGATAACGTCAAAATTATTCTTCCGTAAATAATCAACCACCTTAGCGATACCGATGAATTTGGCCGCTTCCCGATTTTGAAGATTATCACCTATTTGGGCCTGCTGGCGGATGGCCGTTTTAAAAATAGGGACCAATTTAGCTTTCGTGACAGAATTACCGCTGGCTAATAAGGTGACATGATGACCGCGAGCAACCAATTCTTCTGTTAAATTATTAATTACCAACTCCGTGCCACCATATTTTTCTGGCGGCACTCGTTCTTCAAACGGGGCAACCTGCGCGATTTTTAATTTTCTGCTATAACTCATGACTATTTTCTTTGATTAAGTTATAGTAAAGA